>Ga0307515_10016264_pt1 | contig 13633 bp, 15 predicted proteins | sample 17_EM_MG_FD_194513 | JGI IMG/M metagenome (GOLD analysis project Ga0307515, IMG submission 194513) | Populus trichocarpa ectomycorrhiza microbial communities from riparian zone in the Pacific Northwest, United States - 17_EM | ecosystem: Host-associated > Plants > Roots > Unclassified | place... | reverse complement strand
TCTAGCATATTTAGCATGATAATTTTTGGATTTTTATTATTTTTATTATTTGCTTCTTAGTTTTTGGGTTATTATTACTTATTTGGGTCAATTGTAAGTGGGCTTCATATAAGTCCACCTAAGGGGGGGTCCATTAGGGTTTCTTTAAGTCTAGAGTCAGTATAAATAACGGCATAACCAAACATGTAAGGTTACGTAATTTTCAGATCAATAAACTTCTTTGCTGCAGTTATTGTGTGTTGGTGGGATAATCTCCCTTCCTTGGTTCTCTAAAGAACTGAAAATGACTTATCGAAGAACAACTGTCTTCGTGGAATCATCCTTATATTTCTCGTTCGCGAATCAATATTCGTTGGGTGGGGGTTTTCCGTTTCCAATAGTGTTGGTGCCTAGATACAAGTTATCTTTGTGTTACACTCCTATCAAACCTGATTTACTTGGCTTTCCTGGAATTGGTGTCTTTGTGTGGGGGTTGCGTGACCATGTGATCATGAGGTTCGCATCAACTATGCTTAAAAGTCAATTTGGAGAAAATTGGAAATTGATGGAGTTATTGGAATTGTTATTGGATAAGGTATAAATGACTCAAATCTATACATAAATTGAAGGAAAATTTCAATGTTCCTTGAAGGGTTAGAGCCGACCATTTTTGAAGAAAAAAGAGGAATAAGGAACATCATAAATGCTTATGAAGTTGTGTGTGTTTAGTAGGAATTGATGTATTGATGATGAATTAAAAAGGGTTGAAATGAATTTGTCAAGTGGTAATGAATATTTAATGTACTTTGAATTTACAAAATTATATAGGGCTGATAAGAAGAAAAAAATGGTGTATGTTTGTGTGTGAAGTTATGGATGATGAATGTAAATGAGTTAAGTTATTTCATATAATGGTGATGAATTTTAAATGATCAGAAGATTTAATCCTTTTAGAAAATTTTCAAATCTAAAGCCTGTTGTGTTTATGTTGATTTTTCTTGAATGAATGATTCTTAAATAATTTCACGAGAAATTTAAACAATAAAATAGGGGTTTATTTGAATATTAAAGTTTAAGTACGATTCAACATGGAGTGTAACACCCTCAGTTATTTAGGTATAATTTCCATGTAATAAATTCGAAAACATTGTAATTTTTTATGATTTGCGAATCTACAAAAATTTCAATAGAGTCTCCCGTATATCAGGAGATCTCAAGTTATCGACTAAACCAGTTATACTTCAATAAATAGTCAATTCACATTCCAATCATTATCCACTCTTCTTGGACTCATCACATCACAATTCATCCCATCACATCATCATATTTTGGATCACACATTTCACTACTACATGAATTAAACTAAGATTCATCCATAAAAAATAATTGGAATATGACAAAATATACTTTAAACTAAGTTTATCATTTAACTATTATGTTCAGATTTAATACAAACATTATAAAGGAAAAATTCTACATTAGAAATCATGGATTTAACTGATATTTAAGTCCAACATCTCATAAAATTCCTAGCATATTAATAATTACATTAAATATTTAACATACATGTTATCATCCCAAAATTACACAACATATGTAACATTAGTTATGTTCTCATTAGATACCAAACACAAGGGCTCCGTAATCTACTAATCTCGATGAAGTTACGAGGACCCTGAAATTATTTTATACTATAATTAATTAATTAATATAACAAAATGCTTATATATATATAATTTAATTAATTTTCTAAGTAACTAAGGTATACACTTCCATTAAGAATTAAGTTAATAAATAACTTAATTCCTGTTTTTATTAATTTCATCAATCCCTCGGACATCCAAAAGATTTGCTCCTTAACCCAGACCCGAGTAATAAACCCTCATCCAGGGTATCCAGTTTCATAACCCTGAACAAGACATTAATTCTTAAACCAAGAAACTAATTATCCAACCTAGAATATGACACTAGTTCTTAAACCAAGAACTAGTTATCCAGCCCATAACAGAGCATTAATCCTTAAACCAAAGAACCAATAATCCAGCCCAAAACAAGGAACTAGTTCTTAAACCAGGAAATAGTTATCCAGCCCACAATAGGGCAATAATCCTTAAATCAAGGAACCAATTATTCAAACCAAAACCGGGCAACAATCTCATATCAAATATTAATACAATTGAATAGTAAGCAATCTACTTCGATATTTATAACAATTTTAATTAGAATCAAATTAATAAGGTGGCGAGCACCTAACTGATGTATGAGCTTTATGTGTGGGATCCTGTCTCAATACCCCCTTCGCAATCTCTCCACGAAGGGTTTAGAACACCTTACTCGTTTGCTAAATGTATTTTGAAATTCGATCCATCAAGATTTTTATCAGGCTTCTTCCCTCTTCACTTTCTTACATTAACTTAACTGTTCTTTTCCTTAATCTCTCTAAATTTCAAGGGTAAATTATGTTTTTCTCTCTTAAAACACTATCTTTTTACTTCTAACCATCACTTTCTAGTTATTCAAGGTGGAAAAAAAAAGAGGAAATGAATTTGCCTTTTTTTCTCTCTAGGCAGACCATCTGGTTATATTAGAGACAGTAGTCAAAACGGTCTGACCATTTTATGTAAATTGGTCTAGCCATTTTCAAAAAACTGCTACACAATTTTTGTTATTGGAAAATTTTGCATTTTCGACCAAAAATTGTTCTTTTTTTATCTTCTTTTCTTTTCTTTTTCTTTTTTTACATTAGACCTCAATTTTTAATATATTATTATTTTCAATATATCTTGGGGTTTACATGGAGAGAATGTAAAATGATTGTGATGGATGAATAAATGAATTGAATTGGTATTATGATGTGTATAAGAAGTATGTCAATATGCGATAATAATAATTAATTAAAAACTTGTCGATGCAGGGGATACCGTTGGGTTGAATCAGCGAGTAGGTGGAGTCGCTCATAGTTAGATTGCAATGTACCTTGTAGTAATTTCTTTTGAACTTTCCCGCTATTTTATTTGTGAAATTGTTAGTCCATGAAAGTGTGGATAGAAATACTGACATAATATATGGAAAAAGGACAAAGCATATATATAAATTGTGAGGATTATTGCATCCAAATGGGAATGCTAGAGATTGACAACCAAAATAGGTTTGCTGAAGAAATTGGTATTCATTAAGTAATACTGGATTATTGGCTTCCGAATGGGAATGCCAAATTGATTGGCAACCGAAATTGGTATTTGTTAAGGAATATCGGATTGTAAACCCTGAGATAAATTAAGAATAATATAATAGAAATTATGGTGTAATAAAATGAAATAAAAAAACAAATAGAATAAATGGGTAAAGAAGAGTTGAAAAGACAAATAAAAAAGAGGAAAATGTTTATGGCTGAATATATGCATTTTTCCTAAATCAAAAACGATCTAGAGAAATGACTAGACCAATTTAATAAACAATTAGAATGTTTCCAAAAACAGTTAGACTATTTGGTTATTGTCTCTGTTAAAACTCGATGGGGCAACCAAGAGAGGGAGATATTGTTTTGTCATAGTCTAACCCTTTCATCTTGAAGGGTTAGAGAAGTGATGGTTAGGAGTGAAAAAGAGGATTTTTAGAGAGAAAAACACATTCACACTATAAATTAAGAAAGATCAAAGAGAGAAAGTTAAGAAAGAAGAGGGAAAATAAAGAAGTCTTGGAAAACTTCAACTAGGCAACTTTCAAAATATATTTTGTAATCAGGTAAGATATTTGGTTATACGAACCTCGTGATTACGTGGTCACGCAACCCACATTCAGGATTGAGATATGATCTCGTAAATCCAAAAGAGGTTTGATAGGAATGTAACAAAATGGAAACCTTCCCTAAGACACCAACACTATTAGAATGAAGTCGAATGACGCCACGAAACCAGTTAATCTTCCATAAGTCAGATTCAGTTCATTCAAGAACCAAAGAATGTAAGAATCTCTCTCACACGTTAAACTGAAAAGTTCAAAATTATTATTCATTAAACTTTATGAAACTTAGGCTTTACATGTGTTTAAATAGTTCTAAAAAATTAATTTTAATGAACCTATCCTTGTGGGCTGAATTGACCCAAAACCTTGATCTTTACTGAAAACAAAGTATTAATGAAGCACAAATAAGCCTTAGGCTATAGCTGAGATAATAAAAATCAGGTTTGATAAGTGTGACACAATGAAAACTTCTCTCATGGCACTAGCACTATTGAAATTGAATCGAATGACACCACAATGATGATTAGATTGGAAATAGAGGAAATAAAGTGATGAGTTTTGTGTGAATATGTGGATAAGAAGAGTGTTTGATTTCACTTTGGAATGATGTTGACACCTAGGATGTTCAATATACAAATAAGACTCTGTCAAAATCTTGGTAAAATCTTGGATAAGAAGTGTGTATGGGTGTGTAAACTATTGATTTCTTAAACAACCTTCAATGATATCTGGCACGATCAAAAGATTAATGTCTTATCCCAAGTGTAAGAGTGTTGAAGTAATAAATAACCCGGCAAGACCGGGGTCGAACCATAGGGAGGTGAACTATATAAATTATAAATAATATATATATTTAATAAAACAAAGAGTTTATGAGAATTTTATGGGATATTGATGTAAGGATTAAACAAGGATAAAACAATTGTCAAGGATTAAACCCTTATCTTCTTGTCTGCAGAAAACATCATTACTAACATCAGAATATGAACTGATAGTCTTCATGAAAGTTTTGGCAAATTGTCTCAGCTTTCCAACAAAATAAGAATGAGATCATTTGAACTTCTAGAACTCGAGATATGTGTTGAACACTGAACAGTGTCTGAGCTGTATGACAGATTCTGACTTCTCTGTTGTTGCTATAATTTGAACTTGAAAACGGTCCTTTTCAATTTTGGACACATGAAAGTTTTAGGCCTATGTCTTAGCTTTCTATCCATATAAATCAGACCAAAATCCAAGTTCTATAGCTCCAGTTATGATCCAATAACCGAATGGTGTTCCATTTTGAATTCAACCAGCATCTCTTTTCTAAGCTTAGCCCTCTCTTTGTCTTCTCAATTTCAGTAGTTAAACTCATCAATCAATCCTTTGATTTATGTGATAGGCCTGCATTTAAAATGAACATTTACCATAAATTAAAGGCATCTTATATTATCATACTTGTTATTATAAAATATGCTCTAGTTAAGTCAGATTGGTCTAAAAATGTGTGCTGCCCTTTCTCTTTATTTGCCTCTCCACCTTCGTTGCCATATGGACCATGTCCTCCAATTCCACGTGTAATTCTACAACATTTGCAATGTCTTTATTTAGCTCATTGAGAAATCTAGCCAAAATTGCTTCCCTCTCCTCAATAACATTAGCCTGGATCATTGTGTTCTTCATCTCTTTGAAATATTCATCTGCAGACTTAGAACCCTGATTCAAACCCTGCAATTCCATATACGAATCTCTATAATAATGGTTAGGTACAAATCGCCTTCTAATCAATACTTTCATTTCCTCCTATGACACTACTAGCCTTTCTCCATTCCTTCTCCTCCTAATCATGTTCTAATCCCACTAAATCAATGTGTAATCCGTAAATTCAATGACTACAAATTTCACCTTTTTCATCTCCAAATAGCTATGACAATCGAAAATCCAATTCCCTTTTTTTTCCCCGCTCCAAATACACCTCGGGATCATTTTTACCTTGGAAAGTAGGTATTTTCAATTGGATAGCATCCAAATCACCATCTATATCATCATGTCCCCTAAAGTTAGGAAAGTTTCCCTTTTGGCCGAATTGGCCCCTAGAAAGTCCTAAAATCCTTTCGGTTTTTAGACTGCTGAAAACCTCTCTTATGGCCTATGGTCTCAACCTCAAATCCACCATCACCAAAATCAACAACATCTTCCTCATAGTCAGCCCACCTTAGCCTTTCGACTCACTACCATTATTTGATTTCGGATTACCCCAACCTTCCTCACATCTTGGGTACTTATGATTCATGACCACGTTCTTCCACCTTCTTAAGTCTGTCACACACGTTCCTCATCACAAAATTCACCCTCCCTATCATCTTCATCAAGGCTTGAATTTGAAACTTTACATCACCCTCAGGAGGGGGTGGTGTGTTATTCTGATCAGACATGATAATACCTACAAAAATTGGTTAGTGGTATAAAAAATATTTCCTCACGTTGCTCGTGTTTCACTCAAAATTAGGCTTTTCCTCTCGTCTCACCTTTTTTCGACTCTTGCGAAACTAAATTCAACACCAAGTAGAACTAACTCAGCAGTGCAATCCAAATAAGTGTATACGACTCAAGAAGCAATAAAAACACAAAACTATGATGATAGACTCACGAGTAGCAAGAGAATCTATCTAAATTATGAACGAAACTGAAAACTTGAATAAAAACAGTTGTGAAGTAAACAAAAACAATGGAAATTGATGCAAACCTCTTGAATACGTGGTCAAGCAACCCACACGCAAAGACCCCTATTCCTGGAAAAGCCAAGTAAATCAGGTTTGATAGGAGTGTGAGACAAAGATAACTCGTATATAGACACCAAAACTATTGGAAACGAAAACCCTCCACCCAACGAATATTGATTCGTGAACGAGAAGTATAAGGATGACATCATGAAGTCAGTTGTTCTTCGGTAAGTCATTTTCAGTTCTTTAGAGGACCAAGAAAGAGAGAATATCTCACCAACTCACATAACAAGGTGCGACAAAGAAGTTTTATTAATCTGAATTGTGTAGCCCTTCATTTTTGGTTATAACGCTATGTATACTGACTCTAGAATGAAATAAACTCTAATGGACCCCCTTTTCTACACCTATATGAGGCTCACTTATAATTAAACCCAAATATAACCTAAAACATAAAGAACTAAGAATAAAATAAAGTTTGATATTGTTGTCATATATAACAGATATAATAAAAGCTTGATAATCTGATTTCCTCTAGTTTATAAGTTGTTATATTTGAGTAAACGTTCCTTTAATGCACAGGACTAGTTGCCGCCACTATAAGTCCCTTGTAGAGTAAGAAAATCTGATTTGATTTGGATGCCTTTGCTGCCGCCCCTTGATTAGCTTGGATTTCCTTGTATAACTTGGACAAATAATAAGGCCAATTTCCCCTTTTGTTTCTGATTTAATTACTTTCCTTGCGTGTTTAAGAGAATAAATTACTGACTTTCTATCCTTGTACCATTAAGAAAAAACAAGCTTAACAAGGTTGTTATGGGGATGGACATCAACCCTTTGATCTACACGAATTGGGCTCTTCTTGGATTTGGATTAGATGAATTAGAGGTTGTCCTTCATGCTCCCTAGGCACCCCAAGCTCCTCTAGATCTAACATACTCCATATGTTCTGAACAAGCTCATTCAACTCCTTTTTAAGCTTCTTTTCCCTAGCTCTTGTAATTGGTCTATGTCCCCTCCAATAAGTCTTTGGCATGATTAAGCTTGGTGCTAAGCTGACCCTCATCATCCCTTCTCTCTTCAAAAGGATTCAACTTCAAATCATTACATACATCAAACAAAGTAAGATCTTTAACATTAAAGGTAACACTAACACCATACTCACTTGGCAAATCAACTTTATAAGCATTGTCATTTATCCTCTTGAGGATTTGAAATGGTCCATCTCTTTGTGGGTGTAGCTTGGATTTCCTGTGGGCCAGAAATCTCTCCTTACGCATATGCACCCAAACCTAATTCCCGGGCTAAAAGACAACATGTTTGGCGCCACTTATTGGCTTTAGTTGCGACGACTCCTCTTCTCAATCTCTTGCCGCACACTCTCATAGAGTGTCTTCACCACTTGTGCTTTACGATTATCATCCAAACTAACCCTGATGCGAACCTCGTGATTACATGGTCACGCAACCCACAATCAATATTAAAATCTGATCCCGGGAAGCCAAAAAAGGTTTGATAGGATGTGACACAATGGAAACCTGCCCCAAGACACCAATATTATTGGAATGAAGTAGAATGACGCCTCGAAGCCAATTAATCTTCGATAAGTCAGATTCAGTTCGTTAAAGAACTGAAGAATGCAAGAATCACTCTCACATGTTAAAACTGAAAAATTCAGAAGTAATTTTCATTAATGGCTGCTGAAATTTTGGTTACATGAGTTTAAATAGTTCTTGAAAAATTAACCCTAATGGACCCCTTATGTCGACTTATATGAGGTCCACTCAAAACTGACCCAAAAATCCTAAATTGAAAAGCCCATAACCGGATCCAAAACAAGCCTTGGATCTTAGCACAAAACAAAGTTTTAATTAATCCCAAAAATTAAAGAAACTAATAAAAATAACTAATCTGTCATTAAATAGCACTAGTCCTTCTTTCCTTTTGTAGCTAGGATGATTAAGGAATCCTTATAAGAAAAGGATTCTAGAACATTAATGAATCGTTGCCACTCTTGAAAATTATGTTTTAGTATAGGAGCATTCAAAGAACAAGTGGTTGTGATCCTCATTGTTGCGGAGACAGAGTGAGCATCTATTGGGACCATGTATACCAAACCGATGAAGTTGTGAGTTTCTGTTGGACAACCATCCATAAAAGAAATGAATGTCTTGGAACAGCATTCTTGAACCACACAATGTCATGCCATTCAACCATCTGACGATGACGTCTTAGTTGTTCCCAAGCTACCTTGACCGAGAATCTATGATTTGGCGAATCCAACCAAACTATCTCATCCTTTTGCCCCATCTTAGGATTAGAATTGGAAGGAATAGCTTCTATAATGGGGTGCCAGCCAATAGCTTGGGTGGTAGGAGTTTTCCATTCTGAGTTCTGAATTAGCAGATTCACCTTCGCGTTCTTGGCCATACCTGAATCATAGATGAATCTTTCCCCGTAAGAATCCGCGAGTGGGCTGTGAGGATTTGAAGTTAGACTCAATAGCATAAAACTGGACGGTAGAAATTTTACGCCAAAATCTGAATCTAACCTTGATTGGGTCGTATCACAAGGCTGAACCATATAATTCCCTCCCTCTTCAAGAAGATTCGCCCTCGAATGTTTAATAGGATTAGGAGCGACTTCATTAGCATCTTGTTTAAGCCTTCGACAGTCCCTTATAGCTAACACCTTTCTCTAACACTGTATGGAAGTAGTGACTGACAGGAATTTCAAATAAGCGCGCCGTACTAACCACTTGCATACATACTTTTGAATGGTAACAACAACGGCTCTCCTTCATCTTTCATTTTTTTTGGTAGTGCACCTCCTTTTCCCATGAAGCTTGAACATCATAGAATGATCTTCTACACTTATCAATTTCTTATTCTAAAACCCCCAAACCATGGCTTAGTTTTTCACATCCTTGAGCTAGAATCCTCCTTCATTCCCTCTCCCTTGCTGAATACATGAAATAAATAGGAAAAATAGAAGAAGACGAAGACACAACAAGAATAGAGTTTACAAGAGGAAGAACACCGGTTTAGACTCGAAATTACAAATCTGACTTTTGTTTGGACCAGAACTGATCGAAAACAAACAAATGTGAAAAGTGATGAAAATGGCTCGAACAACAGCTAAATATCCCAAATATGATGATAATATACTGGCAAGAACAAAATCAACAAAAACAAAACAAGTTTTGTAAGATAACGCAAAACATTCCCGTTATGGCAAGACAAAACCCAATTCTGGAACCTAGAGAAACCACTATGACCTTGAATTTAATATATTGTATTTAGATACCAAGATAACAACAAAACTCAATTTATAGGTCGATCTATTATGTTTAGGTACCCAAACCTGTATGATCAGTTTACAGTAGAATTGAACCTCTACTTAAAATCGATATCCAAATGAGCCCAAATTTAATATATGGCGTGATCTCACCCCCAATACACAAAATATGATGTTTTGATTGATTCTAAAATGTTTTGCACATAGTTCACAAAGAGTAATGTTTCTGCGGCAGAACTGAACCTCGAATTAAAACCTCAAGAAAACGATATCAAAATAAACCCACAGTTTTTATATGTTGCAATCGCACCCCCAATAGACTGAATATGAAGTTGAGGTTGATTCTGAGGTGGTTTGCTTATGGCTCACTAAGAGTTGTGTTTCTGGAGCAAAAATGAATCATCCTTCAAATTTCAAATAATCTCTCTCTCTCTCTCTCTCTATGTGTGTGTGTGTGTTTAATATATGCTACTGATATGATTAGAGACAATAACAAGATGAAATATAATCCCCCCTTTTTTTTCTTATATAACGTGGACACAAAGAACAAAAAGATGAACGACCCAAACACTGAAAAACTTAAAGGAACACTAAAAAAACAAAAATAATAGATGGATATGACCTCATTTCGGAGCCTAGCTCTAATACCAACTGATGCGAACCTCGTGATCACGTGGTCACGCAACTCACAACCAATATTGAAATCTAATCCCGGGAAGCCAAAAAAGGTCTGATAGGAGTGTGACACAATGAAAACCTGCCCCAAGACACCAACACTATTGGAATGAAGTAGAATTACACCACGAAGCTAGTTAATCTTTGATAAGCCAGATTCTGTTTTTTCAAGAACTGAAGAATGCAAGAATCACCATTAAGAAGTCCCAAATAGACTAGAAAATCTGATCTGAAGGTAGAATTAATTTCGAAGTCTTCTTTCCTTGTTGTAGCTAGGATGAATAAGGAATTCATGTAAGAAAAGGATTCTGAAATGTTTATGAATCCTTGCCACACTTGGAAACTATGTTGCAGCCCGTTAAAGATCTTTTTAGAACTAGGAGATTCCCAAAACAAGCTGCGACATCCTTTTAGGAAAAAAATCATAGTAAAAAATGGAAGTAAATAACAAAATTTGTATAGCCTCTGTTGACCAGTATTGGGGTGCCTTCCGGAAATCTGATAGACCTGAAATATTAAACCAAGGTAGGACAACATGTCAGGAGACTCCACGTAAAATTTCAGCCCGATCCAAACATCAGATTAAGAATTATGACTGTTGTCGTAAAATTGCATAGTTGCACATTTTACATTAAAATCAAAATTTGACCTTGCCTGGATCGTATCACTCTACGAATGGCATGACTAACCATTCATACAAATCATGTTTAGTCTTCAACGTTGTTTTCCATTCATCACCTTCTTTCATCTTAATTTAAGGATACCCAGTTTTTAAGTTAATTTTAGAGAAAATACATGCTCCAGACAACTCATCCAACATGTCATCAAGCCTAGTGATAGGATGTCAATACTTTACCGTTATGTTGTTGACGGGGCGACAGTCAACACATATCCTTCAAATTGCATCCTTTTTAGGCATAAATAACACTGACACAACACAAGGCTCATATTCTTACGAATGTATCCCTTCATCATCAACTCATCTACTAGCATTTGAAGTTCTTTTGTCTTTTCGGGGTTGTTTCTATAGGCTGGATGATTAGGAACCGAAGGTCTGGGTACAGGATCAATCTGATGTTCAATGCTCCTTAATGGTGGTAATCCACTAGGGGTGTTTTCAGGGAATACATCATCAAACTCCAGCAACAAAGAAACAACCACACTAGGAATAGCATAATCAAAGTTGGTAGTGTAAAAATAAGCCTTCTTATACACAAGTAAGATCATCAGCTTGTCAGTGAAAAATACGGATATGATTTGAGCTTCTTCTGCATAAGAAAAAAACGTTGTTTCTTTAATTTTCCACACTATTATCATCACACAAGCTTACCTTCTTCACTCCTTGGGTTTTACCTCCACTCTCAATCTGTCTAATTAATGATTTAGATTTAGCCAATTTGACGGTCTTCACTTACCATTGTCATCACATGAATTTTCACTCTTCTCATCCTCACATTCCCTTTTTAATTTTATTTGATCATCATATACTTATTTTGGAGAAAGAGGTACAAGAGTGATGGTTTTACTATCTTTTACAATAGTGAATGGTTTCTAAACCCATTATGTTCGATCGAACTGTCATGGTCGCCCTAAAAATAAGTGACTAATATGCATTATACTACATCATACATAACCTCATCACACAATGGGGTAGCTTGTGTTAGTCCACAAAGGGGAACATGAAGAGGAATCCTTAACTATCTCTAAGTATAAGATGGAGGAATGGTAGATTATCCTTAAGAAGGCATGGGAATGCAAAGCATCTTCTCTCACCATCTACCACCGAAGAACCTAGGAGAAAAAGGGTAAACAACAAGGAAGAATTACAATATGAGTTGAATAAGCTGAGAATTAAGCTAAGTAATAGGAGGAGTCAAAACAAATTCTTAGAAAACCAGCTATTTGAAAAAGAAAAGATAAAGGCCTTCTTAAACGATCAAGATATGGCCACAAAGTCTGAGGAAATTGTGCATGGGACCCAAGAGCAGTTGAAGGAAAAAGTGCCCAAGTATAATGATCTAATAAACAAGCATGTGATGTTGGATAAGGAACTAGTAACTGTGAAAAAAGGTTACGAGGACAGGAGATATGCTGACAAAGGATTGATAACTTCTTTGAAAAATGAAAGGGATCACAACATAAAGTATTGATGAGAGAGAAGCAAGAAAGGCAGTTGAGTCAGATGTGAGGGAGTATCAAAATAGAGAAAATGCCTTAAGAGATCGGGTCTCTATAGTCCAGTCCGAGCTAGAGTTTTGAGAGGAGGAACTGAAGAAGCTGAAAAAGCAATACATATAGTCTGAAGGAGAGTTAAGGGAGTTGAGACAGAAATTTAAAGAGTGGCAAGATCAAATTGGTCACTTCGACGTAACACTAAACAAGAAGATAGCTAAGCTCGATATTGAACAAGAAGAACTTCAAAGGGTCAGGAACCAAATTCAACAGTGATGTGAACCTCGTGATCACATGGTCACACAAACCACAATCAAGATTGAGATCTGATCCCGAAAAGCCGAAATAAGTCTGATAGGAGTGTGACATAATGTAAACCTGCCCCAAAGCACCAACACTATTGGATTGAATAGAATGACGCCACGAAGCCAGTTAATCTTCGATAAGTTAGATTCAGTTCGTTCAAGAACTGAAGACTGCAAGAATCACTCTCACACGTTAAAATTTAAAAATTCAAAAGTAATAATCACCATAGCTGCTGAAATTTAGGTTACATGTGTTTAAATAGTTCTTAAAAGTAACCCTAATGGATCTATTCTTGTGGGCTGCACTGACCTACATACAAAACTGACCCTAAAACCCTAAACTGAAAAGCCCATTACGTGATCCAAACAAGCCTGGGATCCTAGCTCAAAACAAAGTTTTAATTAAGCCCAAACATGAAAGAAAATGATAAAAATAACTAATTTGTCATTAAATACCACCAACCCTTCTTTCTTTGTGTAGCTAGGATGAATAAGGAATCCTTATAAGAAAAGGATTCTGAAACATTAATGAAATTTTGCCACACTTGGAGATTATATTGCAGCTCATTAAAGAACCTTGTGGAACTAGGAAATTCCCAAAACCAGCTGCCACATCCTTGTAGGAAAAGAATCCTAACCAAATAGGAAGTTCACAAGTCAAAAGGAAGTAAATAACAAAATTCATACAGCCTCTGTTGACCAGTATTTCCATGTCTTCCCAAATTACGATTGACCTGAAAGTTTAACCCACGGTGG
>Ga0307515_10016262_pt1 | contig 13635 bp, 3 predicted proteins | sample 17_EM_MG_FD_194513 | JGI IMG/M metagenome (GOLD analysis project Ga0307515, IMG submission 194513) | Populus trichocarpa ectomycorrhiza microbial communities from riparian zone in the Pacific Northwest, United States - 17_EM | ecosystem: Host-associated > Plants > Roots > Unclassified | place... | reverse complement strand
GATTTAGTGTATATATTTTTAAATCTAGTGGTCCTATACCGTATATTTGGCGTAGCTCTACTACCTAGTCAATAGGGACATTTCGCGATAGCAATTATAGCTATTATACAATTGTTAAGAACGTCTATAACATTAATCTTTAATACTATAATATCGTTTTAGGTATAATTTAATCTATATACGTCTTTAATTAACGTCTTAATTGCTTTCCCCCAGCCGCGTAGTTAGTTTTTATAAGAAAGTAATGGTTAAATAACTTATATGCGTGTTTCCTTCCCTCTAAATAGCGCTATTATAATGGAGTTATATCGGTAAGGTTGCGGCTATTTACTAAAAGGGTATTAAAAGGTAAAGTATAAAGACACCTTAGTTATTAAGCTGCTCCTTTTCTTAAATACCTTACTTCCTATTATTAACCTTCATCTAATTTTAAATATATCTTTAATATATTATCAAGATTTTCTTCTTTTTTATTATTAATTTAATATACCTCTTTATTCTCCTGCTAACTACTCTTTTAAGTAAATTCTATAGCGTATCCTAGCCCTACCGCTATATATAGAATCCTAACCCCCACTAACCCGTAACTAGTGCTAGTCCTACCTAAATAATTTTACCTATACGTCTTCAAAAGACTAGAAATCTAATAATAGGATTCTAGAGGCTTATAATAAGACATACTATATTAGATCCAATACCTTTAGTCCTTATAATTAATGCATACGTACTAAAAGCGGCAGTTATATTAAGGTAAGCTTTTCTATTCTTAATAGATTTCTATTACTAACTTTAAGCTTTAATAGCCTGGGCTTAAGTAGCGACGTTCCTTTAATATCCTTAACTACTATATCGCCTAGGCTCTCTTTTATTCTAGCGTAAATACTAAACAACTTAGCTAAATTTAAGACTATACCACGGCTATTTATACTGCCTATAATTCCTAGTAAGCTAGCTAGTAACAACTAATATAAGAGTAAGGTTAGTATACTAAGGATAGGGTAAGAGATAGGGGTAATAAGAAGGTTACTGTCTACTATAGAAAAGAGTTTGCGTATACGCGTTAAGTTTTAAAAGAGCATAATATAATACGTTATTAAGTAGGTTACCCTTTAGGTACCTAGCGGATAGGTAACTAATAGTTATTATAGTAAGGTCTTGGTAGTTCTGGACTATACTAGCCAGCTAATATCTCTATTTATTTTAGGTTTAAGTATATCTTTATTAACTATAAGCTTACGCCGTAAGAGCTTTGTTGGTATTGGTTTGGACCTAATATTAGTATTAAGCGTTTAAGAGTCTCTGTTCTAGCTATACCTTATTATCCTACCACTGTTTTTATACCTACTTATACGCCTACTAAGGGATCTAGATCCTATTCTTGTTAGCTATTACTTAGTGGCCCAATAAATACTAATCCTGCTCCTAAGGGTAAGGTATAGTAGCTTTTTAGATTAGGCATTTGGAATTTGTTCTTATATATAGTAGCAATTAAGGACCTTAATTAGGTGCTCGGAAAGGCCTTATAAGGCTTTTAAAAAGGGCTTAGAAGCCCTAAAAACAATGTTCCTAATATAGATAAATAAATAGGAATATAATTCTAGCAAAATGCCCTATTAACTCTATACTATATACGTAAAAAGGCTAAGGACCTATTCTGCCTTGGGCTGTAGCCTTATCCCTATAGTTTCCGGAGCCTATTTATTCTATATCTAATTTAACCTATTTACTCTTTTCGCGAGCTTTCTTTACAGGTCACGATAACACCGTAGTATTAGAGCGCTTTCTATAATTTATAAATTGTAGACCTTAGTCCTAATATTCTTTTAGAATATCTTTATAATAATTAAGGTAATCCTCTAGTTCCTATATAAAGTCCTTAGTAGGCTAGCCTAGCTATTTAACTTTAAATTAAAGCTTATTCTTAACAGACTTATAGCGTAGTATAGCTTTAACCTTATACCGCTTACCTACTACCTTAAGGTGTTTCATTAGGCCTAGACGGAAGTTCTTTTTCAGTAATAGTCTATGCTATAGCTCTAGTAGGTTTATATAAAACACTAAATATATATAGGCTATAGATAGGGGTAGCTAGAGACGGTAGGCTAACTTATTAATTTATTTTTTAATTTAGAAGGGACCTAGGTATCTTATATTAAGCTTTTTAATAGTTAACGGGTCTTAATATTTGTTAAACATAATAAAACCTTATTGCCTACCCCAAAATACTTATCCTAGTGCTTATAGTTATACCAAAGTCTCTACTGCTCTTGGGTATCCTATAGGCTCTGCTTTATATACTTTTATTACTCCTCCTATTCCTAAAGGTATCCTTATACTCTTTAGTAGATATCCTTAGACTTTCTAGTAGGATCCCATAACTAATTATACGGCCTTAGCTAGTAATTATTAGGTATATTATTAAACCTAAATAGTTAGACGCTATAGGCAATCTAGATTAGTGTATACTTATATAATACGTATTACTTTAAATTATAAGCGTACTCCGCGTACGGAAGTAGCTTATACTAATTATCTTACTAATAGTTTAAATATATTTGTAGGTAAGACTCTAATTCCTAGTTCTAGCGTTCCGTTTACCCGTCCGTTTATAAATAGAAAGCTATACTATAGTAGTGGTCTATCTTTAAATAAAAGCATAGATCCGACCAGTACTGGCTTATAAAGACGCTACCTTTATTAGTAATAATAGAGTGCGGCTAATCTACTTTAAGAAAGTATTTCTCTTTAATTAGGCTGGTAAGCGCTTATATATTAATTATCTTGTTAATAAAAAGGTATTAGACGTACTTTAAAAACTTATTAATAAGTACGAGGACTAAATTGTATATTCGTCCTTAGCTATCTTTAAATAGCGGGAGATCCGTAATAAAGTCTATGGCGTAATATTGCTATAGCTTACTAGCGGGGGGAACTAATTTAAGTAGACCCTATGGCTTATGCCTACGGATCTTATATACTTAACACTTCTCATAATAGCTAATATACTCCTTTACTTCCTGCTTAAGCCTTAACTAATAGTATTTACGCTAAAGTAATTCTACTGTCTTTGCTTAACCATAGTAGCCGCTTAGAGAATTATTGTAATTTTTTATAAGAATTTTCTGTCGTAGATTTGCTTTTTATAGTACCTAAACCTTACTACTTTTACGCAGTAGGCCTACCGGGTCTAGTTCCCAATAGTAGCACTTAGCAGCTTTCTTTTTATTATATTTCTAGTCTACTTCCGTATTAAAAACGGCATAGAAAGCGTCCCTTTATTATACCTTATAGATAAGATCTATTAACCTTTTAAATGGTTTTTAAGTAAAAGCTATTTTATTCTATACTACTTTAAGTATAAGACTAGATAGTACTATGGATTTTATAACTCTTTAATACGCGTATATTAGAAAGGCCGCTATAAGGTTAAAGTCCTTTAGTTATTATAGGGCTCCGAGTTCTAATTACTCTATAGCCTCGCTATTGGTTTAAGGGAATAGCTTAGCAATTAGAGATGGTATATTACTAGGTTCTAAGAATATATTAAGGACGTTCTATTTAGGTATATTTAGACCCTTATTAGTAACAGACCGGGTATTAGCTAGAATATTAGTAGAAACTAATAGGGCTTATACCGCCTAAGACTTAATATATAGAGCTATAGGTACTTAAACACCCTACACCTAGAGCTTGTTCTATAATATAGGGAGTAAGATATCTATTATCTGTTTTCCTTCTCCCGTTTTAAAGCCTTTAGTATAATCTAGCCATTATAACAGTTTATTAGTAGGGTTATTTTCCCCTAGCTTATATTTAATCTTAAAATTAAATTATATAAGCTCCTTTACCTATCTAGCTTATTAAGGTATAAGCTCCTTTATAGTTATAAAGTAGAGTAGATTATAGTAATTTAAGAGTATATAAGTGGTATAGCTCGCATGCTTAAAGTAATATCGCTACTATTTAAAGTAGTTAACTATAGCCAGCAGTTCCTTATCGTGGGTATAATACCTAACTTTAGGCCCCTAGAATTTTCTGCTATAGAATATTACTGACCTCTAGTAGAGCTAGGTAGTGTTTAGATGCCTATTAGGTTATAGTAGGATACTAGCAAGGGCAAAATTTAATATATTAGTAATTATTATTAATAGCTAATCTAGGTTAAAATGCTATAGTAATAAAGCTTTTATAAACTTTATATAAAGTTTCTAAATAGCCTTCTAAACCTTTTTAGGCTATAACTATAGTTTATACTATTTAGTTGGTCCCTTCTTAGTTTTTTTCCTTACCGCCTTTAAGCTTTTTGCTCCTTGGGTTAGGTCTTAAAAAGCTTTTATAATATAGTTAGATAGGTATTAGATAACGTCTAAGTAGTTATAAATAAAGCGCCTATAGAAATTGGCAAAGCCTAGGAACACTTAAAAATTCTAGTAACTCTCTAGCTCTGGCTACTCCTAGATTATCTATACCCGTACTAGGTCTATAACTATACCTATAGGCGTTATAATATAACCTAGAAACTCAACCTACTTAGTATTAAAGATATACTTTAACGCCTTGGCGTAGAGGCCCTAATTATTTAAACGTTCTAGCACCTCGCAGACGTATTGCTTATATTAATCCTTATCTTCTAAGTAAATTAAAATGTTATGTAGATAGATAATATATATGCGGTTAACTAGTCCCCTTAAGGCTCTATAAATATATAATTAGAATGTCGCAGGCGTATTAGCTAGCCTAAAAGGCATTACTAGATACTTAAAGTGGCTATATTAGGTCTTAAAAGCGGTCTTCTATTTATCCCCTTCTTTAATATAGAGCTTATAATAGGCGTCTTATAGATCTAGCTTTATAATAATCTTCGCCCTAAATAGTTAATCCAGCATTTTACTAACTAGTAGTAGTAGGTAATAGTTCTTAATTATAATCTTATTAAGACCGCGATAGTCTACGTATAGCCTTATAGTTCTATCTAGTTTTAAAATAAAGAGAATCGGCGCGCCTACTGGTAACTTACTAGGTTAGATCTACCCCTTTTTTAATAACATATTAAGGTATTCCCGTAGAATCTTAAGCTCTTTACGAGAGAGGTTATAGATAGGAACGTTCAGCGGTTATTTACCTTCTTTTAGATTAATTATATAATTATACTTTAAGTTCTACGGTAGAACTTTAGCCCTCCTACCCAAAAATACCCTTTATAAGTCCCTTAGGCCTACTAGAATATTTAACAAATTAGGGTTATATTTATCTTCCGCGTTATTATTAGATAGATTTTAAAGCTCCCTTAGAATACCCACGGGCAGCGTTATACGCTATAGTAGTTACTTATATATAGTTGCTACCATATATTATACCGTTTTATATAATAGCTAGTAGAGAATAGGGAATTCTTTAATACAGCGTTTAAGGTACTGTAGTATATTCTCTGTATATTGCTTAAGCTAGAGTAACCCGTAGCAGTTAAAGTATCTTATAAAATCTTTAAGATCGCCGCCTCCCTATAGTATCTCCGTAACCTATTTAGTAGTTCTCTATAAGTTCTTTATTATAAAGGGGTTATTACCTATATTAGGTTTTATACCTATTTTGCTATTAAATAGGGGTTGGATTTAATACTCCTTTGGGTATAAAGCGTATACTATTTCGCCTAGGGCTACATTCTCTAGGATATCCTTTAGGCTTATTAGTAATATACGCCCTTCCAAATCTTTATCGTTCTACTATTTAAAGGCTCCTATCTTAAAGCGTATTTTAAAATCTACTTCTATAAGCTAAGGGTATCTAAGAATAAGGTTATAACCTATAAAGTTAGCTGCCTAAAAGGGTTATAGGCTAACTACCTTAGTACGGTTATATATATCGGCCACTAATACTATAAGCTTATAGGCACTATATAGTTTAATCCAATACTTATTTAGAAAGCCTATAATAGGTTTCCGCCACCTTTATAATAGGATAAGTTTATACTCTTTTACTAAATTATATTATATAAGATTAATTTCGGCGCCGCTATTATATAGTGCTTAAAACTAACGCACTTTACCTATAAGAAGTATTATTTTTAGCTTAACAGCAATACGGAGAGTCTTTCCTTCTATATCTTACCCTAGTTATAGCCAGAAGAGGTCCATAACTAGGGCTTTTCTTTTTTTAGATTATTAGTACGGTTACTACCCTACTTATTTTTCTAATAAGATCTACCTTTAAAGTTTTCTCTTAACTTCTTAAAGTGTTCCTATAAAGGTACTAAATAGGTATTAGGTTGGCTCTAGGAGTCTTTCCCATTATTTAAAGTTCCTAACTTTAACTCTTTTAAAGTTCTCTTTAAGAACGGCTTTTTTAAAGGTTGGGCCTGCCCTACGTTACTGCTAGAGTGCCTACGCTTTTAGTAACCCCCTAGCTTCCTACTAAAAGAGGTCTGGTTCCTTGCTATATCTTTAGCGTTTAGAACTGCTCATTTAAAATCCGTATATATAGTAATCCGCGATAAGGCTCCTACGCGCTTTATTTTATTATAAATTACTAGCTTAATTCTAGCCTAGATAAACCCAATTATCTCCTTCTTATAAATACTACCGTCCTTATTTTTAAAGGGCTTTAGATCTATCTATTAGGTATAAGTTTCTATAAAGTTTATAAACTGGCGGAAGTTATAGCGGTTAAGCTATATCCTATTCTAGAATAGCTCTATATTATTATATTATACAATATACAGATCTTAAGTCTATTTCTTTAAGAAGGGTTACAGCTATAGCTATATAGTAATTTACTCTTTATTAAGCTAATTAAGTATAATCCAGTTTAGTAATTAGTCTTTAATTTTACTAATAATCTAGCATATACGCTCTTTAGTATTATCTTATATTATTAGCATTTTAAAGAAGTTATTTACCTTATAAACCTAATTGTCTAGCTACTAGGCATTAGGTTTATGGCGGAGTTCTAAACTACTAAAGGCTTTAGCCAGTTAGTCTATATTCTTTTTCCGTTTACAGTATAGATAACTCTCTAAGTTTTTTTATACCTCCTTAGGTAGGTATTAGATAGCTTCTAGAAAGCCCTTAGCCTTAGTTAGGTTATAAAAGATTTTATCTAGCCTAGATTAAGCTCTGCTAGATTTAAACCTACCCCTAAAGGTTTCTAATATATTTATTAGTGGCTCCTTCCCGTATAGCTTTTAAGAGCCTTATAGCAGCTTCCTAATATCTATCTTAAAGAATATTAGTTTAGGGCTTTTAACTTTCTAACCTTAGCCTTAGGGAAGCTCCGGCTATAGAGGTAGTATTAGTACTAGTAGCTAGTGTAGATTTCCCTATAAGGCTTAAGTCTTAAGTTAGTAATTAGTTTAAATTACCTAAAAGGGTAGGCCTACTTAGCTTATAAGCAGTCTATATACTGCCACTATACTAACTATAGGCTGGTAGTCTTCCGGGAAGGTTCTAGTTAGTTCCTTAATTAGATATATTAGTATATTCCTCTAGTATTTCTAGCTTAAGGGAAGATCTTAGAGTTACCTCTAGCGCTTAATCCTCTAATTAGCCTAGGTAAGGTTAAAGGGGTTCTAGCTGCTTTCTAGTAGTGTTATAAATATTATAGAGGGTGTCTATATTTTCCTTAGCGTTGCTAGTAATCGTAGGTATATAAGAGTCTTTAAGCTCCTAGAGCATCTAGGTATTAGGGCTTATTTAGCCATCTTACCTAGAGGGTTATATTATCGCAATCTCTCGTTATTAGAGTGACCTTCCTGCCTTGCCGTGACGGCTTTCTATAAGGTGCCTATAGAGTTTCCGTTTAGGTTATCGCGAGATTTTAAGGGAGAATAGTAGTTATAAATAAAAGATATAAACAAATAATCTGGTCCTTAAAGCTAACTACCCTTCTAAAAAGGAGTAGGAAGGATTTAAATATAAGGGGACTTTATAGATAGGGGGCTATAAGGACATAATTAGAATAAGATAGATTAGTAAGAGAGACAAATCCTTAAGGAGGTAAGGCCTTTAGAATTGTGGAGACTATATACTATAGGTACGTACCTCCGGCACGTAACCGGCGACTATCTAAAGGGCGTCTAGGGGTTGTCCTAAGGGCAACCTAAGGTGTCCGCAATAATATCCCTTATAGTATAGTTTATAGATAAAGAGTAATAAAGGGTTTAATAACTTTAAGATTTAGGGTTAATAGAGGAGAGATACTAGGCGTTAGGCGAAGATACGCTAAGTAATAATAGTAAACGCGAAGCACCTATTTACTAAAGATATCTAAGGTAATAGCTAGAAAATACATAAGAAGTAATTCTAGTATAATTGTCTTAATTCTAAAGAGAGTTGGTTTTAGAAGGTAACTTAATCTCCCGATCTTTTCTAATATTAGGGGATATAAATAGTATAAGCTAACCGTCTAGTTGGCTTTAGGTGTCTATAATACTACAATAATATTAGGGAGCTTCGCTCTTTAGAAGAAAGCAAAGCATTACTACCCCTTAAGCTAGCAATAGAACACTCTAGCTAGCTACGCTAGGAAGGGGCTCGCTAGATTAAAGCAGTTTAATAATATATAATATATAAACAAGTCAATATCTTAATAATCTTATAGAGAAATTCTTTTAGCACTTACGGTATCTTAATTTAGACTTTAAAATTAAATAAATACCTAGTTATAGTGTTGCAATAATACAGCGCTTTATCTTTAGTATACTTTAGATTAATAAGTAATAGATAACGGGTGCTATAAGTTAGGAAAGCGTTAAGAAGTATACGCATGTATATATAGCTTCTTCCTTACTATCCTTAGAGATAGAAAAGAATGCAGAAATAGGGGGAAACTACGGTTTTTACCAATCTAGAGAGATTCTCTCTATTTTCCAATTTTAAATTAGTTGCTAAACTCTAGAAGCTAGAGATAATAGCTATGTTTTTAGCTATAGAAGGCACTTTATAGTAAAGTTTCTAGGGCTAGAACTAGAGCTAGAGCTAGCTGCTAGTTCGTCCCTGTCTTTATCAATCTCACTCAAAACACTATGACTAAGGCAAATGAGGCATCGGCGGCAAAGTCGAGACTAGCCCCTACCACCTTCGTTCTAGGTGAGCTAATGGCGGAAGGCTTCTCCTGCCGGACCAACTCAAGTGCAGTGACGTTGGGTATTTTTAAGTTTGTTTTGTGGTGGAGAAATGAAAGGAATAGTTAAACGGCGTCCAAAATATTATTTAATCTGAAAGATTATTCCGTAGCTACTGGCCTCAACTAGCTCTTAGGCGTGAAAACACAAGGAACAGTAGGAGATCCCACCAAGCTTGAGCTGCTAGAAATGCAACCACCCAATTCGAGTGTGCCAATTCTGGAAAGAAATTTTTGTACGAAAGCCGTAAGACGTAGTGCGTACCCGCCAATATCAGCTTTCCAATAACGCTTGTCCAAATAATGATCTTTCGCTGAATTCTTGGCCCACCGACCGCATCATAAGAGATGAAGAAGAGGTAGCCGGCCCAGCAACCGAATGAAACGACGAGGCACAGCGCCGCGAAGTATGGCAGGAGAGGGACCGGAGACTAGGGACGGACTAAGATGAGAAAAAATTAGATAGGGGTTATAACCTTACCAGATCCTTGTGTGCAAAGCTTTGATATGCCCAACCCGTAGACACAATAGCAGCACTCGCGAAAATGATAAGGCTCCCGGTTTGGATTACGGGCGCAGCATAAGTAATAACACGTTGATCTCGGCGCCGTGCAGCCGAGGCGTAGGATGGTAAGAGTGGTTCAGTCGACATGTCCAACGCGATCTGCTGCTAATGGAAAGATGTTGTTTCTTGTTTGACTGCTCTGGGCAGCGTAAGTCCTTCGAGGGGCATTTCGCCTGCCACGAGCCAGTCTTGGCATTGGCCCGTGTATCTTGTTCATGATGGCTCCCCTGCTGCCTTCGCCATCTCACAAACAAAACTCCAATAATCAAATTTTACTTTAGTCTTGTGAAAATACACTGATCAATGCCTATCTAAATGTCTGTCTTAATGCGTCTAAGATAGAATCAACTAAAGAGAGATTTAAGTTATAAAGAGCTATTTATCAGGTGACGGAGTCACCTCGCTTATATATCGTTCCACCTGCCCCAACGGATTGGCCACAACTCAAGGGTCTTACATAGTTCACCAAGAATAGGTACTAAGCCCCATCTGGTTTCATCTCAACCTTCGGATAACGCCACGTTCATCCAGGTATAGCTGTGCCACCATAAAATGGCCCCGACTACATAAAATGGCCCCGACTACCTTGTCGTCTCCTCCCCTTCACTTCTGACACCATTCAAGCCTGATCTCACGAAAATGAAGAAGGCGTTCGAATACTTCCAATCCACACCCTCACAACCCAGCGCTGGAAGTGCTCGACTAACATCTACTCCCCGCGATGTCTATGTATGTGGCCCAAACGTCGTCTACGACTCCAGTAAAGACGTAACTCGCCGCATCAGCTTCGACACTCCGACTATTATAATATACGGCTACCCGTCTCGTGGCGGCGTCATCATGCTAGAGGATGCGTCGCCCACGGACTTGGATTTCCTGGCTCTGGACCGCACGAATCCGCCTATGTTCAGGCATGAAGACCCCGAGGAGGAGGATGCGTTTTGTCAGAGGCTGCTGTTGCTAGGCGCGAAGTGGTGGGATTCGATGGCGCGATACTGGCTGTTGAACGGTGAGGACGTGAATACTGTTGATTTGGATGATAGCGACGAGCCGGAGCCGACGAAGCGGGAACGGCACTGGGTCAGCGTAGCGTGGCCTAGTGCGGGAGGGCTCGTAGTCTCCGAGTTCGACACGAACATGTGGGGCGTCGAGATCGAGAAAGAGCTCGTTCCCGAGGATGTGGCGAGGTTGCGGTTGTGCACGGGCATGGACGAGAAGGCGCAGATGCTTAAGGACAGATTTCGAGGGAAGGCGTGGGAGCGTGTAGAAGATTATCGGGGCAATGCGTTTATAGGCTGTTGGGGGCGGAAGGAAACTGGTGAGGTTGGAGAGTTTCAGAAGACATTGTCGGAGATTTGAAGGGCTCAGATTTATGGTAGAAAGATCCAACTGGCAATGGTGAATCCCGTGGGAACTATCCCTTAACCCGTCGGGGTCCTCAAAGAATTCGCTACTAGATTTAATTGGGCACTTGCATTGAACCGGGTTCTCCAATTGGGCTGGTCCCTTATCGATAACGTAGGACCAAAGACGACGGGTTAAGGGATATTTCTCAAACAGTAACATATTCCACAAGCGAGTCGCCCATCTTTATCAAGACAATGCAACCATCCACTACCACCACGATGAATCAACCAAGCAGAACTTGATCAGTCCGTACTGAAGGCAGGATATCCCTAGCTATATCAGCAATCAATCAATCGCAAATACAGAGCGTGCGACGCGCTGCTGCAATCTTTAAAGTCCCTTGGACCACACTACGTGACCGACACGCCAGCAAGATTACACGACGCAATTGCGAGGCCAATTAAAAAAGCTAGAATCCTACCCCAGGCCGAAGCTACCGATGGGAGGCGTTTCACATCTCATGATCATGCCCGAAAATAGACCATATTTCTGATGAACAACTTCAAGCATGCCAAATTCGTTCATTCGCATCTTGTCCTCAATCCGGGCGAAAGTCATCACTACTAACGTTAATCCATAGGGCGAATGTCGGGATTCTTGAAAAGGCTGCTGTCTCAATCCCTCGATCCAAGTCTTGTTCCTGCAGAACCGCGCCGTTGGACAATTCTGCGAATCCAAGTGACGCAAATTTGCTCCTCTCAACGTTCTGCAAACGCTAGTCTCAATGCACAAGCCGCTGTTGGATTAAGGATGCCTGAACGAAGTCTGCCCCATAGTAACAGCCTTCAGCTCCGTCAGACTGGGCTGAATTGTCGTCGACTCTTCGTCATGTGGCATGAGTCCGTAGAATGACAACGTGTCATCCGGTATTCTCGTGGGTATAAGTATGCCTCCCGCCGCAGGCAGTGAATGTGTAAAACCGTGGACAAGTACCTACCAACTCTCCGTGATGCAATTCTTTCTCTTAGCCGGGGCTCGGGCATATCATCACCATGGCTTTCCGTTCCAGTATATCTGTACTGCCCCTTCTCTCATCCCTTCTCCAGCCTCGTGTCGTAGCAGACACTGTAAACTACAATGTCACCGGTTACGATGTTGCTCCCGACTGGTCAAAAGATCCGTTTCCCCCGTATCCTCCCATCACAGACGATCGTGGAAACACGATCGATGCTCAGAACGTCCGTGGCACACGGCTGTTTGGATGGAACGCCTGCGACAAACCTGCGGCTGATATCATCAAAGCTACATATGACGATTTCTATAAACTATCCCATGTAGACGGTCTATAGCAGAATTTTGATTGGGACGGGCAAGCTGCTAAAGAAATGTGGGGCGCTCCGTCGAAGATTCCTGACGAGCGAAGGGAGGAGATACGACGTAAGGTTCCCGTCTCTACCAGCATGCAGCAATCTGTAGAGTTGCTAACTTGGCGAACTAGAAATCTACGATGCGGCTAAAGAGATCTGGTATAGTAATTGGCAGAGGCCGCCATGGAGCCCACCGTGGCCTGGTCGGGATCTCTGGATCAAAGTGACCTGCAGCGGAGGTGACAATTCGGGCGATCCAAATGACAGGTGTGGCGACAAACCCAACCAGCCTTCAGATCCTAAATGTCCCGTAAGAACATGATCTCAGGAACAATATATGTCCCGTAGCACTGACGTTCAACTACTGTAGCCGCCCAAAAAAGGCAAAGACCCAATGCCCGGCGAGAAGAAGAACATGGAAGCGTATTCCGCGCCAACTGAAGGCTGGAGCCGTATCACCTTCTGCAAGAGGTTCTTCAACAATTTGCAACCCCTGGGCGATGTCACCAATAACATTAAGGGACAGCGACCAGAGGTCCAGGACCACTTAGACCAGTGGAACAATAGGGCGAGAACCTTCTTTCACGAGATCACTCATTTGAATTATTTTATGAACGCGCCTAAAAAGAGTCCGTTCGTCGACGACGCTCTCATCACTTACAAGTCGGGGAGTCTCACCGTTGAAGAGGGCGCATACGGTCCCTACAATGTCAAAGTCTTACGAAACTTTCGAGGAGACGCCTGGTATCCCGGTCAAAACGCCGATACCTTTGCATGGTACGCAATGGCGATGTGGGCAAAAAAGGAGATAGGGAGATACCCTCCTCTCCCGGCAGCAGGTAGTAAAAAGCCGACAAAAGCACCCCGTCGTGGCGATGGCAGCTCCTTCAATAAACCGCCTAATGAAGCCCTCGAAGACTTGGGTTCTGAAGAGAAAGAGAACGAGCCTGTTGAGGGCTTCTCAATCCCGGGCTGCGGCGACAAGGAGGACATTGAGGACAAACAAGCACCCGTCATCGAAGTAAACTGCGTCAACGACATCAGCAAGGTACCGAATAATATTTTCAGCTCTGATTCAAACAAGGTATATAAGGACTTCTGCGGCGCAACCGTCGGCAACCACCAGACCCTCCAATGGACCGCCGACGTCCACGGCAACCTAGAAAACTCCGCACCACACCGACGCATGCTGCTAAAGCGCCTATCAGGACTCCTCTCACCCCGGGACGACGATCCTGA
>Ga0307515_10016261_pt1 | contig 13635 bp, 8 predicted proteins | sample 17_EM_MG_FD_194513 | JGI IMG/M metagenome (GOLD analysis project Ga0307515, IMG submission 194513) | Populus trichocarpa ectomycorrhiza microbial communities from riparian zone in the Pacific Northwest, United States - 17_EM | ecosystem: Host-associated > Plants > Roots > Unclassified | place... | reverse complement strand
AATATATTTTTATATAATATATATATATATATATATATATATATATATAAAATACTATAAAAAAATACATAAAAAAAAATTAATTGACAGTAAACATAATATTTATTAAGTTAGATTAACGAAACCATCTAATAGGTCACCAGTAGTAAGAGCTTGAGACTAAGGAGTTTATTTTCCCTATGGTCTCAAGTTTTAGTTTTGTGGTTATTAATATGATGACTACTATTAGCTTAAATGGTCGTTAATTTTAGGACCCGTGAAATTAGTCGATGTCCGCGCAAGTTGGGCTAACGAAACAAATTCTTGAAAATATAAAAATAATAAGAATTCGTGGACAGCTGAGATCACATTTTGATATATTTTTCAATGGATAAGATGTTATCAGATATAAGATTTGTGTTAATGTTTTATATGGTTACTAGATGGTTACATCAATTGTAAACCGTTGGATTTCATTTGAATGGTCGCAGAGATGCCCCGTCAAAAGACAACACTTTGTATGTCACATACCATGTTCTCATCTAATCTTTTCTTACAGCCGAAAAAAACAATCAGACGATCGAGAGAGAAGGAGAAAAAAAAAAAAACCAAAAGAAGGCAGGGGCAATAAACTATCTCGCCGGAGAAGGAGAGAGGTAGGAGTCGCTGTAACTTCGTGACCATTTCCGGCCATGGCATCTCCTTGGCTGTTGTGATAATGGTAAAAGGTATTAATTTTTATACTTTGAGAGTTGTGGGTTCGTAGTCTGCTTAAATAGCTTATGCGATCGGATTTAGAACCAGAAGCATGATAGATAGTTGAACCGATCTAAGCTGAAATTTTTTTATGTTATGCTATGATTTCTGCTGTCATTTTTTATGATAGACTAACTGCTCAATTAGTTTTTGTTATTTGAATGAGTCAATGACTGCTGAATAATAATAATGATGATAATAGTAATTCATTTGTTCAGAATCTGTACAAAGGAGTAGTGGATAGCTGAACTTTGTTGAATCTGAAATCAGCCTTGGTGTTATTATTTTGTCAAAAAATTAAAGAAGGAAGGAGAGATAGCATAAATGGAATGCAACAAAGATGAGGCCACTAGAGCCAAAGAGATTGCTGAGAAGAAGTTATTTGCGAAAGACATTGCAGGGGCAAAGAAATTTGCTTTGAAGGCCCAGAACTTGTATCCTGGACTTGAAGGCATTCCTCAGATGTTAGCCACACTTGATGTGTATATTGCTGCTGAGAACAAAATAAATGGGGAAGCAGATTGGTATGGGATACTTGGTGCAGATCCGCAAGCAGATGACGAGATGGTGCGGAAACATTATAGGAAACTGGCTCTTATGCTTCATCCTGATAAAAACAAGTCTATTGGAGCGGATGGTGCATTTAAATGTATATCCGAGGCATGGAGTTTATTGTCTGATAAAACCAAGAGGGTGGCGTATGACCAGAGAAGAAATGGCAAAGTATTTCAAAAGGGCTCTTCTGCTGCTGGTAGTTCATCAGCAAAACCAGGGTCCAATGGGTCTTACAATTTCACTAAATCGAGTGTGAAGACACACAAAAGTAGTCCTCGAACTGGGCATTCTTCAACTCCTGCTTCATCTTATAAGACAAAACCCAATACCTTTTGGACTGTTTGTCATGGATGCAAGATGCAATATGAGTATCTCAGAGTCTATCTTAATCATAAGCTCCTTTGTCCTAATTGCCATGAGCCATTTTTAGCCATTGAAATGCCACCCCCACCTTCACATGCGTCTAGGTCAGCCGCACCATGGAGTTCTTTTCAGCAGCAGCAGCAGCACTCAAACCATCAAGCTGCTACTAGCAGACACACATCAAATTCTGGAAGGAGTAGTGTCAACTCTTCAAATGTGAGAGCAGGGGGATCCAATGGCCCTGATTCAAATAATCAGGCCAACTTTCAGTGGGGCCCTTTCTCTAGAGCTGGTGGTGCTTCAACTGCTACTCAACCTGCAAGTGTGGTCCAGCAGGCACATGAAAAGGTGAAGAGAGAGCGTGAGGAAGCACAGGCAGCTACAAAAAGAGAGGAGGCCCTGAAGCGAAAGAATCATGCCTCAAAGAAGACGTCCAATGCATCTTCTAGTGTGAATTCTAATGCTGCAAAGAGAAGAAGAGGCATGGATGATGTTGGCCATGGCAACAATGGAAATCTGTCTGCAAATCAGATGGGTGTAGGATTTGGTGGATCTGGCACTGGCCGCACTGCTAATGTATCTGGATTTAGGCAGGGAAGTTCTGAAAACAGGGTGAATGGAATCACTAAGCCCTATGGCATGAGGGATGTCTCCCAATCTGAAATTCAAACCTTACTAATGGAGAAGGCAAAGACAGACATTCAAAAGAAAATAAATGAATGGAAGTCAGCTAAAGTAGTTAAATCTGCAGCCAAAGAGGGAGCAGGGAGTGAGAAAGGAATTGATCAGGGGGGAATTTCTTTGTCAAACCCTGACATAGCTAACCGAAACAAGTCAGTTGATTCGATGGGCATGGAAAATGGAGCCGATGGCATCAAAACTTCTTCCATCACTTCTGGTGGGAAAACAGATGCTGAAACTTTGGAGACAATGTCAATAAATGTCCCAGATCCTGATTTTCATGATTTTGACAAAGACCGAACTGAAAGATGTTTTGAGGAAAACCAGGTATGGGCTGCATATGATGCTGATGATGGGATGCCTCGATATTATGCTATGATCCACAGTGTAATTTCTTTGAATCCATTCAAAATGCGGATCAGTTGGCTTAATTCAAAAACTAATAGTGAACTGGGTCCACTAAACTGGGTTGGTTCTGGCTTCTCAAAAACTTGCGGTGACTTCAGAGTGGGCAGATATGAGATTTATAACTCACTCAATTCCTTTTCACACAAGGTTAGGTGGACAAAAGGAACACGTGGGGTGATTCACATATATCCCAGAAAAGGAGATGTATGGGCTCTCTATCGGAATTGGTCCCCAGAGTGGAACGAGCTGACAGCAGATGAGGTGATACACAAGTATGACATGGTGGAAGTACTTGAAGACTACAGTGAAGAACTAGGTGTAACTGTTACTCCCTTGGTAAAAGTTGCTGGTTTCAAGACAGTGTTTCACCAGCATTTGGACCCCAAGGAAGTCAGGAGGATCCCAAGGGAAGAGATGTTTAGATTTTCTCACCATGTTCCCTCATACTTGCTTATGGGTCAAGAAGGTCCGAATGCTCCGAAAGGTTGTCGGGAGCTGGACCCAGCGGCTACTCCACCAGAACTTCTTCAGGTTGTGGTAGATGTCAAGGAAGAAGAGATTGTGGAGAATGGGGGGATTCAAAGGGCGAGGCAAGAAAAAAATCTCGCAGGAGAGGGAAAGAGTCAATCACCTGTAACTTTGTGACTGTTTCTGGCAACCGGATGTTGGTCACTGTTGTAATCATGGTAATTTATATTTTTGTAATATATATATTTTTTGAATTTATGTTTTGAGAGTTCTGGGTTTTTGGTCTGCTGTATTTTGTTTAATATCGTATTCATTTGGATTTAGAACAGGAAAATGATAGATAATCAACCTCACCTGATCTGAAAATTTTATTTTTCATGCTATGATTTTGCTGTCATTTTTTTTTATGGTATGCACATGATAGACTAATTGGTCAATTCTTTTGCTATTAAATTTTTTTGAATTAATAATAGCTGTATAATTCATTTTATTTTAATAAGGTTAGAATTTGATCATTTCATCCTTACATCACTAATGATGTTATGCTTATTGCATTTTTTAGTTTGACGAGGTTATGACAAATGTTGAGGATTGATTTGTGTTTTTGTGATTACTGCTGTATGTTCAGAATACATCAGGGCATCTTGCTGCTAGGAAAATTGATAGATTTGAGAACTTTACCAAGAGAGGAGCTGTGCCCGAAACAACCATGAAAAAGGGAAAGGACTATACTGTTGGTCCTGTTCTCCTTGGATTCTTCATCTTTGTTGTCATTGGATCATGTAAGCCACATTTCATTTAACCTCCTTTTAGTCGTGTGTCTAAGTTTTCATTTATTCTTTCTAGACACGCTTATGATTTTCTGTCAACAAATCTTGCTGTCCTGAAATTTTAATTTGTGAAATAAATTTAAATTAATCTAATTAAACTTGCTCAATTTATAACTTGCTGAAGTTTGTTGTTATGATGATTGGATATCAATTCCATATTTGTTTTGTATTACTTCAATGTAGTTGTCGAACATAGCACCATGGTGCTATAATTGAATTTGGATCTTGAAAATCATAAATATGTAATTTCGCCACTTTTAGATTGCAATTGTTATCTTACAATTTTCCATTCCTGAAAAAAGGGAAATGTCCTTTCCAGTGTGGGTTAATGCATTTGTTTGTGGTCGAACAAAAGCTTGATAATTACAACATGGTCTCCTTCTGTTCATGTTATATTCTTCATTATCACTTGTATTGTTGCTTTGGTTGGATCAGGATTTTTTTTTACTTCTAGAAAGCAAGTGAGTGATATAATTTGGTTATTGTGTGTCTGCATGTTTCTGTTGCGAGGAACCAAAATCTTTTTCCTAGTCATTGATCAGGTTTTCTTTGTTGTTTGTAACAGCTCTATTCCAGATAATCAGGACAGCCACAAGCGAAGGCAAGGCATGAACTGTCGCTGATCTGGTAGATGGCAGCAGTGGATGGTTGGTTGTTTCGGTCCCCATTCCTAGTAGCATGTAGGAGAGATGAAGAATACATTTACTAGATCAATGTTTATCCTTGTATGGAACACTATAATTTGACAAAAAAAACTGCGCCTCACCATGACTGCTTAATCAAATTGACCATTTTAGTTTTGCTTGTTTCCGTGTTTCTATTGAAGCTGCTTTATAGAACTGGCTTTGGTTTTACTTTTCTTGGGCTTGGGGTCACTCTAGCCACCACAGTCAGGCTGGAGTGGACTTCGTCGGAGGGATCAACCCTCGGCGTGGTTTTTCTGTGAACTTACTAGAAATGATATTACTGATGATAACTATTATGTCAGCATCCAGCAATTGCATTTTGGACAACTGGTTGTTACTCTGTTTCGACGGTCATCGAAGTTGGAATATGGATCACATTGAACGGAATGTCCAAAAGTTGGCGTGGATGTCCAACATTCAGTCTAGTCCAGTGAGACGGAATGTCCGCCATTCATGACTTTTCCAAATGAAGCTCAGCGAAGCCACCTGCAGTTTTCCTAGTGAGGCTCATATCGAGAATCGCAAGGAGGCCTACAAAATTTCTTATCCGTGGAATATGGATCTTCTGTGTGCACACCTTTAATTTCTAAGCTGAACCATGGAGTGGCTTTTTAGTAGGCTCACTTTTAAACACCTTTCGTACGGAAATTGCTTTGTGCCTCAAAAACGTTGTAGCATCTTCAATGTAATTCTTGAGGTGAAAACTGATAATACGACAGGCCATGTAAATTAACTATGCTTCTACTAGCTCTAAAATAATCTTTCAGGCACATCACCTTAGATGGCAGGTCAATTGCAGGAAATTAAGCTCCCATCAGGCACGCTACAAGTGGATTTCAATGGCATTTCTTGCTAGTGAAAGCTTCAATTCCTAGCTCATGCAAATGTTACTCCATAGAAATTAATCAGATGGCAATTCTCAGCAGAAACTATCATTAGCTTGGGATTGGGGAAAAACTAACTACTATTACTTTAAAACGAAATAGAAACCTGAACCAGCGGAATTCCATTTTAAACGCTAGTCTTTTCAATTCGAAGTTATTTGTCAACATGTTTGTACATGAAAAGATGTCATTCATAAACCTCTCAGGTATCATCTACTTCATTAAAACAATAACAAAAAGCTTGCATCAATAAAATCCAATTCCCCTTCACCAACATGCAAATGCTGCCACGACAAACAAAGAGGCTAAGCTGTAGCAGTCAAGCATGGGTTGAAGGCAGTGCCGCATGCAATCCATTGCCGCTTTCTCCCACGTGGCACCAAGCAACCAGGAACCTTGAGCCATTCCCTGCTCACCACATTGTAAGTAACTAGTCTGTTCATTTGTCTTGATCTTAATGACAGCATGAGTAAACCTGAGTTGCCCAAGCAAGTCATCCTAACGTGCTTTCCATAGAAATCTAAGCACCATATGTTTGGCATTCTGTCAACCTCCTTCCACAAGAGTGTCATCTTCTGCAGCTCCCATATGCACACGCAAGTGGCTGCATTCTTTGTTAGCAAGCCAACAAGTATGATCCGCCCCTCACACTGTGCAAGTGTGCGGTCACTCAGATGGTGCGGGGCTGGTATAATAGATTGCTTCCAAACCCCAGTAACCATATTGTAGGACACAATCCCTTCAGGATCTGAGCGCATGAAATAAAGCGTACCTCCAAGGGAAACTGCTTGTGACCGGAAGTTCAGTGATAGGGGTAGCTTTATACAAGAGGGCATGCTTCCTGGTCGGGTCCAAGAATTCTTCAGTGAGTCGTAAACTTCATGCTCTCCATCACAGCACACCCACAAGATCTTGTAGCCCCCACTGGCTGCATTGCTATTCAAAGTCATGCCCACAGCAACACGGGACCAGACCTTCACTGACCTCGGTGGCAGCTCTTTAAAAGATTGAGTCAGAGGGTTGCAGACATAGAAGTTCCTGTGACCGATATCAAGAAAGCACACAAGACCTCCTGCTGAAGCAACTGGCAAGACTATCGTCTTTGTGGGCAGATAAGATATAGTTGGGTGATGCCATTTCTTCAAAGAAGGGTCATACATGGCTCCAGAATTCACATTTTCATGAGCGATGGTGTAAAACCAGGGGTTGGATTGTGGAACTTGGGCACAATGCTGAGAGAAACTTTGAGAGTCAAGGAAGGAGTTCCATTTTCGACAAACTGAGCGGAAGCGGAAAAACGTAGTGATTGGAAGTCTAGCAATAACAGCTTCAAACAGATCTTCAGGGAATTCTTTCCAAATTTCTTGCTGCATAACCTCAGTTGAACTGGTAGTTCCCAGTGATTTTCCTCGATTCCGCTCCTTGCGAGGTTTCTTGGAGGGTGGAGGCTTGCAAGGTTCCAACATCTTGAAACTTCCAGATTTTCCAGCCGCCATCACAAGACTACAGTAATCATCTGCTGAGCCATCATCAAGATTGAGGAAGCACCATCTGTAAATGAGCTACGAAATTCATATTCAGTGAACATAGTACCCAGTGCTACTAATGCACACGCCCAAAATAATTCAGCATAAAAATCATTACCAAAATATAAGCAGATGTCAGGTTCGAACAAAATATAAGCACGGAGAGGCTGAAAATACAAATGGGGCTTAAACATGCAATAGATAGAATATCTGTCAAGCAAATTTCAAATAACCTACAAAGATAATCATGTTCAAACTAAAGCCTGTGAGTTTAGTCCAAATGAAAGTTGCAGATTTTTATGTTTGAAATACCAAAAAGATGGTTGAGGTAACAGATTTAGACACAACACAGCTTCGAGATCTTGATCTCTCTAACTCAAGAAGTTCCAAAATAAACACCAAGCACATTATTTTATAATTTCACCCAGAGATTTCTTCACTTTCTGCTATCCATGTTGACCACACAAGTTAGAGCAGAGGGGTAAACTTGAAGAGTATCAACCAAATAAACAACCACTATATATATCTCATTAACAGGTAAAAGAGAATCCAAAGCATACATATGTATATTTCTATATTTTCATTTCTTTAGGAAGTTTTTAGGCATGGTTAATTTTTTTTGTTTTAGACAGCAGAGGATGGCATTACATGCATATATACTATCTAACCAATGTACTGCATATAATATATATGCACTGTAGATATTGCTCTCGTTGTATGCATATCAACAAGCAGCATAAGATAGCAACATTCAAGAGTATAAGCATTACTGGCTGATGACATCATTATATGAAAACATCAGACAATAACAAAAATATACTGAAGGAAGCTATTGTGAGGGAAAGGAAGTAGATTCCACATGACAATGCAAGGTAGGGACATTCCTGCCACTGTTATTTATGAGGAAAGATACTAATCATATGGAAACTTATGTAGGAAATATAAGAGGAATGGAACACAGGAAAAGGAAATTTCAACGAAGCATCAACTAAAAATGATGAGGACAAGCAACATAAGAAATATCATTAGGATGGTATGAGGATCAACCAGGGAAAACAATAGAAGAAGAGTTTGCACGAAAATCTAGCATATCCCATGATTATTACAAGGAAGATCCCAACATGAATTCACTGGATCAATTCTTAACTGGCTAAAGAAACAAAAAAATAAAAAACAGAAGTGAATCCACAAAATTTACAAAAAATAAAAGGAAGGAAAAGAATAGGAAAAATCACACACATCGAAATGGATTATATGCAGTTGTTGTGACCTACTCGGCAGCATCCCCCCTCCCCTCCCATAAAATAAAAAACCAGGTTCAAACATTAAGAACTAATGAAGATGGTGCTAGAAATTAGAACCTAAACCTTCTAAAATATGGCTAGAAATTAGAAACTAAACCTTCTAAACGGCCAGTTTACAAATTTCATTAGTACTTGTTCTAGCATCCCAGAAGTTACAGGCCAGAGGAGTCCAAAGAAGCTTAAAATGGATTTAGACTAATAATCTCAGCCAGCTATTATCTGCAAGATCCTCGGCTTATCTCAAATCAATTTCCCTACTTTCAGCCTTACGTTACACTCAACTCCTCTCCTGGCCTTCTACCGTGGCTGTGGTATACACCAGCCAGATCTAAACAACATCATATAAGCTTACATTGTCAACAACAATATCAACCCAGGAAGTCAGAATATTGACAGTGATATGGCTAAAATGTATTGACATGATAGTACAAGTAATATTGTCATTTGTTTGCACAAATGAATGCAAATTAGATTAATCAGGATTTCCTTTGGGAAGGCATTACTGTCCTGAAACTCGATGCCTTTCACTGCAGGCCAGAAAGAAAAGGCCGTCAATCAGATATGTTTCTAACTCTACCCAGATTTGGAGCTTGTACAGGGAAAATTGATAATTTTAGCATGATCTGGCTGCTCTTTAGACACTGATCCCTGGTAGTTGCAAGACCAATGCTGTTGCCATAGCACCAGGAAAATTGCTAACCCCAATCCCAACATGTACTAATAATAACACAGCTCCTCACAAGCAATGAATCTCAGCTCCCAAGAATCACTTCCACATAACCAACATGTGCATGTTCAGTGCAAATCCTAAACGTGCAATAGGATGGCAAAAGCACTTTTAATCAATTGATGCAGGAGATGCTACTCTCCTGGGGCAAGCATCCATATTTCAGATCCTATCATCACAGCTTTAATGACTTTGTTACACAAATACCAAACCAAAATGAACATGTCACAATCCAATCCCAAGAGTAAATATGGAAAATCCAAGCATCTCTTCACATGCAGCGAGTAAGAGGAAGAAGAAAATTCTTAGCAGCAAAAGGGAAACAAAGTTTTCTGTGACTGTTAGCTATAACAGGACCTCGTTTGCAAGCATATCCAGACACATATTTTAAACAAATAAAAGGGAAGCAAAATTCTTCCATCTTATCGTTTTCGTAGGAGAAACATGAACATGTGGGGTGATTAGGCTAAATTCTTAAACCGATCCCAAAAAAAGGCACAATTTATGCATGATTTCCAGACCCATAGAGAATCTAGTGAAAGACTCAATACCTGAGATCCTCCTATATTTGTAATCCACCACAGCTCAATGAATGAATACTATAAATATCACATAAGAAAGAATCGTTTCTATTTTCTCAAACAACAGATTTAAAAACTTTCCTAAAACAGCAAACAGTAAAAATGAACAGAAAAATATAAACCTCGGAAGGAAAATAACTGCGAGAGCTTGGGGACTGGCTGTACCAAAATTAAACAATCGGACAGCCTAAGAGAAGAGATTTTTTTAAAAAAATAAATAAATATCCTTAGTTATCGAAAACATGGTAAGAAGTTTTAAAAAACGAAACAAGACAACGTTAGAGTCAAATTTCCAAAAAGAAAAAAAAAATCACATTGCGTAGAAAAACACGGCAAAAAGAGAAATCCTGAAAAAGTCACTTTAACTTACCAAACTCGCAACACATAAAATTTGATAGAAAAAACCTAATGATAAATACTATTAGTAATAAAGTAACCTAAAACAGAGAAAATAAAAAGGAAGCAGGAAACCTAAGTAACAAATGAAGTGAAATTTGAAAATAAGTAAGAAATGTGAGGTCACAGTGAAAACGGAGCGGGTAGGGAGGAAGAAATAAGAATCGAGAAATGAAAGAGATCTAAAGAGAGACCTGTTGTTGTTGCCGTTGTTGTGATTTTGTTGTTGTTGGTTATGAAAGTGAAAGGGTTGAAGAGAATCAAAAGGAGGAAGAGGATAGCCGTAGAGATTCAAAAGGTCTTGAAGCTGACCAATGAATTGCCTAAGCATGGCCAGCTCTTCTTCCATGCCACGGCGGACTCGGCCACCACCAACACCCACACCGATACCAACACCCACACACACACCCTGTGTCTCTCTCTTTTTCGCTCAGCTCACTTCTCTGTAGTGTTTATGATGCTCTTTCCTTGGTTAGCCACTGGGCTTTCTACACGTCAGAAACTGAACTGGCCCATTTTATAATCGATTGAATTTTTTTTTGTTTGCAGTGTAGTGTAATTATTTCCAACCCCGTACGGCGCACACACCTTTGTCCTCCGGGGTGTTTGGCAGCAAATCTTTTCAAACGTGTTTTTACTTGAAAAAACATTAATAAGAGTGTTTCTCCTAGCTTCTGTTTTTGTATTTATTACAATTTTTTACAGCACAAAATATAAAAATATAAATATAAATATAAAAATTATGTTTTTACTATTATATTTTTTATTTTTAGCAGTGGCTACATTACTAAAAGTAAAACAGAAGTTTGTACAAACACATTCTAAATACCTGTTTATTTTTGTAAGAATTTAAAATTTTTTATTTGAAACTAATTTTTTTAATATTTTTATATTATTTTTTGTGCTATGAAACTTTTTTTAAAAAATATTGTTTCAGTTTATTTTTAAATAAAAAACACTTTACAAAGTAATCGTTGCTGTATTGTCGAAATAAATTGATGATTTTTTTAATATTTTTTAAGAGTTTTAATGTTCTAATATTAAAAATTAAAAAATTAAAAAAATATTTAATACATTTTAAAATAAAAAAATATATATTAAAAAACACTATAAATCACAATCTCATAAACCCTAAAAATATCATGTAATATTAAAAATAACAACGACAACAACTTGTCACTTGTAATAACCACAACACACTCTCCCTCTCTATTACCTTTACCTTTTTTTCCCTTGGCTCCTTGTGTTTGGTACCTGGATTTGGTTGGTGGTCACTGCCAGGGTTCAGCTTTTGATGTGGAAAATATTGATATTCTTTCTTGCTGTTTTACTAATAATAGTTGTTCTAAACTATGTTTTTTTATATATGAATTCATCCATATTTCATTTCTACTATTTTAGTTTGAATTTTCTAATTTTACTCTTATAGTTTTAAGAATGTTTTCAATTTTGATTAGCAAGTAAATCACCAAAAAAGAAACATTTTGTTCCTGTTTTATTTATTTATATATATATTATTGCTCTCAAACCCTGATAAATGTTGTAATCTCTCGTAAAAATAGTTTTTATGAAGCTAAAAAATCAGATTCAAAAGGTAGGCTATTTATTTATTTCTGCGTTTTAAAAGTTCTTTTGAAAAAATTTAAAAAATTTTATTTTTTTATTTACTTCAAATTAATATATTTTTAGTGTTTTCAAATCATTTTAATGTGTTAATGTCAAAAATAATTTTAAAAAATAAAAAAATATTATTTTGATGCATTTTAGCATAAAACGTTATTTAAAAAATAACCGCAACCACATTTTCAAACAAGTAAGATCAAAATTTTAAGAAACTAGAAGGATAACATTTGAAAACTAGAGAACTAGATGGGTGGCCCTGATAAGTTTTATTTGTTATCCACAGCGGCAGGGTTTCGAAATTGCAAAAATAAAATAATAAAGAAAAATAAAATCTAGCCTTTATATTTCCTAGCGTTTTGTAAGTGGTTTTTTTATATATATAATAAGTTTTTACCATAATAAAAGCGACTATTATTTTTTAAAAAGTCTTATGGATTACCCTTTTAAACTTATTTGTAGGAGGTGATATTGAAGAATTTAACTAGAAATGGTGGATATTCCAGGAGGAAGAATAATTAATTTCTCGTGAAAAAACCAAGCTGTGAGCGAATGATTTGGAATTCGAAATTAAAATAAAGAGATAAAACTAATTATTTTACTAATGTTTTTAATTAAAAAGTATTTTTACAAAAAAATCCCTCACCCACTACCAAGGACAGACAGACTTCACAGCCCCTGTCGAGCCAAAAGCCAAAACTAAAAACGTGAAAGTAGCGAGTAGACTCTTAGGTTTATGGATTTCCTCATCAAAACAGTAGAGGGCATTAGAATAAAAGGGACAGATCATCATGTTTGAGTGCATGATTCCCTCCACGAAGGAGAATGTTTAGTTGGGCCAGTCTTCCACGTGTGTTCAGTGTGAACGCAGGCCTGTTATGGTCGCTGGTCAAGAAGACCAAACCCGAAAACTTTTTCGAACCAAAGCTTTTTTTCTTCCTGGCAAGAGGAAAATCAACGGCTGAGGTCATGCTTCTTCTCTCTTTATTTTACTTTCTTCGTTCCACGCACACCGAATGATTGTCCCACCACTTTTTATCCCATTTTATCCTGATTTTGTTAGAATTACGGAAGTACCTACTCGATGTCCTCCTTTATTTATTTATTTTTTTCCATTTAGATTTCACACATCCACTAATTATCGTTGGTAAACTGACTTTATGATTGATTCCAAAAAATTAACTATATAACTAAAAGGGATCACTGCATTACTATAACGCGGGTTACTATTTACTATCATAAATTCATTGTTGTGCTGCATTGTGAAAGCTTTCACTGTAAACTGTGAAAGCTTTCATTGTGGACTGCACTGTTGGTGGAGACTAAGTCTATGGATAGTGACGGAGGTAGGGGGGCTGGCAGGGGCCCCGGCCCCTGCAAGGAAATTTTTCCCAGCCCCTCCCCTGTATAAAATAACTTAATATTAACCTTTTTAAAATAATGTTTTTAATTTGGCCCCTTTTAAGTTTTTTTTCTTGCTCCGCCCCTGCCTATGGTTGAGCACTCAAGCGCACACGTGGCGTTTGGGCTCTGCCTGTGGATTTAGCACTCCCCCAACGCACACGTGGGCGACGTTGGGTTGGGGACAAGTGGCGCTTGGGTCATGGCTAAGGACTCATGGGAAATAGGTATGACGTCAGGACCCAAGATCAATAGGTCTAGCATAAGGACTCAATTTTATTGGGTCCTTCATCAAGAATCAATGTTCATAGATCCTAAGATTCTAAATATTATTATTTCTTTTTGAAATATTACTATTTTTATTATAATTAATAAATTTAAAAGAAAATATTATTATTTATATTGTAATTTTTATGGCATTTAAAAAAAAAAAAGAGTGAGTCCCTGTGCAGTATTATTAAAAATACTCA
>Ga0307515_10016260_pt1 | contig 13636 bp, 9 predicted proteins | sample 17_EM_MG_FD_194513 | JGI IMG/M metagenome (GOLD analysis project Ga0307515, IMG submission 194513) | Populus trichocarpa ectomycorrhiza microbial communities from riparian zone in the Pacific Northwest, United States - 17_EM | ecosystem: Host-associated > Plants > Roots > Unclassified | place... | reverse complement strand
AGAGACGCGCCCCTAGAGTCGCCTCGTTGCTGTCACACGGGTCTCGTCAAGAGATCGCCAAGCACGGTTCGACAAGCTCGACGAAGAACACCACAGCGAACAGAGCCAGAACCAGTACCGGTCCCAACGACGTCCTTTTCTCTAAAGGACTTCAAAGCCCACCCGCTCACGCGGGTGGGCTTTTTTTTGGCTGCGAATTACAAATCACCACAAAATCATCTGCGTACAGCGGAACAGCGCCAGCTTGCGGTCCTCGGCATTGAAGACCGTCGCCGACCACACTTGCGTGGTGCGGCCCAGGTGCTCGGCCACGGCCTCGGTGCGCATCACGCCCTGCTTCGACGTGCCGAGAAAGTTGCTCTTGAGCTCGACGGTGGTGAAGCCCTTCGCGCCGTCCGGCAGATGCGCGATGGTCGCGTAGCCGGCGCAGGTGTCGGCCAGCAGAATCACGCTGGCGGCGTGCAAAAACCCATTCGGCGCCATCATCCACGGCTGGATCTCGAGCTGCATCGCCATGCGGCCTTCGCTCAGCTCGGTGACGCGCACGCCGAAGCGGTCCGGCAGCATGCCGATCTGGCGGGTGTGAAAGTCTTCGATGTCGATGTTCGGACGCAGCATCGTGGCTCCTGGCGTGAAGCCCACAGCATAGCGACGCTCGCCTACAGCCGCTCGGACTCCGCCGTGCGCGGCTGCCATTTCATCAGCCGCAGCTCGATCTTGCCGACCGCCGCATCGAGCATCAATGCGAACACCGTGAGCACGAGGATGCCGGCCATCACGGTGTTGATGTCGAACGCGCCTTCGGCCTGCAGGATCAGGTAGCCCACGCCGCGCGACGAACCGAGGTATTCGCCGACCACCGCGCCGACGAACGCGAGCCCGACGCTGGTGTGCAGCGAGCTGAACACCCAGCTCGTCGCGCTCGGCAGGTAGACGTGGCGCAGCAGCTGGCGCTGCGAGGCACCGAGCATGCGCGCGTTCGCGAGCACAACCGGGCTGACCTCTTTCACGCCCTGGTAGACGTTGAAGAACACGATGAAGAACACCAGCGTGACGCCGAGCGCGACCTTGCTCGCGATGCCGAGCCCGAACCACACCGCGAAGATCGGCGCGAGGATCACGCGCGGCATGCTGTTCGCGGCCTTGATGTACGGGTCGGCGATCGCCGCGGCGAGCGGGCTCAGCGCCAGCCACAGCCCGCAGGCCAGGCCCAGCACGGTGCCGATGCCGAAGGCGAGCACGGTCTCGAGCAGCGTGACCCACAGGTGCTGGTAGATGTCGCCGTTCGTGACGAACCAGGCCCAGATGCGCGAGAAGATCTTCAGCGGCTCGCCGAAGAAGAACGCCGCCTGCTGGTCGTTCTCGAACACGATCGGCGGGACCAGGCCGGGCTTCGTCGCCACATGCCAGATCACGAAGATCAGCAGCAGCAGACCGACCTGCCAGATGCGCAGGTTCTTTGTGCTCGGCTTGATGAAGCGCCACATCGTCATCATGCCGCGAGCTGCTGCTGGTAGCCCTTCAGGACTTCTTCGCGCAGCACGCTCCAGATGGCCTGGTGCAGTTCGACGAACCTCGGCGTCGCACGCACCTCGGCCACATCGCGCGGTCGCGGCAAGTCGATCGCAAACTCGCCGATCGGGCGCGAGCCCGGTCCGGCCGACAGGCACACGACGCGGTCGCTCATCGCGATCGCCTCGTCCAGATCGTGGGTGATGAACAGCACCGCTTTCTTCTTCGCCGCCCACAGCTCGAGCACTTCGTTCTCCATCAACTGCCGCGTCTGGATGTCGAGCGCCGAGAACGGCTCGTCCATCAGGATGATGTCGGGGTCGAGCACCAGCGTCTGCGCCAGGCTCACGCGCTTGCGCATGCCGCCTGACAGCTGGTGCGGGTAGCGGTCGCCGAAACCGCCGAGACCGACGCGCTTGAGCCACTCGTCGGCCTGCGCGCGCGCGTCCGTGACGCCGCGGAACTCCAGCCCGGCCATCACGTTCTGCAGCGCGGTCCGCCACGGCATCAGACTCTCGGCCTGGAACATGTAGCCGGCGCGCGTATTGATGCCGGCGAGCGGCACGCCGAACACTTGCACGCTGCCGGTGCTCGGCGCGAGCAGCCCGGCCGCGACATTCAGCAGCGTGCTCTTGCCGCAGCCCGTGGGGCCGACGACCGAGACGAACTCGCCCGCGCCCACGATCAGGTTCACCTCGCGCACCGCGGTGTAGCGGCGACCCGGGTCGTTCTTGTCGGCGAAGGTGCAGGAGACGTCGCGCAGCACGAGTGCAGCGCTATCAGGATCAACCTTGGGGATACTTTGCATTCGCCTTCTTCACGAAGTCGTTGGTGTAGATCGCGGCCAGGTCGATCTTGGCGGCGGCGATCTCCGGGTCGATGCTCGCGAGCGCGCGCCGCGCGGTCTCGGCGCCGGCCTCGGGGAACATGCCGTCGACCGACAACGCGCCCTTCGCCGCAAGAAACGCATCGACATACACCGCACGATCGCCGAGCAGATAGCTCTCGGGCACGGCCTTGATGATGTCGCCGGCGCCGGCCTGCTGGATCCACTTGTCGGCGCGCACGATCGCGTTCGTCAGCGCCTGCACGGTGGCCGGGTGCTTGTCGATGAAGCTCTGCGGCGCGTACAGGCAGCCGGCCGGCATCGGCCCGCCGAAGACTTTGTCGGCCTCGGCGACGACGCGCGTGTCGGAGACGATCTTCATGTCGCCCGAGCGCAGCAGCAGCGTGATCACCGGGTCGAGGTTGCTGATCGCATCGATCTGGCCGGAGCGCATCGCCGCGACCGCGCCGCTGCCCGCGCCGACGCCGATGATGGACACATCGGTCGGCTTCAACCCGGCCTTGGCGAGCACGAAGTTCGCGAGCACGTTGGTGCTCGAGCCCGGCGCGGTGACGCCGAGCTTCTTGCCCTTCAGGTCGGCGACGCTCTTGAACTTGGGCATGGTCTTCGGGTTCACGCCCAGCACGATCTGCGGCGCGCGGCCCTGCAGCGCGAACGCGCGCAGCCGCTGGCCCTTGATCTGCATGTTGATGGTGTGCTCGAACGCGCCCGACACCACATCGGCGCTGCCGCCGATCATCGCCTGCAGCGCGCGCGAGCCGCCGGCGAAGTCGGCGATCGTCACCTCCAGCCCCTCGGTCTTGAAGTAGCCCAGGCTCTCGGCGATGGTCAGCGGCAGGTAGTACAGCAGGTTCTTGCCACCCACCGCGATGGTGAGCTTGGGCTTGTCGATGGCCTGAGCGCTGACGACCGAGGGCGCTGCGATCAGCGCAGCGCTGGCCAGAACAAAACTTCGACGTTGCATGGTCAAAAGGCTCCGTGATTCGGGGGTTCAGGGCGCAACCCGTAGAATGAATTTCAATGAATTCGCTCTGCCGACAGGCCACGCTATTGATCGCATTGTCGTTGGGCACGGCACTCGGCGCATCGGGGCAGACCACCATCGACGCGGCCCCTGGCGTCGCGCCGGCCTCCGCAGCGTCGGCACCGGTGCCTCCGCCCTCGCTGTCCGCACGCAAGGTCTACGAGCAGGCGCGTTCGCAGCTGGTGCAGATCCGCACCGTGCTGAAGGGCCGCGCAAGCCAGACCTCGGTCGGCTCGGGGTTCTTCGTCTCGCGCGAAGGCCACATCGTCACCAACTTCCACGTCGTCGCCGAGGCCGCGCTGAAGCCCGAGCGGCACGACCTCGTCTACGTCACCGCCGACGGCCGCGAGGCGCCTGTGCAGATCCTGCAGCTCGACGTGCTGCACGACCTCGCGCTGCTGAAGGCCGGCGACGCCAGCGGCCGCCCGACCTTCGACGCGCTGAGCTTCCGCAACGACGCGCAGCCGCTGTCGCAGGGCGAGCGCATCTACTCGCTCGGCAACCCGCTCGACGTGGGTTTCGCCGTGACCGAGGGCACCTACAACGGCCTGGTCAAGCGCAGCTTCTATCCGCAGATCTTCTTCGGCGGTGCGTTGAGCGGCGGCATGAGCGGCGGCCCGGCGCTCGACAACCAGGGCAACGTGATCGGCATCAATGTGGCGCGCCGCGTCGATGGCGAGCAGGTCAGCTTCCTGGTGCCGGCGACCTTCGCGGTGGCGCTGCTCGCACGCGGCCGCGACGCCGCGCCGACGCATGCGGCGGCCTACCCCATCGTCACCGCGCAGCTGATGCAGCACCAGGCCACGCTCACCGAGCGCTTCATCAAGCAGGGCTGGAAGTCCGCCACCCACCCGCGCTACCACGTGCCGGTGCCGAGCGACGAGTTCATGCGCTGCTGGGGCAACAGCGACCCGTCGCGCACCGGCGGGCTCGATGTCGAGCGCTCGAACTGCGTGATGGACACGCGCATCTTCGTCGGCGACTACAACACCGGCGCGATCAGCGTGCGCCACGAGAGCTACGACGGCTCCAAGCTCGGCGCGCTGCGCTTCGCGGCGCGCCACTCGGCGGCGTTCCGCAATGAAGATTTCACGCGGCTGCGCAGCGAGTACCAGACCAAGCCGCAATGCCATGAAGACTTCGTCGACCGCAACGGCCTGCCGCTGCGCGCGGTCGTGTGCCTGCGCGCCTACAAGAAGCTGCCCGAGCTCTACGACGTGTCGGTGCTGGTCGCTACGCTCGACCAGAACCAGGCCGGCGTGCAGGGCCGCTTCGACGCGCAGGGCCTGAGCTTCGCGAACGCGCAAAAGCTCGCGAAGCACTACATCGAGGGCTACGGATGGGCGCGCTGACCGATGTGCACGCCTCGGACGCCGCAAGCGGCATCCGGCCCCTCGAGGGGGCGGCAGCGCCCGGCCTGGAGCAGCCCGGCGCTCGGGCGCTGATCGAGATCCTCGACCGCGACGGCCAGGTGCGGCAGTCGATCAGCGTGCCGCAGTGGCCACTGCGCATCGGCCGCGCGCTCGACAACGACGTGGTGCTGAGCGATCCACACGCAGCGGCTCATCACCTGAGCATCGCGGCGAGCGAGGCGGGCCTCACGCTCACCGTCGCCGACACCGTCAACGGTGCGCTGCTCGGCCATCAGCGCCTGCGCCGCGGCGACGTGGCGCCGCTGCCGGCAACCGGCGACGCCATCGAGCTCACCGCCGGCCGCACGCGGCTGCGGCTGCGACTGCCGGGCCACAGCGTCGCGCCCGAACTCGCGATCGCGCCGACGAGCTCGCTGAAGCGCCGCGCCGCGCCCATCTTGATCACCGCAGCGGTGCTGCTGGCAGGCGTGGTGTTCAACAGCTACCTCGGCAACGACCCCGACAACTTCACCCGCGCCGCCGGCAGCCTGCTGCTGAGCGTGATCGTCGGCGCCGCGCTGTGGTGCGGCGCGTGGGCGACGCTGTCGAAGATCTTCACGCACCAGGCGCATTTCAGCTGGCACCTGCGCGTGTTCCTGTTCGCCGCGCTCGCGCTGATGGCGCTCAGCATCGTGCCGCCGCTGCTCGCGTTTGCGTTCTCGTGGCCTTGGGTCACCGACTTCGCGTTCATCGGCGAGATCGCGGTCGCCGCCGGCGCGCTCTACTTTCACCTGCTCGCCGTCGAGCCGGCGCGGCACCGCATCCTGAAGTGGGCCGCCGTCACGTGCGCGCTCGTCGGCGTCGGCCTGACGCTGTGGTTCAACGTGCAGCGCACCGACCGCTTCGGCGACGAGCTCTACATGAATCACCTGTTCCCGCCTGCGCTGCGCGTGGCCAGGCCGATCACGACCGACGCGCTCGTCAACGGCCTCACGCCACTGAAGGCCGCACTCGACAAGAAGGCCAGAGAAGACGGCAGCGACGACGGCGCACGCGGCGAAGACGATTGAGGACCTGGCCATGACCCCTTCCACACCTTCATCGGCGCCCACCCCGCGCAGCGTGCTCGTGACCGGCGGCAGCCGCGGCATCGGTGCGGCCACCGCGCTGCTCAGTGCACAGCGCGGCTGGGCGGTCGCGGTCAACTACACCAGCGACGCGGCTGCGGCGCAGGGCATCGTGGCGCGCATCCGCGAGGCCGGCGGCACGGCGATCGCGGTGCAGGCCGACGTGAGCGACGAGGCCGGCGTGCTCGCGATGTTCGCGACCATCGACCGCGAGCTGCCGCGCCTCGAGGCGCTGGTCAACAACGCCGGCGTCGTCGACCTGCCAAGTCGTGTCGACGCGACCACGATGCAGCGCCTGCAACGCATGTTCGCGATCAACGTGTTCGGCAGCTTCGTCTGCGCGCGCGAAGCGGTGCTGCGCATGTCGACGAAGCACGGCGGCAACGGCGGAACGATCGTCAACCTGTCATCGGCCGCCGCGCGCATCGGCTCGCCCGGGCAGTACGTGGACTACGCCGCTGCGAAGGGCGCGATCGACGTGTTCACGATGGGCCTGGCGAAAGAGGTCGCGCTCGAGGGCATCCGCGTCAACGCGGTGCGCCCCGGCATCATCGAGACCGACATTCATGCCTCGGGCGGCACGCCCGATCGCGCGAAGCAGATGGCGCCGCTGGTGCCGATGCAGCGCGCCGGCAGCGCCGACGAGGTCGCGCAGGCGATCGTCTGGTTGATGTCGGGCGAGTCGAGCTACACAACCGGATCGGTCATCGACGTGACCGGAGGGCGCTAGAAATGACAACCCCTTGGCGCCTTCGGCACCGTCCCCCGAGGGGAGCTCCGGCCGCTTGGGGCGGCCCGGCGCTGGCCGGAGATCAACCATGATGGTTCGAGACCAGACCGGCTGGGAAGAGCTCGCCAACAGCATCAGCCACGGCGTCGGCTTCTTGCTTGCGATCGCGTCGCTGCCGCTGCTGCTGGCCTTCTCGGGCCCGGCGACGAGCGCGATCAACATCGTCGCGATGTGCGTGTTCTCGGCCACGATGATGCTGCTCTACGGCATCTCGACGCTCTACCACGCGCTACCCGCCGGCCGCGCGAAGACCTGGCTTAATCGCTTCGACCACGCCGCGATCTATCTCTTCATCGCGGGCAGCTACACGCCGTTCGTGCTGGGCGTGCTGCGCGGCGGCTGGGGCTGGTCGCTGTTCGGCGTGGTCTGGACGATGGCCGTGCTGGGCTTCACCGCGAAGATCTTCAACCGGCTGCGCCACCCGCTGTGGTCGACCGGCCTGTACGTGGTGATGGGCTGGGTCGCGGTCGTCGCCGCGGCGCCGCTGGTCGCACGCATGCCCGGCGCGGGGCTGGCGCTGCTGGTGGCCGGCGGGCTGCTCTACACGGCCGGCGCCGTCGTGTTCCTGTTCGACTCGCGCGTGCGCTTCGCGCACTTCGTCTGGCACCTGTTCGTGCTCGGCGGTAGCACCTGCCACTTCTTCGCGGTGCTCTGGTACGCGCAGTGATCTCGCTCAGGCCGGCTTCGCGAGTTGCGCGAAGCAATCCAACAGTTGTTTGGCCGCAGTTGCCTCCGCCGCCATCTTCGCCCGGCTCGCCGCGGCCTGGTACGGCAACAGCGTGAAGCGTGCCTCGGTGTGGACCGAGTCCCACATCCGCACCGACGGCACGCGCTGCTTCAGTTCGCGCAACGCTGTCACGAGCTCGTCGGCCACATGCGCCAGCGTGCCCGCTGCGAGTGCTGCCAGCAGCTTGACCTCGCTCTGGCCGACGACGGCCCAGAAATCGGGCTGCGCTGCGGCCGATGCCGCGAGCTCCTTGCGCAAGGCAGCAAGGCGCGCCGCGATGCCGGTCGGCGCGCGCTGCTCGAGCATCGCGATGCGCAGCGCCGCGCTGACGCTGCTCTTCGCCGGGTAGAACAGATTGCTCGCGCCGGACTCGCGCGCCAGCGTCACGGCGTCGTCGTAGTGGCGGGTCATCAGCGCCAGCGCCTTCAGGCCGGCCTGGCGGTTCGGCTCGGTATCGTGCCGGGCCTCGACCAGCGCGAGCCGCTTGTAGGCCGCACCGAGCATGCTGTCGCGCTCGACGGTGCGGTGCAGTGCGGCCAGCTTGGCGAGCTGCGCGATCCCCGCGGCGATCATCTCGCGCGCCTGCGCATCGTCGGGCAGGGTTTCGCCGTGCCGCGCGAGCTGGTTGCCGAGTTGTTCGGCGGCCTTGAACGACGCGCTGCCGTCGGCCGCGTTCACGGCATCGCCGTACCACTTGATGGCCTGGGCCGCTTCGCCCATCTCGGCATACGCCAAGCCGAAGGCCTCGGCGATCGCGCCCATGCCGCCCCAGCTCGCGGCAAAGGTCTGCTCGAGGTAATTGAGCTCGTCGAGCTGCCGCGTCGGGTCGACATCGCCGAGGCGGCTCTTGATCGCGAGGGTTTCGAGCGCGAGCGCGAGCGCGACCGGCGACGACACGCCGGCGTAGACCTCTTCGACCTTGGGCGGGCGCTGTGCCGCGCCGCCCGAGCGTTGCCAGGTCCAGCCCGGGTCGCCATAGCACTGGTACGCGGCCCAGGTGTTGCCGCGCGGGTTGGCGCGCCAGGCGGCTTCGCGGGCGATGCCGCAGGCGTTGATGAAGCGCTCGCCGCGCAACATGGCAGCATAGAACTCGGTCGCGAAGATCTCGGCCGGGCCGTCTTCCACGGCCCAACCCGCGGCGATCACGCAGCGCACGCCGACCTCGATCAATGCCTGCGCGATGTTCGCAGCGAACGCGACGCGGTCGTACTCGATCGGCTTCAGCGTCGTGCTCGCGTCGCGCCCGGCGAGGTGGCAGCAGTTGAGGAACACCAGCTCGGGCACGGTGCGCATCGCCTTGACCTCGTTGGCCCCGAGGAAGCTGCCGCCCGACAGCACGACGCCGCCGCTCGCACCCTCTTTGCCGTGGCCGGCGATGTGGACGACGCGGTAAGGCAGCTCGAACAAGGCGTTGATCACGGCGCGCGCGTCGTCCTTGCCGCTGAGGAGTGCGCGAACCTTGTTCGCCGGCGTGCCCGCGCGGCTAGAGGCGAGCAGCGAGGCGACCGCGATCGCCTCGGCCCGCGCTGAGGGCAGGTCTTGATACGGCGCGTCGCACAGCGGCGTGCCGATCACGAGCACGCTGTCGTCGGCGCTCGCGTCCGAGACCTGGGCGCGAAAGTCGAGCGTGCGCAGCTTGCGCAGCAGCTTGGACCGGATCGCCCACGGGCGGTCGTCGGCGCCGCTCTGCGCGTCTTTGTCGGTGTCGAGCAGCTCCCACGGGATCACCGCGGTGCCGGGCTCGAGCTCGATCAGCATCTCGCTGGTGCCGCCAAGAAAGGGCTCCATCTCGACCGGCACCAGCAGCTTGAACAGCGTGTGCCCGATCTGCATGTCATCGTTCGCGTTGTTCGACGCGGTCTCGACCAGCTTGCTCAGCAGCGTACCCTGCGCGCGCACGCCGCGCACCTCGGTGCGGGCGCGCCGCGTGTCGAGCGCGTAGACGATGGTGCGGTCGCCGCTCTGCTCCAGCCCCGGCAGCGCGCTGATGAAGTCGTAGCTGGCGCCGCGGTAGTTGGCGTCGAGCGAGCGCCGGATCGCCCCTTCGCCCGGCTCGATGCGGCCGACCAGCTCGAGCTGGTTCGGCGCCGCCAGCGCCTGCACCTGCAGCGCACGCCAGGCGTCGCTGGCGCGGTCGAGGTAGAACTCGACGAAGGTCAGCTTGGCAAGCTGCGGCCAGCCGGCCTCTTGCAGCTTCTGGTTCGCCTCGAACGCGCCTTGCGCGATCAGCTGTGCGGCGCTGCCGGGCGTGAAGCCGGTGCCGCCGCTGCCGATCAGCGTGGCCGCAAGCTCGAAGTGCGCGGCGCTGCCCCCGGCTCGCTCGGCGAAGCGCCGCGCGTAAGCGAGCACAGCCTGGCAGACGGTGTAGGCGAGCTCGGTCGGGCGCAGCTTGCCCTCTTCGCCGAGGCCGACAACGATCACGCTGTCGGGCCGCGCCATCACCAGCGCGTCTTCGGGGTCGGGGCGCTGGTTGTTGAAGATCTCGTGCGTGCCGGTCGCGTCGGGGTAGAGCCCGGTGGCCAGCGACGCGCTCATCGCGCCGGCCACGAGCCGGTCGATGACCGCCTCGGCGCCGGTCAGCGCCAGCGCGCGGTAGTGCCCGACCATCAGCGGCTCGGCGACGAACTTGAGGTTGGCATTGCGCACGCTCACGCGCAACGCGCTGGCCTTGCCGCGCGGGCCGGCACGATCGGCCGCGGCAACGCTGCGCAGCGCCATCGTGTCGCCGGGTGCGGACGGCGGCAGCGAGCCGATGAGCCCGCGCGACGGCCGGCTGCGCAGCGGCGCATGGGCGATCTCGAAGCTCGCCGCGGCGCGCGTCCTCTCGACGGCCAGCGTGGCGAGCGCATCGGTCGCGCCGGTCGCGAGCAGCTGCACATAGGCGTCGAACGCACTCGCGACACCGGGCAGCTTGCCGTGCTCGGCATCGAGCTTCCAGGTACGCACGCCAGGCAGCAGCGCGCTCGGCAGCGGCACGCGGCCGTCGCCGTCGGTCGCCTCGAGGTATTCGAGGCCGTCGTTGCCCTGCACGATGCCGACCGGCGTCTGGTCGGCATGGCCGACGACGAGCAGCATCTTGGCCACGTCCGCACCGAGTGCGCCGACCTGCGCGTCGAGTCGCTTGCGCAGCGCGACCGCCCGATCGAGCACGGCCTGCGGCGGCGCGCCCCATTCGTAGATCGTGCGCTGTGCGCCTTCGTCGTGCCAGATGCTGCGCGCGCGCAGCACGGCCAGGTCGTCGTCGGCGAGCTTCTGCCAGGTGGCCGCCTTGTCCAGCCCCTGTGCCGGGTCGAGCAGATCGGCCTGCAGCTGGATGAAGCCGGGCATGCCGGCCATCATCTTGCGCGCACCGCCGTTGTCGAAGATCGAGCCGAACGCGACCAGCGCGTTGCCGAAGGTGTCGTCACCCGAGAGCGTCTGCATCGGCGCCCACGAGCCGCCGTTGGGCGTGCCCAGCATCAGCAGCCGCGCGCCATCGACGGCCATCATGCGGGCCCAGGTCTTGGGCCGCTCCAGGCGCATCGTGCGCGCGACCAGCCCGCCCATCGAGTGAGCGAGCAGCCGCACCGGCTCGCCGCTGTTCGCGCGGATGCTCAGCGCAGCCTCGACCGCATCGGCGAGGCGCTGCGCTTCGTCTTCGATCGGGCGGCGCCAGTCGTAGGCGAACGGGATCACCTCGTGCGTGTCGCCCAGGTGCGCGATCAGCGCGTCGTACGACAGACCGATCGGGCCGTCGGGCGTGACATGGCTCGCAGTGGCCGGGTCCCATGCCAGCTTCTTCAAGCCGTTGAGAAAGTGGATGCCGAGCCAGACGCGCGTGCCGTCGACCGCGAGGTTGGAGCCGAGGATGCCGGGCAGCACGAACACCGCCGGCTTGTCGGGCTGCGGCGCCGCGCGCACCAGGCCGCGTATGCCGCTCGTGTCCTGACCGGCCCAGCTCAGCGGGCCGATGGCCTGGAAGCCGGCGGGCGCATCCGACAGCAGCGCAGCGCGGATCGCGCTCACCGTGCTGTCGTTCGAGAAGTAGTTGAAGTGCGTGACCTTGGCGCCGCGGTCGAGCACGAAGCTCGCACCGCCACCGCCCGGCGTGATGGCACGCGGCGCGCCGCCGTACATCGAGCGCGTCTGCACGACAATGTCGTTGTCGGTCCAGTAGAACGCATCGGTCAGCAGGGTCTTGACCCACGAGCCGATCGAGTCGCCTTCCATGTCGCCGGCAATCACGCGCAGCTCGCCGGGGATCAGCTGGTTGCCGGCGTTGAGCCACGCGACGACGGGGCTCTCGGGCATCATCGCCTCGATGCCAGGCAGCTCGTCCGGCTGGGCGCGGCGCAGCGCGACCTCATGCAGGAAGTCCACCAGCTCGGGCGCGACCGGAATGCTCGCCAGCGTCAGCCCCCATTGCAGCACCGACAGGTAGGCGTCGAAGCGTTTCGATGCGAGCAGCGTGCCGCGCGCCGGGCAGGCGACGCGCACGACGCGCTCGACCGTGAGCCGCTTCGTCGATGCGAGCTGGTACAGCGCCTGCAGGTCGCTGCGATGCTGCGCGTAGCCGGGCGCGTCGAAGAGTTTGAGTTCGTCGGCCGCGAGCGGCGTGCCGCTGCAGGCGCGTGCCAGCACCTCGGCAACGAGGCCGCCGCGCGAGTGCGTGACGAGGTGCAGCCGCGCGCCGGTGGGCATCGCCTGCGCCAGCGTGAGCGCGTTGGCGATCGGGCTCACGCCCATCGTCGGGTGGTCGAGTGCGTAAATGCGGTTCCCGTACTGCGCGAACAGCTCGCGCACGGTCAGCGGGTGCTGCGCCCAGAGCTTGCCGAAGGTGCTGATGGTGTCGACGAAGGTGCCGTGCACAAGCACCAGCAGCGCGCCGTCGGCGGGCTTGAGCTCGCCCGATGCGAGCGGCGGCTTGTGCGGGTCGTTCAGCGTCGTGGGCAAGGCATCGGCGCTCAGCGCGTAGACGCCGGGGTTGACCTTGCCGTCGACCGCCCGCGTGGTCGCCGCGGCGGCGAGCTTGGCCGGGTCTTTCACCAAGCCGGTGATGAGATGAAAGCCGCCGAGCACCGCCTGCCCGAGCCAGCCACGTGTCGCGCCGCGCGTCGCCCCGGCCTCGACGCCCGGCCAGGCGAGCTGCGCCGAGACAGTCACGTCGTCGCCCGCCGCCGAGCCGGGGCCGCCGCGGGTCGCAGCGCTCTGCTGGGCGCGCATCAGGTCGCGCGCGGCTTCGGGGTGGAGCACCAGCGTCGGGCCATTGACGATCGTGAGCACGACGACGTCCTCGCCGACGCGCGCCGTCACCCGCTGCACCGCCGTGGCACCGCGCTGCGTGCCGACACGCACCGCCGCCTTCACCTGGCCGCGCGTGGCGGTGGCAGCCGGCTCCAGTTCGCCGGGGATCGCGAAGGTGATCTCGCTCGTCGCCATGCTCGGCTCCTAGACGGTGAACGGCGTCTGCGCCAGGAACTTGGCCGCCTTGCCGAGCGTGAACAGGTTCGGCGACTGCGTTGCCGGCATCGCCGCGCGGATGCGCGTGTGGAAGCTCGCGTAGCCCCCCTTGAAACCGCCGTCGTTCCAGGCCTTCAGCACCTGCTCGGTGAACGCGCCGTTGTGGTCGCCATCCATCGAGGTCTGGTTGTCCTGGCAGCCCGAGATCAGCACGACCGTGGGCTTGAACGCGCCGACCAGCGCAGTCGCGTGCGCGGCCGCCCCGACCTGCGCGAGCGCGGCATCGGGGTCGACGCTGGGCTTGTTGCCGGCCGCCTTCGCGACGTCGTCTTGCAGCTTGTCATAGAAGGCCGCGTGCTCGCGGTAGACGCGCGCGGCGACCGCGGGCGGCATCGCCTTCGGTCGCATGCCCGGCACCGGGGGCGGCGGCGGGGCGCGCGTGACGGTGCCGCTGTGGCAGCTGTCGGACAGCACGAGGATGCGCACGCCGGCGGCGAACTTGCTGAGCTCGAAGTAGAGCTCGTCGTCGATCAGCTGGCCATCGTAGAGGCACCAGGTTTCGTCCTGGCCATCGGCCTCGTCGCCATTGGTGTCGCGCACCTGGCCGCCGTGGCCGGAGTAGGTCATGAAGAACAGGTCGCCGGCCTTGAGCGCCCTGGCCGCGCTGCGCATTGCCGCAAGCGTGTGGGCGCGGGTCGCCTTCTTGGTCAGCAGCACGGTGGACCGCATGCCTTTGGATTTGGCGATCGCGGCCATGTCATGGGCATCGAACTCGCAAGCGGCGAGCGGGCCGTCCCAGCCGCTGTACGCGGCGGCGC
>Ga0307515_10016259_pt1 | contig 13636 bp, 9 predicted proteins | sample 17_EM_MG_FD_194513 | JGI IMG/M metagenome (GOLD analysis project Ga0307515, IMG submission 194513) | Populus trichocarpa ectomycorrhiza microbial communities from riparian zone in the Pacific Northwest, United States - 17_EM | ecosystem: Host-associated > Plants > Roots > Unclassified | place... | reverse complement strand
GCAGCAGTACTATCCATCTCATCTTGGTTAATATTCAATGATGAAGGATGGCTACTAATTAAAAATGCTTCAGCCAAGTATCCAGCGATTCCTCTATGTCCCCAACATGATGCTAAATCAGCTGGTACGTTAACCTAAGTATCTGGTCCCTCCACTTCCGCTGCGTGGTTTAGGATCGTTGATTGATTGCTTGTTTAAATTTTATTTGACGTGATCTATCTTAGGATCATCATATTTTAATATGATTTATATTGTGCTAATTATTCCCATTTATTTTAGTTGGGTTATCCTTTGTTTGTAATTGGGTTTCTTTCAAGTTAATTCCTCACACTTGCTTTGATCATCAAATTAATTTTTTATCGTGCTTGATATTAATTTCATTTTTTCCTTTTTTTCAATACGAACACTTAAACAAGCAATGCGAATAGGATTGTTAAGAGAAAAAACAATCCTATGACCACACCTGTTCTTTTTTTTAGAAATATGCACGTCTGGCTAAGAATAATTCTAGATGCTACTATTTAAAATATGAAAATGAGATTTAATTTATCCAAAAAAAAAAACTTAATTTTCCCACTTTTTCTTTATATAAGTTGGTGTAATAAAATAAAAATTATTATAACTTGACTGTTTTTACAAAAATATTTTTAATTAAAAATATATCAAAATAATATTTTTTAATTTTTAATACCATCACATTAAAATAATAATAACAATACTTCCAAGAACATTTTAAAAAACAAATTTAACTGCAAAAACATCTAAGTACATATAAAGGCTTTATTTTCGCACATCCTATGAAAACACTGAACTATATCTTATGAAAATGGAACAAAATATTTCAACTGTCAGGAGTAATGGATTAATGTTGATTATATTTGAAACTCCGTTGAGAATGGTGATAATACGGACCGAATTAAGGTTTCCCTTCTCTCTACTAAAATTTTAAAACTGAAAACAAAAGGCGGATGACGTGGCACGTATCTACTGGCGGAGCGATACTAACCTCTGTTGGACGAAGAAAAAGATGAAAAACCCTACAAAATGAAATGGGTTTTAATTTAATGAATTGAGCGACGGGTCATCTAGTCCCACTTTAAAATCTTAAAAGAATCAAGAGCGTTCTCCCTCTTTCCGTCTGTGGTGTGGTGTGGTGTGGACGCAATGGCTAGTGAAGATAATAGTAATTTAGAAGTGCTAAAGACCTCCATGGAAAACCTCAATGTACAACAACAACCCTCATCGTCTAGCCGAAACGACGCTGCTTCTGGTAACGGCGTGGAGGTCACTTGCTTCACGGAGGTCGTCGATGACGTAACCCTTCACCTCCAGATTATCCATCTTGGCAAACAGGTAATCAATTAATTAGTTCATCGTTACTTGAATATTTTTTAGTTGACTAACTAAGTCCCCTTTTTGTTAAATTGATCGTAGATATATGCATGGATTGGTTGCAACTCTGGTAAATTAGGTCACTTGTATGCTGCTGCATCCACTCGCCCTGTAAGTATTTTTTCTTTTATTATTTTTTTCAATTTTAGTGAGGTTTTTTCTATTACTATTAATTCTTGATTGATTGTGTTGTTGCGTAGTTAATTTTGGTTTGGTGATGTGTTTGTAGAATAATACGGCAAGTGTGACTTGTGTACTCGGAGGAAATTCTGACAATTCAGGAACTGGCATTGCTCGACGATTAGGTAGGTACTATTATGTTATGGAATGAAAGTTTGATGGTTATGGGATTGATCAGCTGAGAAATTCTGGGTTTTTTTTTCCTTTTTTTTTGTAGTGTTGAAGACTGGACTAAATATAATGTTGGCTTCTAACATTCCTAAGAACAGTCCCTTGCTTGAGGTCTGCTCTCTCTCCCCTTCTCTTTCTCGTGCGCAAGCACGCACACAAGCATGTGCTTATGCACTAGAATCCTGGTTGCATCTCTCTCGTAGCAATGGCCATATGCAATGCTCATGAGAATAGCTGCAGATAAGTAGTTATGAAAATAATATACCATTGACATCTCGAGAAAAGTAACATTATTGTATAGGGGTGTCTGGTATCTGATGGGTTTGATATAAAACTGTACAAGACAAAAGAGTTCAATCGAGATTGTATTCAGTGAGGAGAGATTGATGGTTAAACATGAATGAAATATTATCTGAAAAGCAATTTTGATAGCTGACAAAGTCTGGGTGATGTTATTTGTAAAATTCATGGAAATTTCTACACGATGACCTCTGAAGCATGAACTATTACACAAGGAAGAAAAGGTTAAACTGATGCTGAACCTAAAAATTTACTTGGCAATAAAAGGGCTAAAGTCTATTATTTCCAATTATGGTAGCCTGGGAACTGCATGTTATTGAAAATAATTTGGAGAAATTTAGGGAATTCTAATCTGGTATTCTTAGAGAAATGATTTTATAGCATGTTTACCACATGCTGGGTATTTCCAAAAAAAGTTATACCAGCATTTTGAATGTAAAAGGAATCTCAAAATAAGTAAGTTAATCCTTGGACTTCCATGTTTTCCTTATTATCTGCATTGTTAAGTGATCGATATTTGTTGATCTTGACTAAATAGTGATCTTTGTGACTTGAGGACATTCACGAGTTAGCATACCAAAAGTTCTCATTGTTTTTTCTTTTCCTTTTTAATTGTGTTGTTCTTTTGGGTTGTTAGGCAAATGCTGAGAAAAAATTGGTGGAGAAGCTAATACATTTGGGGTATGCAACGCCAAAATCCAAAGGAACATCCTCATAGCAAAGAGCAAGGGAGATGCTACCATGCGAAAAGAAGCATATCTTTGGTTCTTATTGCATAATATGGCAGTGTAGATCAGATTATAGGTCAAGTCAGAGTCTTAACTCAATTTTACTGTTAAAGAATGTTAAAACTTTTATCTACTACCATGTATGGCTACTGAGATTGAATAGTCAAAAAGCGGGTCGAGAGAATTCCAATTTCGTATAATTTCAGAAATACAGAATATGAGCACAGTGGATTGACTTGTATGGTTCTGTGCTGCAGTTTTTTTACCTATATTACGAGCTTTGGTGATACGAACTCTAGTGTTTTTCCGCGGATTGAAATCCAAATGCTATTGAATGGGGAACATAAAATTTGAACTCGCCCACCTTGTTTAGATCTTGTAAATGTAGACTCTGCTTCTTGTTTTTTGTTTCTATAGTCATCGTGCCTGCATTTTTGGCTTACTAAATATTGATATTACGACAATGCAATGCAAATTGCAGTTTAATAGTCCATTGTGGTTTTAGTGTCAAATTAATTAATTTTTTTATTTTTTTAAATTGTTTTAATATATTAATATTAAAGATAAAATATTTTTAAATATATTATTTTAATATATTTTTAAATAAAAAATATTTTAAAAAATAATCTCTGCGGTGTTTTTTATCTTAATTACCTGTGTGAGAACTTCTAATCACTTTAAATTCTTAAGGTTCTTTAGTCGTCCATTTTATTAACGTGTTTGTTTGAGGCAAGTAAATATATGCGTATCTCAATGAAAAAGAAAAGAAAAGAAAATTTTCACGGGCATAAAAGCATATTTTAGTCGAATGCCATGGATTTCCTTGTGAGGTTTTCCTGCTGCTAAAGATTCAGTCATTGCCCCCGCGAATGTACTTGGTTGCACAAGCATATCGTTGTGTTTAAGCTTTGTAAGATTGCGGTTTGCGGCATGGTATTTTTAATAGACGTGTTTTGCATCTGCAAGCAGAGAATCGATTCTGTTTCCTGTTTCGAAAAGTAATCTTTATTCAAGCAGAGGATAATGATATCCTAAAACAACTTCTAAAAGTTTCGAATAATTACTTTCTCTTGATTTTCTTACAAATAGGGGAACAAATGTTTTTTTATTATTATTCCCCTCTATCCTGCACATCGTTTAGTGGATTTTGTTGCCAGGAAAGATATTGTCACCGTCATGACAGAAGTTCTCAGCAATATTTCTCCCCCTCCTGGTATTTCCCCCTATCCTTCCCTTTTTCTCTAATCGACTGACATCGTGTTCCGTGACCTAACTTTTTCTCTTCTGATAACTGCCGAGATTATTGTCTGTGAGCTTGCCCTTTCTTCCGTCCGCAGCTCTCCCTCTAACACTCAGCCTGTTTGTCTAATGATCAAATTTTCTCTAATAACCAAACCAAAGAGTGATCAAACTTGTATGTGCTGATATCATTTCCTTTTTCAGGTGCTGTAGCATCCATATCAGATGCATCACCCGTCCATTACACAGTTAAAATAGAGTTATTTTCGTTACTTGCAAAAAATGCGGTGGAGAAATATGAAACAGGGGTTTTTGAAGCTGGAGGCTATACATGGTACATTTTATTTTTAGTAAAAATGTATCTCTCATTGTCTTGCCATCCCCAACTGCTGTCATGTTTTGTTGGGAGATACCCTTAGCAGTACAGTTTTCATTTTTTATTTCCTCCTATGTTTGCATTGCAAGGAAATTGGTTCTTTATCCAAGTGGAAACAAGAGCAGGAATGTAAAAGATTACATCTCTCTCTATTTAGCAAAGGTTGACGCCAGTTCTCTTCCACTTGGTTGGGAGGTCCATGTGATTTTCCGGTTGTTTTTGCTTGACCAAAACAAGGACAGCTACTTGGTAATTCAAGGCATGTTTTCTAAGTCATTACTTTGCACTAGACCCTCAAGCTATTATCATTAGTTGCAGTTTTTTTTTTAATGTTTATAGCATCACCAAAGTTGGGTGCAAGAAATATTTACATGCAATAGTTTTCTTCCATCACTTGAGTAATTTAGTTCAACTCGAGAGAAAGTGATGGCCCCCTCTAATGTTTCGGCCTTGTTGCCAAGGATACCGGCACGATTTACTTGCAATGGTTTTCTTCCATCACTACTTGAGTAATTTAGTCTAACTCGAGAGAAAGTGATGCCCCTCTCTAATGTTTCGGCCTTGTTGCCAAGGATAGATGCAGCAGGACAGGAAAGACGTTTTCATGGATTGAAGCTTGAATGGGGTTTTGATCAATTCATTCAGCTTTCAACATTTAATGATTCTCGTTACGGATTCCTTCTGGAAGACACTTGTGTGCTTGGAGCAGAAGTATTTGTCCGTAGAGAAAGAAGCAGAGGCAAAGGAGAGGTTTTATCAATGATAAAGCAACCTACTGCTGCTTTCAAGCACACTTGGAAGATCGAAAACTTTTTGAAGTTGGATGAAAAACGTCAAGAATCACAAACATTCAGCTCGGCAAGTGAAAAATGGTATATTTATTTTATAATTTTAGTCTGTAATCTTGATTAAAACGTGTTTTGGATATGCTTTATGAGGCCAATGTTTCTCTTACATTAACAATTCGTTGGTGGTCAGAACGAAATTTACCATTGTATAAGCAAACCTGCTGGTTATTCCTTTCGGGATGAAAATTTATTTACACGATTATAAAAAATTTACCTTCTCATATATTCTTTTCTTCTATTAGTGTTTAGTCAGTTAGCTTTTAAATTTTACCTGTACTGGTTGTTTCAGGAAGATACTGCTCTATCCTAAGGGAAAAGATTTTGGAATGGGCACCCATCTTTCTTTGTACTTGGCTGTGGATTTGGAAACCCTCCCTGCTGGTTGCAGACTCTGTGCGGATTACACCCTGCGCATTGTAAATCAAGTCAAGGATAGGAAGTTAGACCTTTCTGCTAAAGGTAAGAACACAAATGATCTTTTTGCCGGTTTAACATGACAACCCCACATGTTTGCCTGGAAGATTATGCATCAGAGGAGATTCTTGGATTTTTTCCCCCCTTTTTCTGTCAATGAAAAAAAAGAGTTGAGATTGTTTCTTCTTCTTGCAGCTAAACACTGGTTTGGTGCCTCAAGATCAGAAAGTGGATGGACAAGATATGTTTCCCTGGATTATATTTATCAGCCAAACAATGCCTATGTTATTAAGGACATTTGCATAATTGAAGCAGAGGTCAATGTACTTGGAATTAGTTCTCCATTTTAGTTATAATTTTTTTTATTATTATTTTCAATAAGAAATGTAATGAATATCATGTCAAGAATTTCATCGACTTTATCAATGGCAAGGGTGATTTTAAACACTTCTGCTGTTGTGCACCATAGTTTGTTAACAGTACTATTCGTAGCATACCTTGGTTAAAAAAAAAGTAGGTATACATATAGGTTTATCACTTTTTTTTCTTTTTGGGATAATCACCCAATTTTTTGCACAAAAAAACCAATCAATATTTTGTATTTATAAATTCCAAACAAAATTTTCATACTAAAAAAACTCAAAATTAACGTTGACTTAAAGTGTATTTGAAAATGCGGTCGTACGATTTTACGAGTCAAAACGCGATTTTAATAACATTGAATGGAATTATAAGAAATAAAAAGAGGTATAGTTTAATTATAAAAAGAAAAAGATGTAGGAACAAAAATAATACACTTAAAGAAAATGGAGCCTAAGTGCAAATAAGAGAAATTATAGAGTATAAATACTCCTCACCAAAAATCAGCAGCAACCATAAGAAAAAAAAAAAAAGAGTTTTTGAATTTGTTCTTGCCAAATCAAGAGAGAAATATCAAAATTTCAAGAACTCATCCAAGATTAAGAGTTTATAAGTAGAATAAACACTTGTGAACAAGGAATTAATAAGAAAATTTAAACAAGAAAAGAAAAGGGAGGGTTGGTTGTCAATAGAAAAAAAGAGGAGTCGAAAATCTTTGATTGATTAAAAATTGAAACCTTGATTCTTACCGGGTAAGGTGTTTTAAATATGGTCCTATAAATTATTTCAAATTCAATTATGAATTGATGTTTTGATATTGAATTATATATTAAGATTCTTATACTTGAATTGGGAGAAATGTATTGGTTCTTAGATCATCTCGGGCTCTGAATTTAGTTCTTGATAGACCAGGGCTCTCTGCTAAGAGCATGTTTGGCAGTGTGGTTGCGGGTGCTTTTCAAATAACTTTTCGTGCCAAAATACATGCCAATGATGTTTTTTTATTTTTTAAAAATCATTTTTGACATCAACACATCAAAACGATCCAAACCATACAAACCATATTAAATTTTAATATAAAAAAAAAATTTCAAATTTTTTGGAAACGCAGCCGCAGCCGCGTTCCCAAACGTGCTCTAATTCTCCAAGCTATGCTTGGTGTCGTTCTTCACATAACCGTGGAGCGTGTCTAAATACTGCCCTGAGCGGGCCAGCAGTAAGCAAAAAGCCTGTGCTATCTAGTAATGCAAGTTTAGTGCATACGAAACTTTCTGGGCCTAACGTTTCTTCATCCTCTACAACTGGTTCATCGTCAGTTCCAAATGTTGCCGGAACAGTTGACAATTCCTCTTACCCCCCTATGGCTGCATTGGTGAAGCGCAAGTTTCCCTCAAGCAGCCCATCGTTGGCAAACAATGGAAGGGATTCAAACGGAAAACCAGTCTTCGGTGGAGCCTGCTCTAGAATTTGACGGTGACAGATATAATACTTTCAAGTGCATATCTAGAGAATTCTGCCTGGGTCCAATGGGCGCCTGTGGGCAGCAATTTGGTTTGTGTCATCTTGTTCCTGATCTGGCTAGACTCTGTCCTGATTCAACGAAGCAGAAAGAACTTCTTGCAACCTACAATGTCAGTTCAATGAGAAATTGTTCAGATGAGAAAAAGACGAAAGAATTTTTTGTGTTCCGGGAAGGGCAATCAAAGAGAAATTTGCAGTTGATGCAGATCAGAAAAGCATCAGTAGAAAGTAATACGGTTCGGCAATGAGATTGCAGTTAAGCACCACAAGTCTAGCAAAGACTTTCATGCAGAATCAAAGACCTTCCACTGGACTGTCATGAGTGTACACAATTGGCATCAGTTCGGTGATGTTCTGGTAGCTATGGCAGAGATGAAATTGTTGAATCATAATCAAAATTATTCGGTCAAAATGAAGGGGTGGCATTGTCCCAGAGCCAAGGAAACGATGATGTTTGCAGCCAGCAGATGTTCCCTTTTTCAGAGTTTTAAACCTTGATTTCATTACCAAACGATACTTTGATGTTGTACATTGCTGTTTCTAATACGACACGCTTATTCTTGGTGATATCAGCGTGTGTTAACTGCAATTCTCTTGTTTACCAAACCATGTTTGGATTTAAAAAAACATTATCCATTAATCTTTCCACAAGCGAAAGTTGAGGACATGGTGATGTTTATGTTCATGCAGTTTCCATACGAATCGTAAAGTAGAAGGTTGCATTGGTCACAGGAATAGCCACGGTCCATCCATTCGGCCACAGAAGTCTAAAAGAAGGTTTGGTATACTTTACAGAACGTCATATAATTTACACAAGGAATCATATAACACTCCTGCATTAGTTTGATATACTTTACAGTACGTCATAATTTACAGAAGGAATCGTATGAACACTTATTTACATGGGTTTGGCTTTGAGCCATACAGGCATGTCCACAGAGAATTATTTGATACTTACAAAGACAGAAATGAAGTATTCAAGAGAAAGGATGATACAGCTTAGCCAAAGGTTTTTTCGCTGCTGTAGCACATGTACAGAAATCCGTCATCGCCCTTGTAAGATTCATAGATTGAATCCATTTGACTTGCTGTAAATAAATAGCACAAGTTAGCAGGTTCCTAAGAAGGCTGTGTATAAGCTACAATGTCGAGATCAATCAAATGTTCAATTTTACCTGTTTGAGGCAACGTGTTCTTCACAAAAATGAACAGAGCCTTTCCAGGAGTTAACTCTAGTCTACTACTTAAAATGTGGATGAATTGCCCGATAGTCATGTCTCGGGGAACCAAGTATCTGAAAAAACGAGAAAAATAAGGATTGGAATCTTACAACAATATACTGGCTAAAAATCTGGTTACGAACTTAAGGAATCTATAGCTCAAAGAGTGTCACCGGGACTGGAAATCAGAACATGGATATATGTAAGATTAACATGGCAGTGATAGTTTTTTCTTTTATTTATTTGCAGATTTAACAACTGAAACTTTGTATAATGCAAAGAGAAGAGATAGACATACTTTCTCTTTTCCATTTCTGGCAGGTCCGTCCTTGAATATCTTTCAATAATCACCTAAAAATCAGAGAAAATACTGATGAGCTCCGATGTTTTTTTTTAAAAAAGAAAAAGAAATAAGAAGACTCTAAGATTGATATTTCTATTTAAATTACATTGGTGAAGTCAGATTTTGCCTAGCTTGCCCAACAATCATGCTTTGGCTTAGTTTGCAAGGTTAGGTAACTTGCATAAGGTACATCATTCTAACCAGAATTTAAAAAATACTTCTTTTGCACTAGACAATTAAAACCAACAATATTCAATAGCAATGATTACATTCCTTCAACAAATGTGCTGCACCAAAAACATAAAGGATGCTTTTGATTCCCTTAAGAGAACAGCCAGCTTAGCTATGAAAAATCCATCATTAACACTTGAAATAACGAGTTGCAATCAAGAAAACATATTTTTCCACAGGAAACATCAATATAAGCAGAAAAACTTGCACATCCAGATCAAAATGAGGAATTTCCAACTATATTGGAATTTTCAGGTTTGTTTTCATATTCCAATTGTATTATCTTTTCTTTCTTTGGTGGGGTTAACTTTCATTCACCAAGACTAAACCCGCCCCTCCTAGATCAGGTCTTGGGCTACACATTCTATTTGTCAAATAAGACAGGACCCCTGAAACTACCCAGATAGAGAAAAAAAGAAGAAGCAGATATACCACTAAATTCTCAAAAATAAAATTGAACTTTCAGCAAGAAAACCAGAGAAACAATTACATAAACCAATCAAAATGACAGCTCGAAATCAAAGGAATACAAAACAATAATAGAAAGAGAGGGGAGACTTACAGGAACTCGATCTGGGTATTTGAAAATGATATTCTTTGATTCTCCAAGTCTATCATCTATTCACCACAGACAAGCTCGGGTCAATATCAACCAATACGAAACCAACAAGATATATATGAACTTTGAGAAACAAAAAAAAAAGGAAAAAGAAACTAACCAAATGTGGATTCCTGCTTAAAAGACTTGACCTTTCCCATGGATTTGTTGTGTTGGTGATGAGACAATTTGGAGGAGTTGAAAATGATGATGGTGTTTTCGGAAGACAAAGGAGGTGGTGGTCTTGGAAATGTAATCAGAGTTCAGAAACAGCTGGAAATAGAATAAACAGTTGTGTAAGTTAGTTGCTGTTATTTGCGAAAAGACACGTAAGATGTCGGTCTCAAAGATTAACAAAGGGCACGGCAAGGCAACTAGTTGTTATGTCGTTGTTTCTGGAACGGTGGCAATGGGTGGGCCTTCATAAATTGGGCCTACCTTAGCTGAGCCAGGCCCAAAAAATGATGCTTGGATAGGCCTACCTTGAGGCTACTTCTTCTATGTCTCTTTATGTTGAGATTTCACGGTTCGTGTACGTGCACCTTCCTCTAGGCAGTGGTTTAGATCGTAAATTGTAAATGAATTCGCTTTTTCATGTTGTTATTTAGATTTTGATTTTAAGAAAAAAATCATTATTTGGGATTCGATTACAATTACTATTTTTAATTTTTCATAATAAATTGAATATTATCTCTAATTTTAAAAAATAACTAATTAGTCCTTATACTTCAAAATTAATTCGGAACCTGATTCTTTTCGTTTGTTTCATGTTTTTTCTTTCTTTCTTTTTAAGAAACAGAAGAGTGGAAGAAGAAAAATAAAAATTAGTAGTTTGGTGAGTGATTGGACGTGGCATCCAAACCCAACTTCAAAGTCACCAACCCCGAGGAAAACTATCGTCCACCAAGAAAGACCAGACAAGATTAGAAAGTCATTATGTCCTTGTTCTCTCTCGATTAGATTTATATTGCATGTTTAACACCCGAGCATTTAATTCTTATTCACAAGTAGACTTGTCGTGTGTGTGTGTGTGTGTGATTTTGAACGTTGGCGATATCTTCTTATTCATTCTTCGCTCCGATATTTATTTATCTCGATAATTTTAATTTTTTAGGGTGATGGATCCACCTTAAGTGTTGACCCTTAATTTGATTTAGTGCTGAGTTTCGAAGAAGTTGAAGTTTTAGAATTTGACTACATTGTTGACTCAATTTCTTTTTCAATGAAAAAAAAAATCAAGGTGACAGTGACACAAGTAATTTTTTAAAATAAAAGATTTATTGACTTAACAGTATTTAGTAAATTTTATAGGTTAATTATACAAAAAAAATAAACACTAAAAATATTGGATTGACATGCCAAATTTGTAACTTAATTGTGGTGTTGAGATAACATTGTTGAAAACAAACTAAATAAAATTATAAAACTTAATTATCAGACAACCTAATATGGAAGAGCGAACTTAAATATTTTTAATTAAAATGAAAAAAATTATTTAAGTCAGCCTATGTTAACTTGTTAACTTTGTAACTATGAACACATAATTAAGATAACTTTATATAAAGAAAATTAAAAAAAAAGCATAAAAACCATTTGTAAATAAATCAAATGTCAAATGATAAAATTAAAAAATAATAATTTTAAATAACACTCATAAAAGACCAAAGTTAACCCGTGTTAATCTTTAAAACATGTGACCCTAGTCATGTATCTGAGACTAACCTCATAGAAGACAAACCCTGATAAATAACAAAGCGGAATTTCAAATCAATAAAATGATGATGGATGAAATTGAAGAAAAAAACGTAATAAAAAAGGATTCAAAACAAAAGAAATAAAAATTAAAATATTGGAGACTAAATTTGATATAAAAATAATCTGAATTCAAAAGCCGAGGGATGAAATTGAAAACAAGATTCAATTGGAAAAAAAAAGGTAAAAAAAACAATAAAAAGAACAAGGACCCAATTTAATATAAAAATTAAATGATATCAAATGATAAGAGATGAAATTGAAGAAAAAACTAAAAAAAAAATTACAATTAAAATAATAAAGACCAAATTACATACAATAAATAAATATGACATCTTTATATTTTGACAATGAGAAAAGAAGAAAAAAAAAGGAAGGAGAAGAAAAAATTTCAACAGAGCCCAATCACCGCCCCGCTGTATACACACACCACAACATCAAAAAGATCATGACAGGACACTTCCACGCTGCTATGGAAGACAGTGTTTAAAGGTGGGACAATACATCATACCTCGCTTGAAAGACGCACGTTAATTATTTTTTATTTTTAAATAATATTTATATTTATCAAAAGGTAAAATCATCCCCAGATCAACTTTATAATTACTTGAAAATCAATTTGAAAATACAAAATAGAACTTTAATGTCAGTTTAAAATATTTTGTTTTTAAAAGTAATGTAACTTTTACAACGTGTTTTTTAAATATAAACAAACTAAATTATCTCTTATCAATCTCAAGTGAAAAATAATTTTTAAAAGTAATAGAGTCTTTATAATGTATATTTAAATTAGAAAAAAGATCAATTTAGTCTTGATTAATCTTGTGATAACAAATGAACTCTAAAGAAAAAATAAAGTTCATTAATTTTTTATTAAAAAAATAAAATGGTAATTATACTAAATAATAGTATGTCTAGGTGCATAGAAAATTAATTTACCATGACTTTCAGTTTATATATATATATATATATATATATATATATATATATATGATATTGGCGAGGAACAAGTCCCTTCGTGGAGTATCATCATCTTCCCACGATGTACTGAAAAGGATAATATACTGTATATTCTATGATACTGAGTAGAGTTAATAATTAATTCATGGGATATCCTGGATAGCAACCTGTAAACAAATTTGGAGTGTTTTTTTTTTAATATATGAAAATACCCTATAAATTACATTTCATATATACTACATATTTTATGACACCGAGTAGAATAAACAATTAATCCATGGGATATCCTTAATAGTAACTTCTCATTAAAAATGTAAACAGGCATGGAGTATTTTTTTTTATATATGAAAACACCCTTGCTATCTGCTGCATTGTCTATAAATTTTAGTAAATTACAGCACATCTGGACCATTGAGAACGCACAATTCAGCACAAATTTCATGGCGACAGAAATAATCAAACTTGTAATAATGGTATCCAGCATGCCTGATCTTGCTAGAATCTGGATATTTTAACTTGAACCTCGGAAGAAAAAACATAAACCATTTACATGTACCAACAAAAATAAACACTAATTAATAAGTACACAAGTATAACTTATTATTTATTTGGTGTGTAAGGATAGAATCATAACCCAACCTCGCAACTCAGCTATATCTCTCTCTTTTAAAGTGATTTTCATTTGAAAAAAAATATTTTTTTAAATATTTTTTAAAAATAAATTATTTTTTATATCGGCACATCAAAACGATAAAAAAACACTAAAAATAATTAATTTAAAATATATTTTTTTTAATTTTAATAAAAAATATATTAAAATTTACTATCAAACACCCCCTACAATGATAATAAGAGATAAAAGCTTGGGACCAAGAGGTTTGCTCCCTCTGTGGTCTCAGGTTCGAGCCCTGTGGTTGCTCATATGATGGCCACTGGAGGTTTACATGGTCGTTAACTTCAGGGCCCGTGGGATTAGTCGAGGTGCGCGCAAGCTGGCCCGGAC
>Ga0307515_10016258_pt1 | contig 13637 bp, 11 predicted proteins | sample 17_EM_MG_FD_194513 | JGI IMG/M metagenome (GOLD analysis project Ga0307515, IMG submission 194513) | Populus trichocarpa ectomycorrhiza microbial communities from riparian zone in the Pacific Northwest, United States - 17_EM | ecosystem: Host-associated > Plants > Roots > Unclassified | place... | reverse complement strand
TCCAAACAATCCAACAGGTGCGGTGTACCCGCGTGCGGTGTTGGAGAAGATTGCGCGCTTGGCCGAACGCGCGGCGCTCACCGTATTCAGCGATGAGATCTACGACCAGATGGTGTACGACGGCGCGGAATTCGTGCCAATCGCGACCCTCGTCAAAGACACCTTATGCGCCACGATGTCCGGGCTGTCGAAGGTGTATCGCGCCTGCGGGTATCGCATCGGCTGGGCGTCTTTCTCCGGCCGCACGAGCAATGCGAGCGAATACTTCAGCGCGCTCGAGTTATTGAGCTCGCTGCGACTGTGCAGCAATGTGCCGGCGCAGTGGGCGGTGCAAACCGCAATCGGTGGCTATCAAAGCATCAAAGAATTGGTCGCGCCGGGTGGACGCCTCTACGAATCGCGCCGCGCGATATTGGATGCGGTGTCCCATAGCTCGTTCTTGAAGCTCAAAGCGCCTAAGGGTGCGTTGTATGCGTTCGTCGAGGTTGACACCAGTAAGCTGCCGGACTTCGACGACAAGCAATTCGCGCTCGATCTGTTGGAGCAAAAGCATGTGCTGATCGCGCCGGGCTCGAGCTTCAATGTCCCGTACCGAAATCACTTCCGCATCACGAATCTTCCAGAGGCCGCGACGCTTGGCCGGGTCTTCTCACGCATGGACGAGCTGCTGACGCAGTATGCGAATGCGCCTCGAGAGCAGGGCCATGCCAAGGTCGTGGACGCGGCCACTCGCTTCAAGTAAGTGAAACGGAACAATCTGTAGTCAGTTGTTTTGCTTGAACTCCCGAAGCTTCTTCTAGACGAGCTTAACAGTGGTGGCACGGTCGTTACGCCGTCGGGTCAGCGCGCGGCCGCCGTTCGCTTGGCATTTGCCGCTGCCAAGCTCCGACAGGGCGCGAGACTTTGGCACACGCCGGACGTTATCGCTTACCGCCAATGGATTGAACGAGAGGCCATGCGTCGCGTGGACTCAGTTCCCGTTCGCGCGCTTCGTGCCGCTGAAGACTGGCTGATTTGGCGAGGCGCCGCCGCCGAGGCGCTCCACGATGTCGACGCGCTGCTCAGTGATTCTTTGGTCGAGGCTTTGCAGCGTTCGGCGAGCGTGCTGTTCGACTGGCGCATCCCGATCGAGTGGTTGGCGCGCAGCGGTGATGACGAAAGTTTGCTGCTCGCGCGCACCCTGGCTACCGTCGAAACACGTTGTGCGGCAATCCGCGCCGTTCCGTCTCATCGACTCATGGATCGTCTGCCTGCACTCGTACCGCGTCGATCGCTGACGTTTGCCGGATTCATCGCGAGCACTGCAGCTCGTGCAAACCTGCTCGAGCATTGGACCGATCGCGGCGCGCAGGTTCGAGATCATCGGGCTGAGGCTGCGGTCGGTACATCACGAGTTGTTGCGTCCGAAGATGCGACTGATGAGATCGATGCCGCTGCAGGCTGGTGTCGAGAGCAGTTGGATCGCGACCCCACGCGGAGGCTGCTGGTTGTCGTGCCGGATCTCGATCAGCGGCGATATGCGGTGTCGCAGGCATTCGAGATGTCGCTCGCACCTCAAGTCGCGATGGGGCGGGAGCGTGACGATCCGGAACGCGCGCTGTTCGCCATCGAAGGCGGCCAAACGCTTGCATCGTTCCCTCTGGTTCATCAAGCGCTCGCGAGCTTGAGATTTCTGTGCGTAGCGCTCGACTTTGTGCGCTGGAGCGAGTGGCTGCGCTCGAGTTTTTGGAACAGTCCGTCAGTCAGCGATCGCTCCAAGCTCGAAGTGGTTTTGCGCGCTGTGCTGGATATCGACGTCGATGCTCGAAAGCTCGACTCCGCAATGCAGGCGTGTCCGAGCCATCTCACAGCGATTGCGGCGGAGATTCGCGGCGCCATTGCGCGCGCCTCGCAACTCTTGGAGTTGGAAAGCTCAGCGACGCGAGCATGGGTCTGGTCGCGCCGGTTCGGTGCAGCGTTGCGTGCGTTGGGGTGGCCCGGCTCGCGTGGGCTGTCGAGCGCCGAACAGCAAACCCTCGTGCGATTCCAGGAGATCTTGGCAGAGCTGGCGGCGCTGGGTTCGAGCTTGGGCCCGCTTCGCGCAGTCGATGCTCTGAAGATTCTGGAAGACCTCGCGGGTCGCACTTTGTTCGAGCCGGCCACGGGCGACGCTGCCGTAACATTGAGTGCGTCATTGAGCGATCCTGTCGTGCGCTATGACGGTATTTGGGTCGCGGGACTTCATGCGGATGCGTGGCCGAGACCGGTTTCTATCGATCCCTTCATACCGCTCGCGGCGCAAAGGCAGGCAAATATTCCGGCCGCCAGCGCCATACATCTGTTGGAACAGGCGCGCGAACTGCAGAACGTGTGGCGGCGCTCGACCGATGAGCTGGTCGTGAGTTGGCCGCGCCACGAGGGAGATCGGGAACACCTTCCCTCACCGCTCATCGAAGAGGCGTCTAAACGCTCGCGGCAAGCCGCAAAACCTACTGAGCAGCAATCGCTCGAGCTCAGGCTCGCTACTTTGCCGCAGCTTATTCGCGCGTCGCGACGAGTCGAGACTTACGAAGATTCCGCCGGCGAGCCTTGGCCCGTTGCGAAGTTAGTACCCGCAGGCGTTCGAACGCTCGAGTATCAGAATCGCTGTCCGGTGCTGGCTTACGGGGAGTTTCGTTTGGGCGCCGCGCCGCTCGAAACACCGCGACCGGGCGTCGATTTCCGCGATCGCGGCATGCTTGTGCATCGCGCGCTCGAGCTGCTTTGGAAGCGCTTGGGCGACTCGCAAGAATTGCATGCCGCGTACGGGCAGCGGCTTGACGCGATGATCGATGAAAGCGTCGCGCAGGCCATGGCCGACGCGTTCGCAGTCGGTGGCGTGTTTCAGGAACGGCGCTCGACGGTGCGTGAGCATCGACGCACCGCTCGTCTGATTCGCGCGCTGTGCGATCTTGAGCTGCAACGAGTGCCGTTTCGTGTGGTGGAGCTGGAAGGCGAGCGGCGATGGCAATCCGCGGCCGGCAGTGCGCTGCGATTGCGGATCGATCGAATCGATCAACTCGACGATGGCCGCTTTGCGATCTTCGACTACAAGTCGGGCGCGGTGCAAACCCAGGATTGGTTGAGCAACCGAGTGACGCATCCGCAGTTGCTCGTATACATGTTGGCCTCTGGAGTCGATGTCTCTGCGATGGCGACCGTGCAACTTACGCCTGCCGGCGTGGGCTTCAAGGGAATTGCAGATCGCAAAGGACGGTTGCCTCGAGTGACGACGTTGGAGGGTGCGGAGGTCTCGGCGCCGCAGCGTTGGGCAGCGCAAACCGATCGCTGGCGCGACACCATAGAACAGCTGGCAGCGCAATTCGCTGCGGGTTCTGCTGCGTTGAATCCGATGGAAAACGCCTGCCGGGTTTGTCATCTCCATGCGTTTTGCCGCATCGCCGACTTGCCGGGCGACGACGACTGCGCTTCGGAATGACGCACGACCCCTATTTCACTGAGCTTGCTGCGGCAGACGCCGCCGCACGCGAGCGTGCGCTAGATCCACATGCGTCGATCTTGTTGCAAGCGCCGGCGGGCTCCGGCAAGACCACGGTGCTCACGCAGCGCTTCCTGCGTTTGCTTGCGGAAGTGGCCGAGCCCGAAGAAATTCTCGCGATCACGTTCACTCGCAAGGCCGCGGGAGAAATGCGCGATCGCGTCTTCAAAGCGCTGCGCGGCGAGATTGCCGGAACCTCCGCGCAAGCCGAGCAGACGCGCGAATTGGCTCGTCGGGCGATGGCGCAATCCCGCGCGCTCGGCTGGTCGCTCGAAACTCATCCCGGTCGACTGCGCATTCAAACGATTGACTCGTTGAACCGCTGGCTGGCCTCGCGCTTGCCGATTGCCGCGCGCGCGGCGGGGGATCTCGCCATTCTCGAGCGGCCGCTGGCGCTGTATCGATTGGCGGCGCGGCGTGCTTTGCTCGATGCCGAGAGCGATGAGGCTTTGCTGCCGCACGTCGAGCGGCTGTTCGATCGCCTGGACAATGACTTCAGCCGCTTCGAGCGTTTGCTAACGGGAATGCTTCAGGCCCGCTCACATTGGCTGCCGCACGTGGTCGAGGCAAATGATGATGAGCTTCGACAACGGGTCGAGGCGAGCCTGAAAGCTATCGTCGACGAACGTCTCGCGAGTGCGGCTGCGATTTTCCCGCAAGAGCTCATCGCAAGCGGCGCGCGCATTGCGCGGCAAGGCGCGTTGAATCGACAAGCGGAAGGCGTCTCGAAGCCCGGCCCTTGGCAAGTGTGGCTCGCAGCGCGCGGCGAAGAATTCCCAGATGAACTTGGAATTCCTCATGTCGAGAGCGCACCGCAAGACCGATCGCCGCTAAAGCCGCCGCTGTGGCGCGCCTCGCCGCAGGGCACGATGCTTTCCCTGCGACACTGGCAAGGCCTCTGTCAGCTCGCGCTCACCGAGGGTGATACCTGGCGCAGCGTGCTGACGAAGCGCAACGGATTTCCGACCACTGATCCCGCTCTCAAAGCCGTCGCGCTGCGATGGATCGCGGATTTGCAATCCATTCGCGGCGCGCACGAGATGCTCGTCGAGCTGGCTTCGCTACCCTATCCCACACTGGGCCGCGATGACGCCTTGGCCTTGGGATCTTTGGCTCGCGTATTGAAGCTTGCCGCGGCGGAGCTCGAAGTCGTGTTTCAAGAGGCCGCGCGCGTCGACTATCCCTACATCGCCGCTGCCGCACGCCGAGCATTGGCGGACCGCGGCTCGCCGACCGATCTGGCTTTGCGTCTCGGCGCTGAAGTGCGGCATGTATTGGTCGACGAGTTCCAGGACACTTCGATCGAGCAGTACGGCTTGCTCGAATCGCTGACGGCGGGCTGGGACGCTGGCGATGGCCGTACGCTCTTCATGGTCGGCGATCCGATGCAGTCGATCTATCAGTTCCGCGAAGCCGAAGTCGGGCTCTTTCTGCGAACGCGCGAGCGCGGGCTCGGCTCCGTTCGCTTGGCGCCGCTGACACTCACGCGCAACTTTCGCTCCGCGCCGCACTTGGTTGCTTGGACCAACAATGTGTTCCCCAGCGTCTTTCCCGCGTTCGACGATCCAAGGTCCGGCGCGGTGCGCTATCTCGCTTCCGTTCCGGGACGCGATGAGACGGTGGCGGGACAAGTGGAGCTGCATCGAACTCCCGCATCGGATTCATCCGCGGAATCGCGAACTATCGCCGCCTTGATCGCGCGCATGCGCGCGCTCGAACCGCAAGCCAGCATCGCGATTCTGGTTGCCGCTCGATCGCATGCGGTGCCCATCATCGCCGCACTTCAAGCCGAACGTATTCCAGTGGCCGGTGTGGATCTGGTCTCCTTAGCCGAGTTAGCCGTGATTCGAGATCTCACCGCGCTCACTCGCGCACTGGATCACTTGGGCGACCGCACCGCGTGGCTTGCGATCCTGCGCGCTCCATGGTGCGGATTGACGTTGCGTGATCTCACCTTGCTCGTCGGCGATGCCCCGCTTGCAACGGTGTGGGAATGCATGCACGACGCTGCGCGAGTCGCGCGCTTATCGAAAGACAGCGCCGCAAGACTGGCACGCGCACAGGCGGTGCTGAGTGGCGCACAGACGGATCGAGATCGTCGCGAGCTTCCGCACTGGGTTGAGACAACTTGGTTGCGCCTCGGCGGTCCTGCGGTGTGCTCGAGCGACGAGGACCTCGAACATGCGAACGCGTTCTTCAACGCATTGGCGCGCTGGTCCAGCGAGCCGGACTGGGCAGGCCCGCTCTCGCTCGACGAGCGTTTGTCCGAGCTCTATGCCGTACATAGCGGTGCACCCGCGGACGCCGTGCAAATCATGACGATCCATCGAGCCAAAGGACTGGAGTTCGACAAAGTGATCGTGCCTGGCTTGGGCCGCCGCATGCGCGGCGATCCAGAGCCGCTCTTGCGCTGGCTCGAGTTGCCGCGCGAGCCGGACGGCAGCGACTTGCTGATGGCCGCGATTCCCGAAACGGCTCGCCGCGGCATGGAACCGTTGAACGAATATCTGAAGTCCTTGCAGACGCGCCGAGTCGCCCATGAGCGGGCGCGATTGCTTTATGTCGCGGCGACTCGCGCCCGCACCGAGCTGCATTTGTTCGGAGAGCTGGCCGAAAGCTCGGAAGGTAAGGAACCACGCGTCGACGAAGAGGCGAAACCGGCGTCCAGCACTTTGCTTGCGACCCTGTGGCCCGCCATCGGTTCGGTCTTTCCGAAAGCATTTGCACACGATGGCGGCGTTGTGAAAGCACCTGATGGCTCGCGCGGCGCGCCCAGCGCATCGCAACTCGCACCGGACCTGGGCCGTCACTCAGATCGAAACTTCGTGTCTGCCGAATCGCCTGGCGTGAATCAGCCGGCGTTCGAGCGACTCAAGATCGACTGGCACATGCCGCCGATCGCGCGCGGGCCGAAGTCCGCGGCCATTCCGATCGCAAGCTATGAAGCGGAGGAAGAGGAGGACCCCCTTTGGGCGACCGATCCGGATCGTTGTGTCGCGCACGTCGTGCGTCAACACCTATGCGCCTTTGCGAGGCGCGGCAGCTTGCCGCAAATAGAATTGTTGGCGGACCTCGAGATGATGTTGCGCGAGCGCTTGAGCCGAATCGGGTTGACTGACGCCGACTTGGAAAGCTGCGCGCTGCGTACCGACCAGATCATGGTTGCTTGCCTTGCGGATAGCCGCTTGCGCTGGATGTTCTCACAGGCCAACGGTCAGTCCGTGGGCCCCTTGCGGCTGACGGGACTCTATGAAGGGCGTCTAACCAGCATCCGCGTCGACTATAGCTTCGTCGATAAGGAGAATCAGCGTTGGCTCATCGATTTCGCGCTCGTGACATCCAAGGCGGATGAGGACGTCGGCGTGTTTGTCACTTCGGAGCTTGCGCGCCTGCGACCGCTTTTGGAGAAGAATCGAATGCTGGCGCAGCACCTCGGGTCCGAGCCTGTGCGCGTCGCCGTCTATTTTCCATTCGCGCAAATCTTCGCCGAGCATCGCTAGGTTTTGCGGCGAACGGGCGAGCAGAGAATCACGGGCTCAGTACGTAACCTCCGACCTAAACGGCCGCATGCCTTGTCCATCGGGCGAACCTAAGAATTCGATCTGGCGCGACAAGCCCGGCGGGGCGCCCGGCTTTGCAGCTACGAGGCCGCTGATTTCATACCCCGGCTCTGGAGTGAGCTTCACTTGCCCGGCGACCGTGAGCGGTCCATTGCCCAGATCGACGAGAGCGCCGATCGGTGTATCGCCTTGAGATGCGGGAAAGGTTAGTCGGTAGTCGCCGAAATTCGTGCCGCTGTTTACGATCTGTCGCACATCGATCCGTCCTACGATGGCCGTGACCGTGCGTCCTTTAACTCGCAGCGAGATTAGATCGGCGTTCGCCGTGCCGCGCAGACTGGGTGGGATCCAGGGCAACAAGTTCGCATCGAGCGGCAAGTTCGCCGTGATGTTGCTCGCCGTGATGGCGCCGGCGAATCCCAAGTCCACATCACCTTTGGCGGACGCCGTACCGCGTTTCCATTCGATGCCCAGGCTCAACTTGCCCGTGAATAGCTTGAGCGCATGCAAGTCCCAACTAACATCGCCCGCCGCCTCGCCGCGCGCGACCAGCCCCAGGCAGGTTCCGTTCCACAGCGAGCCTGCGATCTGATCGCAAGTGATGTTCTCAGGCAGCAGTCCCGCGGCCCATTTAGCCGGGAAGCGCGCAAGCAGGATGACGATGAAGGCGACAAGGCCCGCCGATGCGATGCGCAGTGTTCTACCCATGAGACCTCAGCGCGTGCGAAGCACGAGACTGGCGTTGACTACGCCTGGCTCGCCCGCGCCATCGATCGAGGCGGACTCCACTCGAATGCCGTTCTGCTCGGAAAGTCGCGCGATCCAACTCACCATCACATCGAATGGCGCCTTCTCCAGCCGTACGCGCAGTCCGCCGGGACCGCTGGGCTCGCTACTCGTCAGCGAGGTTCCCAGTCCCAACTCGCGCGCCGAGCGATCGATGAGCACGATGAGTGACTCTTGATTGTCGGGCGGTTTTACAAGCGGTCCGCTGGCAGCGACCTGGGGCGCCACCCCTTTCATCCAAACCAGGTCCGCTTGCTTGGACTGAATGCGGGCATGCGCTTTGGTCACGCTGCTCTCGAGAGGGAAGATCACGGCGAAGATCAGCAGGACGACGGCGGCCAGGCCGCCGAATAGGATCATGCGGCGCTCCCCCTCCGACAGCGATTGCAACCAAGCGCCCATTACGAGCCCCTCGGTTTGATCTGAATGCGGCCTTCGTAACCCTGGGCGACCACGTTTCCGGACGTGAGATCCGCCTGCCAGCCGACGGAGCGCAACGTTTGGCTGATGCGATCCAGACTATTCGCATCCGGCGCGGCGAGCTTTAGATCGAGCGCGCCTTCACGAAAGCTCATGGCCTGGACGGTGGTCCCGGGCGCGGCGCCACGCGCTTGCGCCAAGGCGCCGAGAGCGGCAAGCAGACTTCCGGCATCGTCGCCTTGAGAAGCGAGCAAACGCTGTTCCATGCGGCGGCGCGCATCGACCGTGCTTTGCTCACCGGGCATCGCTTCGCGAAAGATCTCGGCGATCGATGCGTCCAATTCTTTTTCGGCGCGCTTCAATGACATCAGCTCGAACGCGCGACCGCCCACGTGCAATAGAAATAGGCCCGCCAACAACGCGGCGGCGATGCGCCAGCTTTTCCAGTTCGCTGTGGAAGTGTTCGTGGGTGTGTAGACGCCCTGAAGCAAATTGATGGCGTGGGTGGATGGCAGCTGTTGAGCAAACAGCGCCAACGGCCCGCCGGTCAGCAGCTGCACTTTGATTCCGTCGAACTTCTCACGGACCGCTTCGACCTGCTTCGAATGCTGGTGCCACTCCGCCGCGCCGGTGTAGAGGATGAGGCTACGAGTGGGTCCCTCCGTATGCATTTCCCCGGAAGGTGTGCGCGCAAGCTCGAGAGCTTCGCCGAGCGCATCGAGCGGCATGTTCACCATCGGTGCGCCGGCAGGACGAACCGTCACGCCATCTCCATCGAGCAGCGCCACGGATTGACCGGGGTTGTCGGGAATGAGCTCGGAGTCCGCATACATCACGTCGGGAGTCAGACCGGCGATGCGCAGCGCATTGAGCCAATCTTCGAGCAGCTCGCGCGTCACCACTGCCACCGGCATGCGCGCGGATTCGTTCGCGCGCTTGCCCACTGCGAAATGCAGATCTTCGATGTCTTCGGCGAGTTGCTCTTCGAGCGCGAATGGGACGATCTGGTGAAGTTTCGCGCCGGCCTTGGCGGGCACTTCGGCATCGGTCAGTAGTACATCCGCTCCCGGAACGAGCACGCACAAGCGGCGCCCAGGGGCGAGCCCGGCGGCTTGCAACAACGAGCCGCTTTGCGGCGGCATCACCATGCGCCCACTTGTATCCGCCACCATCCACGCCGCGCCCGCCGCTTCGGACTCGCGCGGGAGTCTTAATAAAAGCCAATCAGCCATGAATCAATCCGGGCTAAAACTGCGCATGATAGGGCGCACTTGGGCGCCCTGGCGAGAGAGAAGACTGTACAAGGCGAATTGAGTGTTTCCAACGGTCACGATACTGGTCAAGCGGAAGTAGCTGGACTTCTCGTCGATGCGCTGCTCGAGCGATTGCTTGCCCGTCGGGTCGGTGATGGTGGACAAGTACGTTTGTTTGTCCGGAAAACACTTTGTCTGACGGCCCTTTTCCAATACGCCTTCCGGACCGACGAACTCTTTGGTTCCTTCCGGATTCGCGTCTGTGGCGGTCATCGCATCAAGCACGAAGTCCGACGCCGTGCAAATGTTCAACTTCGCATCAGGCGGCAGGGCGACGATGTACGGTGCTAGCTTTAGATAATTGTCCCGGCCGAACTTGGGCAGAGCGAGCAGCTCCGTAGTGCTGGTGATCGCACGATTCGGCGGGCGATAGGCCGGCGTTTGCGAAGAGTACAAGCTGTCTTCCGCGCCGAATTGTTCCGACGGGTTGTTGTCGCGATCGATCCAATCCGCAACCATGTAGGCCCACTTTTCTTCCATGTCCAGCGATCGCAGCAGCGCTTTGAATGCAGCCAGGGCATCGCGGTCTAGGGTCTCGGTCGTGCCGGCGCCCGCGCCAATTCCGGGACCACCGGGCTTGATCAGGCTGTTGATGTTGAAGCGCCCCGATGCGTCGTCGAGCTGGGCCTCGAGAGCCACACCCGGGACCACTTCAACCGGGCCAAAAGGTTTCGCCCAGCTCTCCGCTGGAGTGTCGTGAGCCGGGTCTTCATTGTAATCTTGCTTCAACGCGGCGCCGGCCAATGCCTCGGCTGCCTCGGCGATCTCGAAGCTTTGATCGAAAGCGAAGGTCGCCGTGCCGCGTCGAGCCGACATAGCATTCTGATAGGCGATGCCGGTCGCGAGGATCGTCGCTAAGGCCACCAGCAAAATGGCCGTGAGCAGCGCAACTCCACGTTGCCGGTTTCTCATGCCCCGACCTCGATGATTCGAACGATGCGGCCCCAGTCTTCCAGCTCCAGAGTCACTTCGACCGCTACGGGCCGAACGCGCAAACCGCTGTCCGGATTGCCGGGCTGGACCTGAGGCGGCCACACGTCGCGCCACTGTCGGGCATCGTCCATATATCGAAACGAGACGGCTTTGACTTTGTCGAGCAGGTCTCTGCGAATCGGCTCATTTGAAAGCGGCGAGTCGAGCACCGGCCAATGTACGCGACGTAACGTGCCGTTATCGAGCCCATACGACACACGTTGCAAGGCCGGCCTTTGAATTCCGGCGGGGTTTGCCCAGCCCGCGCGCGTGAAAGTAACCAGCTCCTTGCTTTCCTGAGTGGCGCGCATCGCCGGTTGCCAGCCATCGCCAACCGGTTCACGTACGGGACGTGGCGCCACCTGAGAAAAATCTTGTACCAGGATGCGAACTGCGTTTTGAACCGCATGCAGACGAGCCTGGCTCGTCTTCAGCGCGTCGCGATCGTTTAGCGCCTGATTGATCGCACCATAGCCCATCGAAAAAATGATTGCGGTGATGAAGAGCGCGACCAGCAGCTCGACGAGCGTAAAGCCTTGCTGATTGTTTGGACGCGCTTTCATTCTTCAGGGATCGGGCTGGGCTGCGTGGGGGACTCATCGACGTCCGGGTTCGTGACCGGATTGCCGATTGTGGTGTTGGAGCCGGGGTTCTTGTTTGGGTCGTTAGGACCGCCGGCTGTTCTCGGATCGACTTCCCATGTCGAAGCGGCCGACTGCGGATCGAGGCTCCGCAAGATCGAATCGCCCATCACGCCGATCGCATTGCCGATCCACGGTGCATTCTTCACGGGTGTCGTGTCCGCCATGCGCACCTTCACATCCATGCGCATCACACCGGGCACATCGAGCGCGCTCACTTCCTGCTCCCATTGCCACTTGTGTCCGGCAAAGTCCGACTCGCCGGACTGTTTGCCTTTCGTCGGTATCTGGCCTTGCAGGCGCACTTCGGCTACGCGATTGAGCGCCACCCACTGCGCGAAGGTCTTCTCGCGCAGATAACTAGTGTTAGTCGCTGCCGATCCGAGCGCGGCCAAGAGCGCGCTCATTCCCACAGCGACGATCACGAGCGCCACCAACACTTCGACCAGCGTGAAGCCGCGCGCTTTTGCGTACACCTGCCTCATTTCTTCTTCCTATCCTTGTCGGTTACGACGTCGATGCGACCTTGCTCATCCGCCATGAGTGTCGCCTTGCGATCAGTACCCTGACGCAGCAAAGACAATTCGAACGGCGTGAGATCGCCATTTGAATAGATCATGAGATCGGGCCGGCGTGTCTGCGCTTGCTTCAAGCCCTCTTTATCGTCTTTGTCTTTCTTGTTTTTGTCTTTAGTCTTGTTTTTCTGCTTCGGCTTGTTGAGCGTGACTGGCCGGCCTTCGACGACGAGCCCCAGCTCCAAGCCGTCGGGCAGCTCGCGGTTGCGGAGCGCGTCGTCCTCGGGAATATCGTCCCAAAGTCCCCGCCGCGGATCGAATGCAAGGAAGTTGTAACTATGCTCGGTGCATTCGACTCCGAGCTCGCGCGTTTGCAGCTCGGCTTGTTCTTTTGCGTAGTTGAGAAGACCGACTAAACGCTCTGTTTCTTTCTCGAGCTCGCGGTCTTGTCCGACGACGGACACCGCGAGCACCGCGCCCGCCGAGATGACCCCGATGATCACCACGACGACCAGTATTTCTACGAGTGTGAAACCGTGTGAACGGCTTCGGACGGTGGCGCGCGCCGCTGTTAGGTGCGCGGCCACTGGCTTATTGCGTGGATTCGGTGGACCAGTTACCGATGTCCGCGTCGATTCCCTCGCCGCCGCCCTGACCGTCCGCTCCGAAGGAGAAGAGGTCGTATTCACGGCCGCGAGTGCCGGGATAGACATACTGATAGTCGGCGCCCCAGGGATCTTTGCTCGACCCGCGCTGCAGATAACCGCCCGGCCGCCAGTTCTTGATGGACGGATCGGTGGGTTGCTGGATGAGCGCCTTCAAGCCTTGGTCGGTGGTCGGATACTTAAAGTTATCCAAACGATACATAGTGAGGGCGGTTTCGACCGACGCGATGTCTTGTTTCGCTTTGCTGACTCGCGCTTCGTCGACGCGGCCGACGACCTGCGGCACGATGACGGCCGCGAGCAGGCCGATGATGATCACGACAACCATGATTTCGATAAGTGTGAAGCCGCGTGAACGATGGCGAGTGTGCATGCGAGCCCTTAGAAGAGTGGCGGGGGGAGTGCAAATGCGGGCGGATGATAACAAATGAGCGCAACGAAACCTGTGCATGGCTTCCGCCGTGTCCTCGCGTCTCTCAACGGAGACGGCGCATGGGGGGTCGCGCTGCTCGGGTGCTGCGCGCTGCTCCTGAGCACGGAAATCGGCGGCGATAGCGCGCGACTTGAATTGCGCTACGACCGCACCGCCATCGCGGCAGGCGAATGGTGGCGACTCATCACTGGTCATTTTGTGCATCTCGGACTTGAACATGCGGCTCTCAATGCGCTCGGATTGGTACTCATGTGGGCATTATTCGCGCGCGACTTTCGTCCTGCGACTTGGCTATTGGTTCTGGCGGCGTCCATCGCCGCCATCGACATCGGCTTGTGGCTCCGCGATTCGACCGTCCAGTGGTACGTGGGTTCCTCTGGCGTGCTCCACGGCATCATGGCTGCCGGAACGCTCGCGCATCTCCGACGCGGAGATCTCGACGGGTGGCTTCTCCTGCTCTTCATGGTCGTCAAGCTGTCGTATGAGCAATGGACCGGCGCCCTGCCTTTCACCGATGGTGGGGTCGCCGTGGTCGTCGGTGCTCACCTTTATGGGGCGATTGGGGGATTACTCGCAGTAGTAATCCAGAAGCCGCGCGGCGAGCGGCTATAATCGCGCCCGGTTTTTCCGGGCTGGGCTGTGGAGCCGGCCTCCAATGAAGGGTCGCTGATGTCTTTTGCTTTTGTATTCCCCGGCCAGGGCTCGCAGTCTGTCGGCATGCTTTCCGATTTGGAGAGCGCCGACCCAGTCGTGCGCGCCACGTTCGACGAAGCGGCGAGCGTACTTGGGTACGATCTCTATCGGCTCGTGCAGCA
>Ga0307515_10016257_pt1 | contig 13638 bp, 11 predicted proteins | sample 17_EM_MG_FD_194513 | JGI IMG/M metagenome (GOLD analysis project Ga0307515, IMG submission 194513) | Populus trichocarpa ectomycorrhiza microbial communities from riparian zone in the Pacific Northwest, United States - 17_EM | ecosystem: Host-associated > Plants > Roots > Unclassified | place... | reverse complement strand
AGTATGTTAGAGCCATATACATCTGGAAGCATAGGAGCTGCTAAAAATGGCAACTCTGGGTTGGCTGGGCTGGAGATCAATCTGGGCGCCTCCAAAGGGCGGCGAAGCCGCCACCGTACCTTGTATGACTAAGCTTAACACAATGCTAATTGCTTTTGCTGCCAAATATACTACCTCAGTTAGTTATTCCAGATAGCGTAACCTACTCCACAACTCTGGAACCAGCTACACCATAACCAAGTGATCACCCAATCTAACTTAATCGACAGCTTAAAATGCAGCTTTATTGGTTCATGCTACTCTTCCGAACACGTATGTTAAAGAGCAGTTGCGATCATACATGACGGTTAGACCACATGCCCAACTGCCAATTGGACAAGATCAAGCACGGCGCATGACAACTCAAACTCCGACAGCCACTCAAACGCATGGTATTTACAAGTGAAATAAACCCGGCCGAGTCAGTGAATTTAGATTTTCTGTTCCAGATCATGTATATCCAATAGCGATTGCGCTTAGAAAGATGTAACAGTGCGAGACATAACCAATGGAGAAGTTAGTACTGTCTTATGACGCAGTGACTTTGCCTCTTGATCTGCCCTGCGGGGTAAAGTCTTTGATTTAGGAGGTGATGCAACCCGCCACCATTTCGATGGTTGTGTTTTATGGTTGCCATTTTGTGAGACACTTGTAACTTGACTGATTTTCTTTTAGTTAGTCCGAGCTGTGGTATCTAGGTCTAGAACTACTAATTGCATTTGCTAACTCTTGCATAAGACAGCATGTTGGTTTTGTATAGTGTGATATTTGATTGGGCGGGAAACTGGAAAATAAAAAAATAAAAGTCACATTATGTACTTTACACGACTCATGGATCCAGCCGTATAAAGACCTCGAGCTCAGGCCTGCCAGCGGAACCTTCATCGCAATTATCACCAACTTATATCTTCGATGACTTCCATCTCACGTAATGAAGTTGCAACGGCTGGTAAATGGAACGACAAACCTCCCCGGGTAGTGATTCATATCATACCGTTTCTTCGACCTATTTCGTTTAATAAACCTCCATACTGGCTGGTGGCGAAGAGGAAGTAAGTCACGTGAACCTAATTACTAGTTGCTGGTTTTTAGCTAATCTATGTGCATTTAGGGTGGTTTGTAGGGTTCCCTTACTATTTAGTCGCCCTTACTACTTAGTGAGCACCGAAATAGATTGGGTCTGGGCTGTGTGTACGGTTCCCTTGCTGCTCGACAATACAATCAAACGAGTGGAATACGGGGCATTGACCGCTGGGCGGGCTCTGTATTGTCGTCTGGTTTGGACTGGCTTTTTTGCAATGATCGGGGCATTCGCCATCATCGCCCCCATGATGACTCGCGGGATATATTCAGGCCTTTGTCCTTCTGTGATCCCATGTGTGCGGCCATGTCATATCAAAGCAGACCCCGACATCGTGGGCATTGGAGTGAGTTCCTTCAATACTGGCTGGCCTAAAGATGCTTAACAAATAGATTCGTATTGCAACATACCTTCAAGCGTGTTGTAGTACGATTCTTCTAGGATTCTCTTTCGGTGACTTGCAATCTGTCCGTGTGACTATTGCAATCACATAAGTCGCCCTCGTTCTCTGTGCAATGATATCTGCAATTCGGGTTACTCTTAGTTTTCATCATGGCATCGTCATCACGAGCCTACTTACTACTACGATTTTTCCGACTACTATAGTTGAACCGTGGCATAATAGAACGCCGGGCCTCTTTTTGACGCACTCAGTTCGCTTCCTAATATATGCTGGACTTCAATGCTGGTTGAATCTGAAGGCGCCTTGCTTTGGGAGCGACCCGAAATGTAACACGTGTCTTACATCGATCTACACGGGAGAACCGGTCACCTCCGAAACCTTCCGAGCTATAGTCCTTTTCTTATACGGAATACCTTACACGATGTTTACTATGAGAATATTTTGGGCAACAGGTTTTCAGTATCATTGGATGGCACTGTTGGCGTTGATATCCGAGCAGCGTCGACAGGAATTCAAGAGAGCAACTTTTGAGAAGGTTAAATACGACAAGGAGAAGGGAAATGCAATTCTCCGCTGGATCTTTGACGACACGTTTGTGTCTACAGCAATATTCGGAAAGAGAGTGACTGCGGGGCGGTTTCTCGCTCGTGCGGGTGTTGCAGTGCGGGTAGCCCGGTGTCAACGTGCGATCATCGGATTCGTTTTTATTCTTTACCAGATATTTACCATCGAAGGAGCTATCGTTTCTCACGTAGATGGGGCAAACGAATGGAGTTACGGTCAAATGGCTGCGATTGTTTTGACCGCACCAGCGGTGATGGAAGTGTTTCGTCTGCTGGTGCAGAGTGGTTCAATTGGTATGTAAATTACACTGAGTAATACCTACGATATTTGACTCAGGCAATTCGACAGATGTTCCGGATGAAGAGTGCGATAGGTTCTTTCTTTTCTATTATCCGGGTCACAAAGGTGGATGGTCGGAATGCATTCGACTAAAACAATCTGGCACCGAGCTGTCCGATTCAGCTACTCCCCATGAAGCCGCAGAATCATCGCCCGGAGATGATGGCGGCTCATCTTCACCTGTACCGCTTCTATCGCAAACACAGCCACGCGCGTCGCCACCACCCTCCCACCAGGGTGATGAGCGAGGGCGCTCACGAAGCTGCACACGGAGGTCATAGTAAGTTTGCTACTGACAACTGACGGAGAACTTCTGATTTATTTCCTTTCGTTGTGGTGGACATTTGTGGCGCGGAGAGATGAGGCGAAGTGCGAGGTGCCCACCTTGTCCTAGGCTGGAGACCAGCGTTGTGGTAGTATGGTGGAGCAGGAGAGTGTGGGAGTGTGAATTTTTTATTGATTGGCCATAGGCTCATGTGCTTGAATGAATTGACTTGATCATGAATCTATCCATCTATGCTTGGGAGACGCGGGAGCTCTCCGGACTATCACCCTCACTATCACCCTCGCTATCACCTTAAGACATTTTACCGTAGTGAAGCGCGTTTACTTACTAAGTTTTTGTTTTTTTAAAATACATTGTATCAACATTCTCCCTAGGGAAAATGCAGAGTTCTTGTTTGCAATCTGTTCAACCCCACACCTGGTAGCCTAGAAACCATGAGAAATTCGAAAAGGGGAGAGAGCCGCAAATCGGGCCTTGTTGTACACTCACTGCCCACCTAAGGCACTGGGTAAGCTTAAGATGACATAACTAGCTCTTGAAAGACGGTGGGAAACAGTGAGAAGCTGCTCAAGAAGCCACTTTGTCATTGTAAGAGCCTAAGTTGTAACATCTTCTTGCCATTTTTCCGCCATTTTTCCTTCCACTACGCCCTTATCTGTCGTCTTGTCCCCACTTCTACTACAATATTAAATGCAACCAACCATATATATTTCAGTTTAAACCATCGTGTCTGCGCAATTGTGAGCCTGAAAAATCTCATTACAGTTTTCATTGTGCGGTACAGCGTATCTTCTAGACTCTAGTTAAAGCACGGATGGGGCTGGCATCTTCGGCGCATAACCGCGGTAAAATTTCTTGGGGTGATAGCGAGGGTGATAGTCCGGAGAGCTCCCGGGGAGACGTATATATATACAGAACTTCGCGGATGCCTTGCATGTCTTTACACCTAGCCATTCATACATACCCTGCTATTCAAATTATCCAACTGAATCTCAATTATAATAATGTACCATCTGGGAACTTGGCACAAGTGATCGTTTATGATTAATCTTAAAGCTACAGACTATTTGATAGACATCAGGGATGAGAAGTTGAGATAAATGCATGGGATCCTAAGGTGAAATTAAAGGACAAGTAGCTGATGTGAAATTAAAGGCCGGGGACGTGACCGACTTTCCAGTGTTGAAATACTGATTGCTAGAAGCCTTGTATTCTCAAGTACAGGTACATTCATGATCTTATATACGGCGTGTAGAGTATGCCTTGTACGCATGCATGCGCACTTAGCTGGCATCTCCAGCTGAGTCTGGAACGACTATCACCTTAGGGAGATTATGCATCAGCCCAGCTGAAGCCGTACGCCGTACGTTAAGGAGGCGGTCCATATATGCAACATCCAGATCTACAATAGTCTCGAGTGACAATTCATGTTTTCTCCGTTCTCTTTCGTTGATGAGACACACTGCACAGATCATGATCATCAAGGTTTGGGATTATGAGAGTGGTGTAGTTTCCATGCTGTAGGTTAAATTGGGGTGAATGGTCAGTCCGAATTTGTCTAGCAACCTGTCTAGGTTAACTGGGTCTGAGTAGCTCTACAGAGTGCATAAATTTGGGGAAATGTAACAGATTTGTTACCTTTCCAGCAGGCGTAGGGGGTTACCGTTTTCCAGTCGTAAGTTAGGTAGTATAAAGTCGTGGTGTTGTAGTTATACACTATTGATGGAAGATGCTGTCGGTGGAGCTTTACTTTTCATACACCTGAGGGCTGACTACCTGTAATCATGGCGTATAAACTGTAGATATCAGATTTCTCTTATAGCTCCGGTGGAGGCCAGATCCCCATTTTCCATTTGTCTGGTTGTCTATTTGCATGCCGCTGCCATGTTGGGATTTATACACGGGTTCAAGGAAGTAGCTGCGTAATGCGGCCTGCGTGCGGCTAAAAATTAAACATTGTCAAATAAATGGTATAGATATAATACCATCCATATCATTCAGACTGCATGCTCTATTCAAGATAACAAATAAACACAATCTCACATATCACTTGTACACTAGCTCATAACCATAGTCCAAATTACTCCTCAAATCGCGTATCCGCGTCTATCAGTGGTGATATGTAGAAATTCGACACCATATCATGTCGTAGATGCCGTGAAATATAAGCCTAGTCTTCCAATATCTCCTCGCCAATGTTGCACCGCAGCGCAGACACGTGGGTTGTATTGGGCCCATCCCCAGTTCCTGGTTGGGATCCCTGGTCAGTTTTTAGTCTTCCTAGTTAGCACTGGCCCTGAATAGCGGCGCTGATGTCCCGGGGTTTGGGATTTGATTCATCTAGAACAGTGTTGAAAATTGACGAGGTTTTGTTTACCGCTGGGAATGACCGAGTACGTGACATTTGATAGGAGCTTGGCGCCTCACTCTAGCAGCACACGCTGCGCTATCCCAAGTCTCAGTCAACTTTCCAAATCTCCTCGTGGAGATATCATACCATAGTGCTTTAGAACCTAAAGCCCTAAAGTGATGCAGCGTTCACATCTGAGTACCTGAGGTGGTACCGGATAGATCGAAGCTCCGGGCTTTGGACGACTGTTGTCTTTGCCTGCTTTTGCTTGAGTTAGCTATGTGAATTTCGCTTTCGCAGGGCATTTGTGTTTGTGGTTTGGGCTGAATGGCATTGCGGGTTTGATGAATTGATGAGGAATTAGAGTGAGTTGCACGTTGATGAGGCTCGCACGTGTTGTGTGAGCTGCCAATGAATCAATGGCGACTGGGCACATGATGAAGTGAGTAACCTCGAGGATATTTTCAGGTATCAGCAGACAGTGCCATACAGTAAACTCACACATCCCAGACAAGCGTACAGGACTCGCTATTCCCCTCGATCGCTCTTATAAACCTTAAATTCCCTGTGTTCTACCCTCCCCTTTATGCTTCTACTTCCGCGAACAGCCGTAAGAAAGCCCGCTTTAGAACTCCACATTTCACTCATCCACAGCGCTCTGCATTGGAGTTGCTCTGCAGATATTCTCAATATCGGCTCCATGGTCAGTATAACGTTACACTCTAGCCACTCCCCCTACACCTTCGCTCCGACAGCCGAATATTAATCCTAGGTCGGGCCAAACTCTCATTCACATCCATGCCCATATCGAGGAAAAAGTGCACAGTTTCGTTATACCTAGCAACAGCTTGGGTCAGCAATGCACTCCCCATTTCTACCGCCCATTCAACAGAATTTCACTCTCGAGTGACGTACCATGTATAAGATCCCCAAGATCTCCAAAAGCATCCACAGAATCGATTTTGACAAAATCGTTACTTCAAGAGACCCGGAACAAGCGAAATACCACCGCTTCCTTGTTCAATTCCCACATCTGAATATTTTGTGGCCGATAGTTTCTTCCACTGATCCCAGAAGCTGAGATCTGGAGTGCATGGATGTAACCGAAATTTCGTAATAATGCTGAACCCGGTGTCTATACTTTCCGCGAGACCCGTTACCGTCCTTACCCCCCATACCAACGCTAATCTCGCACTACTCTGCCACCACAAAAACCACCATCAACACGAAACCCACCATAGCCCCAACGCGTAGCCGCCTGCCACAACTCCCCGAGGCAACCAGCGTCGGCCGGGGAGCCATCGTCAATACCTCGGTCACATCCACAATTGTTGCTGATGATGGGTAGTTTTCGTATATGCAAGGTGGTGTAGACGTTCGATTTCTCGTGATCGTGGAGATGATGGGACTACCAGTGTCGAGGATTAGTTGTGTTGGTATTGGACTCTGATCCGCCAAGGGTGGGAGAGCATCGATCCGAGTTGGAAGTGGGGCGTTAACGTAGTTTGGCTGAGGAGAAACGAACTTTCCAGACAAGAGGAGGAAGAGGAGGAGGAGGAGCGGAGAAGTCATAGTCGTGAATATTGTACTCAGTAGTTAGCAAAAGAAGTCCGAAAAGCTCTTTTATTGCAGATTTGAGGCTTTTGGACCATTCGGATCGAAAGAAAAGCCTGGTAGCACGTGTCTGATCCGAAGTATAGTACTGGGGGAAACGTGGTCTGCGCAGCTGCTAAATGAGCGATTTTTTCTTAGGTGAAGCGAAAGGATAATGTCCCGCAAGGTGATGTGATAAATACGGTGTCCGTCGGTCCAGCATCAGGGACATTCGCAACTTTAACAAGTTGGCGGAATTAGAAGGACAGCGTGGGCTGATAAGTAAGGCAAATGGTAAGCCCATTCTCACTACTCGTGGCGCAGCGTTCGTTTCATGCCGTACACGTAATGTTTCTTCATACCTCTGCCCTGGCGCCTATACGCTGATGTTATCATGCGGGTAAACGGGTGATTTGAGCTTAGTTCGATTAGGCGCCAGAAGAAAACAAGGATAACCACCGATTGATCATTTGTGACTTCGCCTTTTTTGAAGACGATGGAGAATGTGTGACGAAGTTATAACTGCATAAGGTTAGAAAAAGAAGTGAGTTATGGCTGGAATGTGTCGCTTTATCTGTGTTAATTTCAAGTCAGTGCCACCTCTGGTTCGCCTTCCCCGGTAGAAATGTTGTAATGTACACGATTGAATGATCCGATGCGGAAGGCAGGATTGATCTGTGAGTAGCTTCGGTGAGTCCATCAATGCAATGACAGAAAACATATCTCTCCTTCTGCCATCAAGAAGTACCCACATGCTGCCCTCCGGAAGTTGGCAAAAGCCGGGCGACTCCACCAGTCGTTGAAAGTGCAAAAGGGCAGTGCCGAGAACTAGAAGTGCCTACATACTCTCGCTGAGCCCCGCCAAACACTGTCATTCCGGAAAAGTCGACCACGACACCCAGCACTTGATTCTATACTTTCAAAGTTGTTATACACACTTATGCCTTCTTTTCTTCCATTTCCTGTTCACTATTGGCCAGCTGAATCGCCAAGTACCCTCTACATCTTTACCCCAAATACTACTCATGACGCGGCAGACTTCGACACCCAGTGTCAATTCGAAGGAAAACAAACGGCCAAAAGCAGCGGACAGAAATTGCCGCTCATGACTGCAAGATAAGCTGAAGAACGATAATTTAATCCGCCTCCTTCAAAATCGGCGCTTAAACGACGGATACTGAGGGTGTCTGCTCCGAACTAAGCGGCCTTCCGTCAAGATGGTCGTAGCCAGCGAAGTTGGGAACTACAGTGATATACTGTAAATCTCCAGGTAAGAGAGGGAGAAAGCAATCGCATATAGGTAGGCCTGCCGAAACTCTCCCAATTGCTCCGGACTGACTAACCTCCCATATTAAAGGGTTTTTATTCTATTTTCAAAGCCTAAGGAATTAACACCACCACAAATGCTCCAAACCGATTGACCTCCTGTCCCAACGCCCAGAAGTGTCTGCCCTATTTCCGAGCCAAAGGAATTCGAAGAATAGCACACTCAATCTCCGAATCCGACCACGCAAACATACTTCCGATATTGCAACCCTGCAGAGGAGCATGAACCGAACAACGAGAATATCGCCAGAGGCCAGACAATATGGATGACGGCTCGCATTGACGATTACGGCGACATTCTCGATCGTGTCGACGATCACAATGACATGCTATCTTCGCTAATCTACGTTTGGAGATAAGACAAATTGGGAATTGTGACAGAAGATTTAGGCGAATCCACATCAACGATTTGAACTTCCCTTCTCTGCGCCCCTCGGTGCCTTTCCTGGTACACGTTATTGACCAGAATTCTTCAAATCCCCGCAACTTTATCGACTCTATGGATTACGACGCATCTGGAGCGTCTGCCCTTTCGGACACCCTCTTCTTTGGTCCATTCCTGTCGAGTATCCTTGGTCGTTTCCGACTGCTGTCCTGGCTTTTTATCGATCAATTCTGAGTTCATCGTCAGAATTCCTCAACGCATTTTCCATCAACTCCAGATCCATGGATTGCAACATGGCAGCTCCGTCAAACCCAACTGATGCACTCAGTCAAAGGGGTAATAAATGTGAGGCATATTGACCTTGGAGTACGCATATCAATCAAAGTGTAGTTGCATGCTTAACAAACTATCCATGATCTAACCTTAGCACAGTGTACGGCCAGTGTCTTATTGAATATGCAGAACAGCGAGTGCAAGGCACCTAAACAACTCCGTTTTTTTTCCCTCAACGCTATCAAACCTTGTGCAATGGGTTTTCTGTGGAGTTAGGTGCTCTACCAATGTATCCGAGGAGCAACCAGCAAGCCTGCATGGGCCGAAGGTGGGCGGAATTTCTTTGGTGGAGTTCTACCCAGCTTCCACAGAAACGTATACATCGTACTATATTGCCAGGATCTACAGCTAACAGGAATAGTTGCTGGATGTATACCACCACTGTCTACCTTTGCTGAATATATGTGGGAGGGATGGGATTTAGTTTAGCTACTCAGATCGAAATACGGAATAAAGCGGCGTTGATATTGCAGGCGGATTTCTCGAGCCAGGAAATCAAGGGCGTCGCACCCCAGGAGCCACAACCGACCTGAACTCATCCGTTTATTTCCTGTCTGTTAATGTAAGCGTCTCTAGAAACTTAGCGATTTCTGTGGCCAAGCTGACCATCTACCTGCTTCGATTATAGTTCCGAGTTTCTCTTCCAGCAACAGTCAAGACTCAAAAACCGCAGAGCATAGTGGTCAATGCCCATAATGAGCTCATATGACAATGCTGCCATTCTTTTGACCTAGCGTTGTTGCGTTCTTCGCGACCCATGGCGATCTGTTTCCTTTGATTGCATTTTCATTTTTGGAGGTTTAAACGACCTCCAACCTCCAACTTTCATACTTTGGTCGCGTTTCTCATTGCGTGGTTAAGACAGCTCCTCTGGTAGATTGGAGGTCAAAACGACCCTAATCGACTGAGCTCAAGTGTAAGTGTGTCTGAACGAGAGTTCTGTGGCTAAGCTGACTGCCTATCTGTATTGTTTCTAGTCCTGGCTTCTCGAAAAATAGAGCAGGGTGGTTAACGTTCATGATGAGCTTGTACGCCGATGTAGCCTTTTTTTTTCATCTTGTACGCATTTTCGCGACCTGTGGCGGTCTTTTTCCTTTGATTGGAGGCCCAAACGACCTTCAATCTTTATCTTCGGGGCCATGATCATATCCTTTGTGATGGGGATAGCTCTTTCATTACTTTAGATTGGAGGTTAAAACGACTGCCAACCAACTCAATGCAACCCAACTCCTACTACTTAAGTATTTTCAATACTGGGATTCCCAAAGAAGTAAACCGGAGCCGCAACGCTTATGTTCGATTTACTGCAATAGACACGCGCACGGCTTACATCGAGGATCCGGTTTTCTGTCTCTTGTTACTGGATCTCACACCCGGTCGTTGTCACTAAGTCAGGAATTCCTGTGAGTTTGCTGGTGATCTCAAGACCTTCAAGGAACTCGATCACAACTACTTCTTCTGTTCAAATATAGTTGGCGCCGGGATTCGATCCCCTGCTCCACTGGTTTCATAAAACCTCACTTACACAATGAATTAATTGTTGGACCGAAACCTCCTAGATCATAATTCCTACTGCATAAATATTGTTAACATCGGGATTTGACCCTGCTCTCCATATTCATCAAATCCATCAAGATGAACACCACTCGCTGGCGGGTCAATCTTAAGGAGCTGTGGACCCGGGTAGCTCGTATGGGGGCGGTTTATAGGCATTGTCGTGTCGTTTTGTCTCGGCGGTACTTACTACAAGTTACGGTGGCGGCTTCGCCGCCCTTTGGAGGCGCCCAGATAGATCGTCTCCAGCTCGACTCCCAGGTATACCTCACCCCTGGCTTCCAAGTACACTCAACTCCAACCCCTATAGTATACATGCTGTGCAGGTCCCAAGCCCACAAGTGTATCTCTCCAAGTCTCTGTGAGTTTGTACCATTTCTATGACCAGAGCAAAATATTGTCAGGTGAAAAGATGCTTTCTGCTCAGCTATTTGAATCAATTGAAGTCCAATTAAGTCCCCAAGTTTTGCTCTGATCACAACATGTTCTATGGATGAAGCATCCATAAATAGGTCCTATTTCACTTTCTAGTTGCCAATTTACTCTATTGCAAATTGTCCTTGTACTACTGAACAAAAACATTCCAATAAAGGTATTAATCCACAACCACTCACCCAATATTAAAGATATCATGAATCTGAATTGGGGATATGAAATCAGGTATAGTTATACACATTTTGTGTATATGACACTTTGTTGTCAGAGTCCAACTTGCAGTCTTAAATTAATGGGTCATTCTAGATCTAAGTTCATGTGGTTTATACTTGCCACAATCAGCCACTCAGCCACAGAATTCTGACCAATAAGAATCGAAAAAGACACTTGTCATCCGTCTCCCTATTATTCATATACACACACGGAATGTGTCTTTTTCGATTCTTATTGGTCAGAAATCTGTGGCTGAGTGGCTGATAGTGGCAAGTATAAACCATAAGAACTCAAATTAAAAACGACCCACTAATTTAAGTCAGCATGTTGCACTCTGACAACAAAGTGTGATATATATGAAATGTGTATAACTCTACTTGCTTTCACATCCCAGGTTGACATTCATGATTTTTTTAATATTGGGTGAGTAGTTGCAGATTAATACCTTTATTGTAATGTTTTTTTACAGTAGTATGAGGAGAATTTGCAATGGAGTAAATTGGCAACTGGGAAGTGAAATAGGACCTATTTATGGATGTTTCATCCCTAGAACATGTTGTGATCAGAGCGAAACTTGGTGACATCATTGGATTTCAAATAATTCAAATAGCTCAGCAGAAAGCTTCTTTTCAGCTGACAATAATTGCTCTGACCATAGAAATAGTACTAACTTACAGAGACTTGGAGAGATATACTAGTGGGCATGGGACCTGTACAGTGGGTATACTGTGAAAGTTGGAGTAGAGTGTACACAGAGTGGTGGAAAAATCCATATCTTATCTCCACTGCTTACATTAGTAGGGATAGCCAGCAGGGGGATGGTGGTGCACATAATTACAGGGATAATAGAGGTGGACTGCATGATGGGGAGTGTATATATTTCAGAGACTCTGGGGTAGATAGGTACACCAAGAAAAATTACATTATATAATGTACAACTCATGGAGAAGCGGTTAGTGGGATTTTACTCCATATCACATTTGACGCGTCACAGTAAGAGCTCCAAAGAACCTGCGCATTGACAACATTACAATGATACACATACAATTGTGTGTGCTTAATACTAGGCATCGTGCTGCATTCAACAATACTACCGAATACGCTTCATTTCACGCTTCAAAGTGAGCTATCAAAAAGGTCATAAGTTCACTCCCAAGTCCAAACTCAAGTATGCTTCCAATTTCACTCAATAACACATTCCGCATCTGCTTGACTCTATCCTTCCAGCTCAGCTCTCAAGATGCTTCCAAAGTACACTCCATGTACGTTCCCAGGTACGCCTCCAGGTATATTCTCAAGTACATTTCTGAGCATGCTCTCAAGGATGCTCCTAATTACACTCAAGGGTATACTTGCACCCATATATGCTCTTTTGTAGGCTCTCAAGATGCTCTCAAGCACGCTCCCAAGCATGCTCACAAGTATGTCGCACATTGCATTACATGATACACTTCCTTCCTTCTTGGTGTTAGGGGTTCTCCCCGAATAGAGGAATTGGTACTAGTCTATGAAGAGATCTACATAACGGGTTTAAAATACTATATAGCACATATCGCCGATCTCAGTAGTAAGCTGCCAAATGTATGATCCTGCGCGGGTGAAATACATACCTTGTGACGATTTGACAGCGAGCCTCATTGCTGGCGGATTCATTGAAAGTTTATAAACTACGGTAGAACTGATTTGATGATGCAATAACCTTGGCCAGTCGATAAGCCTTCAGGACTTATTATGATGCCAGTTATTTCTTACCACACTCATTCAAACTATGCTAAGGGGACTAGATACAGCAGTTGCAGAGATTTGACTGATGTATCAGGCAGACATTAGCCAATATGTTATTAAGTTGGACTTCAAGCCAATCCCTTGAGGAGTGGAACAACTTGGGTACTCCCCAGTCAAAAAGAACAGTCTCGGCCTTAGCATGGTGTGTCTGATTGATGAAGACATTGGGCAAAGTCAATAAGCCCCGATAAGCCCCTGACTCCCTGGCAGGGAACAAACTAGTAGGGTTAATCACTATCAGTTCAACAATACTGGTGTGGTACATCAAGTCAAATGTCAACAGAGCAATGGTGGGTCGCCACGTAAGCCTCTGAACCAGATAAGCCAAATAGCCTATATGGTGAAGATTGTGACTTAATTTATTAAGTAATTTGTTTAAAGCCCTCCAAATAACCACGTCAGGCGACAGAGAGGTTTTGACTATCCGAAATATACGAGTTGCAAGATATCTAAGTTGAAGTTACTGTTTGATTAAATCTTATTGCTGATGATGGCCTGATTCTTATCAGGAGCATAACGCTTCAAAACCAATCATGCAATTACACGATAACCTTCGGGATGCGTGGTCCTCTATCAAAGAGCCTGGCTCGTAATAAAAGAGTACTCTGATATATGACAGATGAGATCATACATCAGCAACAACCCTAATTTCCGTCTGAAACACCCGGGTGTTCCGGACGGCTCTGACGGCTCTGACAGAACCTCGTACGCTCTGATGGAGAATTACATGCTACCCGTTGCATACGTACCTCCTTTACTTTGTGGTGACGTATACGCATCATCAGAACGACACGTGTGTTACACTCTTCGCAGGGGCTGCAGTTATGCTGAAGCCATTTACACAACGCCTGGCGATCGACGACAAGCCTGGGAGCACCTGGGAGCGCCGGCGACATGTCTGGGAGCACCTCGAATCACAGTCATGTATTCAGTTTGTATTCTCATCTATGTA
>Ga0307515_10016256_pt1 | contig 13638 bp, 14 predicted proteins | sample 17_EM_MG_FD_194513 | JGI IMG/M metagenome (GOLD analysis project Ga0307515, IMG submission 194513) | Populus trichocarpa ectomycorrhiza microbial communities from riparian zone in the Pacific Northwest, United States - 17_EM | ecosystem: Host-associated > Plants > Roots > Unclassified | place... | reverse complement strand
GAATTCTACACGCACCTCCATTGAGAGACAAAACAAGAAAACTCTAACTCCTCGAAGTACGTCATGTGCATTTCCCACGACAACCGCCACTTATTGGTGTTACTAGCCTCCACGAGGAAAGAGTCCATTGCAGGCAGTGGAAAATTCTCGCCGGGGAGATGGGTAGTTGGACACTACCACCATCCGGATGGGTGATATCAATGAACCATCATCCACATGGAGCTCTGACCGCAGGTCATTGAGATGTACGAACCTTCGAGGGCGCGGGCCATTTCCTCAAACCCCCCGAAGAGGCACTGTCGGAGAACGGAGACTTCTCACCCTCCTCATAGAAGGCCCAGGCCTTCGTCCCTGTAGTAATCGAGTTCAATGAGTGACAAGTATCGCAGCCGACGTGGACAGCCTGCCACCTGGGCGTAGTACCAAACCCAACACACAGACAAAACGCTAGCGCCAGGTTGCGACGCCTCGCGACCATCGTGTCATCAACTGATTTGGCCGGGTACCCCGACGACCGCCTGATAAGACAGGATCGAGCCCTTCGCGTCGATGCGACCAAGTTGGATGGCCTCACTCCTACCGAAGCGGCAGCCGAGGAGATCGTTTGAGCGATCAGAGCGGAGGAAGAGGTTTCCATGCGGGGAGCAGAGCACGAGCACATCGAACATCCATTTCCGGGGACGGAGTTCTTGACTTCGAGGTCGGTGATTATGAGGACCAAGGTATTCAACCTTCTGCATAAGGTGCGTTCCGGTTGTTTTTGTCCCAAGTCGGGTAATTGTCCTGAGCGAGGTTGGTGGTTGGAGATGCCGAAGGGAGCGTTGCTCCATGCACACTTGGATGCTACCATCGACGTCAACTTCATGCTGAACCGAATCCTCGAACAAGAGGCGCTCTACGTCCGCACTCCCGCTCCGTTGACCGCACTATCTCCCACCGCGAACGTCATCCCGGAAATCTCGCCCTTCCCGAAATCAGAAGTGAAGCTATCCGCTATCCAAAGCTTGACCGATGCATCGTACGATGGAGAATGGATTCCCGTGAACGTCGCTAGGGAGTTTCTCGCCGGAGCTTGGTGGACCGGAGGGGTTCGAGAAGTGGTATGTCGCGTCGACGACTATCAACCCCGCCGAAGCGTACGGAACCCACAAGACTATCGCGAAGGTATATATTTCTCATTATATAACCTTGATTTGAGGGGATTCGCGATGACGGAGTTTCGGTAGATTTGGGAAAAATTCCGGACCACGTTTGATGTTACTAGGGTGAGCTGAACCTTTGTTTCGAACTTTGATTTCTTTTTCGGCGTTGTTGATGGTGATTCGGAGGGTAGAACGTCCTTAGGTTCTCTTCGGTATTTAGGGCGTATGTCAGGGAGTTTCTGTTGTCTTCCATCGAGGATGGTATCTGGTATGTGGAGTTATTTATACCACCATCAAGATAATCACACCGGAGGAACTCGAGTGGTACACGGAGGATTGTCTGGCACTCAAGAAAGAGTTCCTTGATTTGATCGCTGGTTCGTGGCATTATCCTATCAACACCGCCGGGAGGAACTTGAGTTTATTTTTGCGCCGGTACTAGATTCGACCTCATCGGACCCGGAGCTACAACGAAGCCGCTTACAGACTATCTCGTCCCGCTCCTCCGCTTTGGGGACCATCAAAAGGAGCTGGGACTCGATATACCATCCATCTTTCATGCTGGAGAGACCCTCGGTGATGGTACCGCTACGGATAGTAACCTATACGATGCTATCTTGTTGGGAACCAAGCGAATTGGTCATCGGTGAGGGTGCAGCACCTATCCCTGTTTTCAAGTCGTAGAGCTGATTTTGTTTTGTGGCTGGGGGTAAAGGTTTTCGATGATCAAGCACCCTAAACTCATGGAGATATGTAGGGAGCAGAAGATTGCCTTGGAAGTTTGTCCGATTTCGTTAGTCATTTTGTTCACCTATTCACAACGAAGAACCCGACTGAATAACATATGTTCATAGGAATGAGATATTGGTACGACCTTCCGCCATCGCTCAGTCTCCTCGACAAGGCTCTGATTGTTTCGACCGCTCCGTTTTCTAACATTATACCACCTCAATACCTATGCACCCGATCGCGTCGGTGTTGAATAATGGTATTCCGGTTTATTTTTTCTCGGACGACCCGCCGGCGTTTGGGAACCTCGGCTTGTCGTTCGATTTCTACCAGGTGTTGGTATCGAGCGAGCAGACGGGGCTGATCGCCTTGGGAGAGATTGTGCTTGACAGTCTCAAGGTCTGCCCACCGCCAACTGGATATTCAGCGCAACTGACGGTGGTATTTCTTAGTATTCAACGCTTGGAGCGGAGGAAAAGGAGCGGGCGATCGGGTTGTGGAAGAAGAGGTGGACAAAGTTTTTGGAACAGATCGTTGAGAGTGGGGGGGATTTGTAGGATATCATGTTCGAAGTCCTAAGTTTCCGGGTGTGTGCATGCGACAAGCGGAGAGCGGTGTCCCTGTATTGGCCTAGCTTGGGGTCAGACACGCCCCGTGACCCGTGTGTGTGTGTGTGTGTGTTCTTTAATTATCCACCCGGAATCAGCGAAGTAACTACTGGTACATCGAAAACACCTTCTCAGCTCGGCGGCCCGTGATCGATGAACTATCGCCTGGCAATACTGTCACCGTCGCTTCGCTTCGTCCACCTCCAATTATCTGACGGGATCTATCCACGAAAAAGGAACCATTCCCGCACCTGGAACCACTCCGCGCTAGCAACTTGCTGCTTGACACTGCCCTTCGCCTTGCTGCCTTTGACCCTTTCTCCCTTGCTGCGTTGGGTCGACTTTTTACACTTCCATTGCCTGTTTTTGCCTCTCGTAATCTGCCGCCTCCACTTCACCACAGCGATCTAGATTCCCCGGCGTTGGCGAACGGGGAGAAGGGCAGGGGATAGTGGATTGGGATGAAATCCACTTCACTATAACACGTACGTGGTGCACGGAAATTGATAAGGGACATAACCAGGGTTCTCTCACCTTTTCCAGGTGCGTCTCCTTACGAAACCTTGAGGTTTCGCGGCCTGGTCCCCACCGAGAGGCTCTGCGCAATCGACGGTACTTCCGAATCCGTATTCGACCGAGCACTTTGTAGTCTCCATACGTTAACCCGCACCCATCGTCTAGGACCTTTCGGTTAGCAAACAAAGAGTAGCAAACAAATAGGTAGCGTCATCTTCTCAGACACGTTTCACAAGATAAGCCATATTTGGCGTTCCTCCCTTGCGAAAAGGTCCTATTCTCGTTTACACCCCCGTTTCTAGGCCCAGAAATCTAAACAATGAGTGCTGTCGCCACAATCTCGTGACTTCTGGAACCTGTCCCAATCTGGCCGGGTCAGTGATTACAACTCCGTAGAACGACCAGAAAGAATTCCACACGCCAGTCAACATGCAGAACCCTTCAGAGATGACATATCGGAGAGAAGTGTTGTCCAACTCCGTCGTTATGATCTAAAATATGGAATTGGTGGGCGTAGACGAGCCGATGAAAAGTAGGTAGGGCGGTTATTTCTGGGTCGGTGAACTGTTTCCCTATTTTAGGTACCCGGTACGGTAGTTTGATTCATTCCCAAAGCATCCATTCCCACCCTACTAAGGGCTGTGAGCGGACGGAACATATACGTGCTCGGGTGTCATGCGCGGATGGGTTGGTCTCGACGCACAGTGATTTGTGGCCGGTAGTAATGGTAAAACAACCCTGTGACGGTGCTGAATATAGTTGTGTGGCCAGCTGGTTCTATCTCTGCTCAATCTAGAGTGGAGTCTTTATGGTTTCTGTTTTACGCGTTCCCAAAAAATAACTCTAGAATTCCTGTGCTTGTTGGTTTCACACTTGAAAAGATTCGATCCATTCATTCACTCTTGCCGCTTGAAAAAATTCTAACTTTGGCAAAAACAACACCAGACACTAAGAAATATCCCTCGAAGGTGCTTAGACGTAATCTCTTACATGAAAAGATTACCGAATAATCACGACATAATCTTACAGTGGGACATTAAGCTTTCGGTATTAGGTTGGGCTCGCTGCAGCGGGGTCATGGGTTTATAGTAATCTTGTCCAGACCGTGGCGTCCCCCACCACGTCAGACTAGTTTATTTTCCTGTAACTTATAAAGCCCGCATACTGGCGGATACCCAAGGTCATATTAGCTGCACATGGAGGGACCCAAATCTCGCAGATTCCAGTCTGAATTGATATCATCCGTCATCGTATCCTGTACTGGGGTGGCCGGAATTTGCCGGTGCCAGTCCCTTCCATTTCTTGAGTCCCCCGGCGACTCATGCTGATCGAACATCGTAACGGCGCAAGGTGCCAGTCCCCGACTCCACCCAAGCGTTGCTGGTTTATACGGGCCGTCACGTCTGTGCCCCGGGATGCGAAATAGATCGGTGGGCGCCCAGGCACTTCTCCAGATTCTCGAAAGCAACGCACTGGTGTATCCATGTACTGTGGGCCATAAATATTCACCAGCGTCTCGCGGGGCGTACCAGCGCAACAGTAGTTGGGGATCGTGTCTCCAAGGCCGTTAGCAAACCAGATAGCCCCTGCACAGCCTCAGCTGGTGGCATAGATGACGACGACTGAGTGGCCTGCCCAGGTCACTCTCGGTATTGGCTATCGAAAGCGAGGGTTGTTCACTTGGGTTGAATGAGGATGAACAAGCCAGCGCGGCAATCCCAACCTGGAAGACCAAAACATGAGAAAAGTACTTGAGGAACTCAACATCTGAAAAGTAGGACAATCTTTCCGACGCCCTTCAAGTTGTTCCTGCAGCTCGGTCTGTTCCGTCAGTCACGTGATATAGAATCGGTCGGGTCGGGGCGGTGCCGTTCGTTGGCTGAGGTCCTCCCCACAGTGAGACTGACCGTTTCATCACAAACAGGGCCCTCCTCCTTTCGGAGTCGGGGATAAGATCTCATGCCATGTCCTCACCTCAACCACGTTAAGTCCAACGTTGTGCGATCAGCAGCTATCTGGACCGCAGGACTCCCGGGACAATATAATCTGTATCACCATTTCCAATAGAACCCGTGAGATGTTCTCAGCTGACATCATGAAAGAGAAACAGCACCCGATCGGATTCTGCCAGCCCCGGGAGGCGTGCCAGGGCAGCCGCCCAAGTGCGGCCTACCCATCTAGTACTAAGGCCACCCAGGATACATCCCGGCGTTGGTGCTTCAGTCGGAAACTTAAGGGACTTCCTCCTGAGGGTGAAGTTCCGTTGGTGATCCCATGCTTACGAGGAGCTTTTTTGGGGGGCTCACTCTTCGGAGGTTGCTACCTTGGCGGCCGGGTCATAGCAGTACCGTTGACCACCATTAGACCGTGCACGCTATCTAGGATTATTACGAAACGTCGATCCTGATCCTTACGCCGCTGCTCGACCAAACCGGTTCCTTACCATACTATCATCCTCGAGGTTTCCTTATCGCCTTTCGTTACCTTCCATCGACTCGGACCCTCGTGACGGCGCCAACGCCAGCTTACAAACTAGGCGCCAGACTCCAAGTTGAGTTCCTCGGCGTGCCCCCTGAACAGTCAAATTTATCGTATCTGTCTGGTGTTATTGGAAATCCCCATTGATGTGAGTGGGGCGCGATGACTAGCTACAAGAAACGTTTCAACCACAATTGTATCATACCCAAGGAAGAGTTTCGGGATCTAATACCTTCTCATGCGAGAAAGGCGCAGGCGACATCTTGCAGGACTTGGGAGGAGCCCGCCAATTCTCTCACCAGCACGTGCTCGAGGTAGTCCCATGTTGGTAACTCCGTCCGCCGCTTTATCACGATCCCTCTTTCACATACGAGTGGGCTAAGAAAAGGAAACGACGCGAGCGGCCAGCGCCAACGGTTAATTTCGTCAGGATATCGGCGTTGCCACGTTCTTGATGCTCTTGTGGAGAAGGATGTTCAACGCGGAAGGCTCTCCAGCGCCAATCAGAGAAGCGCCAATCAGAGAACATGATCCGGGAACCAGGGTCAACGAGTTCGAGAATCTGCTAAGTAGTATCCTACTTCTCGGCTCTTTCCCTGCTTTCCATTTTTTCAAACTTAAACGCAAAAGTATCCTCCCTTTTCATGTTGAGAAAGGTCTAGATGTCCCGATATCCCGGTGCACAGCCTGATGACATGAGGAGAAAGGATCAGTGGGAAGCACCGTAATTCAGTGGAACCTCTCGGGGTCCCCCGCATCGCACCCGATCCACTTTCATTACCCATTCGATTCCGACATTGCATACACGGGTGTGCTCCTTTTTCTTGGATATCACAGCATTAGATCTTTATGTTGTGGAGGGCGGATTCATTTGTGAGTCGCAGGCTCTCAAACTACGGGAAACTCCTGCCGATATTTTACGAGTCTAATAGATATTGAATGAGACAAAATACGTAGATGAGAAGTTTGCCGGACAAAACCCTTTTTCGTTGGCCAACCCTCAGGCAGGACCTATCCGGATTACCATCTGCCTGACAGCTCCATTTACAGGCAATTGCCCACAACCCTAACGGCATCTGGGCATGAATCTTAGTGATGGTGCAGGGTGTAGCGGACGTGTGGAGGGTCTGGGGTCTTTGTGTGCGATCAGTACCCCGTGAGTAGTCGATTCTGATCCTTACGCCGCTGCTCGACCAAACCGGTTCCTTACTATACTATCATCCTCGAGTTTTCCATATCGCCTTTCGTTACCTTCCATTGACCCGGCTGATTCTGGACGGTCCGCATTGGTAACCTTACATAACAATTGAGACCACGATAGTATCAAAAATTCATGCGTTATGCCTCTAACGGAAAATAACTCGTTTTGTCTATGGTTTGGGACAAACACCGTCAGTTTCCTAAGGAAGACCGCAGTCTGCCGCCAAATCATCACTAGCACACTGGACAATGAGGGGCCCGCGATGCGCCCGCAGACTGGACGGAATGGCGCGACCACCAACTTTGAGGATTGTATCATTCTAACCCTACCCAGCCAGCGGAGCGAGTCTAATGGGTTTACAGCAGACAAACCACTGGATGAGTTTCGGCTTTTACACGTACATCCATCTTTTGTCAGTACGAGATCCAATGCACGGGGTCCGTCTTGGTACCTTGACACAATTACTCGATTCCAGCTGTTGATAAAGATGCGCTGTAGAAGGCTGAGACGGAGCGGGAGGCGGGAGATGTAGAACCCGCCTCGGCGGGAGATACTGTATGCCGGCGATACGATCAATACACGTAATACTCCACGCTCGGCCTAGTGAGGCATTGACACTTACCTTACGGCTGTAGCATGTATTGGACTTATTATTTACCGAGGAGATGTCTCCTATGACAGTTCCAACACCACCCGGGCGCCCAGAATATAATTGACTTCAACGCCAGGCAGTTTGAAGATTGCACGTGCCGTGCACAAGATCCACCTCTTTAGGGCCCGTTGATCTGGGCCTGACATGCAACCTGGGATCCTGGAGCGAATATAAGGCTGCGGGGATCCATCTGGCGACCCTCATGTCCCACCTCGCAATGCCTACCAAACACCTCCTTCGTGCCAGAGACGCCTTCCCTCACCTCCTTATATACCTCCGTCTGCTTTTCCATCCTCAAGGGACTCCTCCTTCCAGAGGCGCACGACACGACCGATGCGGCGTGCCCTCCCACACCATTGATGCACTGGATCACTCGCTGTCGCTCCCACCAGATATCGACCTCTCTCCCGTGAATAACACCGATACCCCACCCGAACGTATCGTCGACACTGTTCAGAACCTCGGACCACTCCTACCGATTGGGTGTGAGTTGCTGGGACAGGGAGACTTGAAGATTGTTGGGTCGTCTCCCGTCGACGCAGGTGGTTTCGCGGACATCTGGGTCGGGGAGAGGGATGACGGCACTAAAGTTGCAATCAAATCGTATAGATACTATTCCTCATCAAGCTGCTTGCCCACGTACTTGGTGGGTGTTAGCAATACCGCAATGTGTTCTGCTTGCTGAAGGTTACCCGTAGAGGTTGTTCAAGGAAGCGCTGACATGCAGTCGCTTCAGTGACAATGACAAGATTTTCGTGCCATTCGTCGGGGTTTATTCCGCCCGGGAGCACCCGTTCGCCCTCGTCTTCGGGTTCATAGATCACCAGAACCTCAGCGGGTATCTGAAGAATAACCAGGACATCAGGAGGCTGAATTTGGTACAATTCCACTGTCAGATCTCCCGCTTTCCATTGCCTTATTACCTCGATACCAGTTGCTAGGAGTAGCCCGCGGCCTGAATTATATGCACGGCCTCGGTATTACCCACGGAAATGTGAAAATTGTGAGTCTCATCGTCGCACAGCGACTTCGATCATGCGCTCACTTTCTTCCAGACCAATATTCTCGTAGATGGTGAAGGACACGTTCGCATCGCAGGCTTAGGGGCGGCCTCCATTCCATCTGCTATGCCAGCGATGGACATAGACCGATCATTCCACGGCGCAGCCCCAGAACTGATCGACCCCCGACGATGGGGGGTCACTGATGCCGGAGCTACGATGGCCAGCGATGTGTACGCGTTTGCTGTTCTGGCTTGGGAGGTGAGAGTGAAGCTCGCATTCCGCTTTGATAGTCCACCGAATGAAATGGGGCTTGCGTTTAGGTTTTCGCTGGACGACCTCCGTTTTCGGATGAGAGCACTGTCGCGGGGATTCATTCGATGTTGAAGGGACGTCGGCCGGCTCGGCCTCACCATCCTGAGCTCTCTGATCGTGCGTGGAAGATGATCAAGGGATGTTGATCCTGTCCGACGCAAGACAATGTCCGAGGTTGTTACCACCCTCGAGGCGGAAGCAAACTCTTGAAAGTCAAAATAACACATACATGCGGTTCCCTCCTCTGTACTTATTTCGCACTTCCATCCCCCCGTCCTGATTTTTATTGCCCTAGACCGGTCTTCCAGAATGTCACCTTCATACGCACTTCTCGCCGGCTGCACACCGGGAGTAACGAAGCATTTACTCGTGTGGGAAACCTTGAGTTGATCGTAATGTTTGAATCAGTCTGAAGGAAGAATATTTCACCGCCCGCGGTGTTACTATGATGATTAGACCCGCCGCTTTCAGCGTGTTGAAGGGTGATAACGAGGCCACCAGCGTGGATATCTACACACCCGATCGTGAATAGTATGGAAGGTAGAATGGATATGTACTTACTGATTCTGAGAGAGTATATCGACATCCGCGGTTGGTTCGAGGTGACCCTATTGTTTCTTCAGTTGTTTCCCACCTCGATCACATGCCAGATCCCTAGACGTCTCATCCCGCCACCGCTTGTTGGATTTCACTATTTGCTACAACGTAGAGGTTCTCTATCGGAAGGACATTGGCCCTCGTGTGTCGTATCCCTGAACCAGGTTCGTCGGAAACGCCGAATCCTCTGGAAGGTGGAAGTATGAAGGCCCTGAAGGACGCTGAGCTTGGCCAATGCCTTCCCGCAGAATTTCAGGCACTCGGCTCGCGAACTTAACCTCAGCTGTGGCAGATCTTTGACCGGTAAGCCAGAGCTAGATGTGGCCGCCATCCAGGGTCCAAGGCATTTTACAAGTAGACAGTAGTCCTGACTGACGATCGCGAAACCACTAGTATAGGGTGCCTCGCCATCTGGAACTCCAATCCCATATATTGGAACATAGGGTATGCGGCATGACACTATGAGACCGTGACGAACGGAGGGCTGGTGTACACGCGGTCTTTCAGCGACTCGGTTATGGTGAGAAAGTGATACGGACGGATCATTCCATGCCTCCTTATACGACGCGTCTACAAACAAACACCACCATGATGGCTGCTCCACACCCCTGAGGCCGACCACGTTCGGCAGTCGACAACTTTTTCAGGAGCATAACAATCAATGAAGACGGAGAACCGAGAGTGGGTGGTGGTGCAGAAACCGTAGCACGGTCGTCTTCATCGGATATCGCCCAGTTGACGTGGATGTGTATACGCCGAGCTTACGCGATGGGGATGCAGTAACTCAGATGCGTGGAGGAAGGGAGAAGAACCCAGAGTCGCCCGGACCACGGTCGTTATCATGGAATCAATAAACATTATGTCCGGCCCCCCAGCCGGAACGCGCGTGATTCCTGGGCCGGCTTTTCCCGGCCCAGCAAAACATGCACACGTAAACACACGAAAATCAGACTAACGAACTGGCGAGTACATCTGTTGCCCTCCGAGTCTTGCTCTTCCCGCACTTTCTCGCCGTCTTTGCCTGGTGTTATCACCTCCCGGCGCCTGCCTCCGTCAAGTTTCTAGATGTCCGGTGTTTCACAAATGTTCTCTGAAATTGCAGCTGTTTGTAAACCGATAGTTCGTCTTCGGAAAAATACACTCAAGATTTTCTGTTCATGGATAGGGTCAGCATATTTGTAGGAGTCCTGAGGTTCTCATGAGTATTGGGTGATAGAATCAAATGTTACGCCATCACAGAGGGTAGAAGTCCAAAATAATATAAAATTTTAGAACAGCGATAAGGGACAGGAAACGCAGTATCGTCTCGACGCATGGACATTCACCTCTGCCTCGAGGATGGTGACGACCTCGGCCATCGTCTTGCGTTGGGCGGGGTTACTCTTCCAACTGTCCTTAATCACCCTCCATACACGGGTGGAGAGTTCAGGATGATCGGGTCGCGCTGGTCGACGCCCATTCAGCATTGAATGAACTCCCGCGATAACGCTCTCATTTGGGAATGGAGATCGCCCAGCAAAAACCTAACCGCGAAGGCCGTTCCGTTCAGTGGTCAGTTGGGATAAGCTACGAATCTCGTTCTCACCTCCCAAGCTAGGATGGCAAACGCGTACACGTCACTGGCCATTGTGACACCGGGATCCATGGATCCCCATCGTTGAGGATCGATCAGCTCCGGGGCTGCGCCGTAAAATGATCGATCTACATCCACCCCCGGCATGGCTCGCAGAATGAAGGCCGTCCCTAAACCTGCAATGCGGGCGTGCCCATCACCACCCACGAGAACGTTAGTCTGGAAAAACATGAGCGCATGATCAAATTCCCTGCACAAGGATGGGGCGCACAATCTTGAGATTTCCGTGGACAATACCAAGGCTGTGGATATACGTCATACCACGAGCCACTTCCAATAGCTGATTTCGAGGTAGTGAGGTCATGATAGGTGGCGGCAGCGGTGAAAGAAACGTACCAGCTCCACTCTCCGGATGTCTGGGTTGTTCCTCAGACACTCTCTGAGGTTCAGTTGACCCATAAAGTCAAAAACGAGAGCGAACGGGTGTTCGTGAGTGGAATAGACCCCAATGAATGGTACAAGGATATTGTTGTTGTCGTTGAGACGACTGCACGTCGATGCTTCCTTATACAACCTCTAAGGGTGACGCTCAATGGACAGAATGTACTGCGGTTGCACTCGACACCCACCAAGTAGATGGGCAGACAGCCCGATGAGGAATAATACCTATATGACTTGATTGCGACTTTAGTGCCGTCGTCCCTCTCCCCGACCCAGGTGTCTGCGAAGCCACCGGCGTCTACGGGAGACAACCCGACAATCTTCAAGTCTCCCTGTCCCAACAGCTCGCACCCAATCGGTAGGAATGGTCGGAGGTTCCGAACAGCGTCAACGAGATGCTCAGGTGGGGTACCAGGGTCGTTCATGGGGGAGAGGTCGATCTCTGGCGGGCGCAGTGGCAAGTGATCCAGTGCCTCAACGGCACAATAGGGCACGCCACACCAGTCATGCTGTCCGCCTCCGGAGTGAGGGTTCCTTTTGGGATAGAAAAGCAGACGGAGGTATATAAGGAGGCGAGGGAAAGTGTCCCCAGCACGAAGGCGGAGGCGTTTGGTGGGCATCATCGCTGGTATCGCAAGGTGGGGCATGAAGATCGTTGGCAGATCCCTGCAGCCTTATATTCGCTCCAGGATCCAAGGCCACATGGCTGGTTCTGATCAGAGGGGTTTATGAGACCCTATATAATGGTGATCTGGCCCTTCGGTCTTTTCATTTCCCAAGGGGGTATCGGGTCTGGGACGGCGCAACGTGGTTACCTATCTGCAGTCGAGTGACTTACATATGTATTGGTCGGCGCCTGAACCGACCCTAGGCCGAATGGGTAAGGAATCCCAACGGGTCATTGTAGCCCCTGCTTCGTTCGATCTAGGACTGGTTATGCTTTTATAGGAATAAGAGTTTCCGTATGGAGAATGGAATGAATCGAAAGTAGAATGAAACTTGCCTAATAGGCTCGTGCGGAAATCAGATCAGGAACCAGATCTGTGGGACGCGAAGATCTGAACACATGCCAGTGGGGGGCTGAAATTTTCGAGAGAACCGCCGCCTTGAGGTTCTGCGTCACGAAAATGGGAAAAGCCCTGCAAGTTTAATGCTAATACCAGAGTCATGAGGGCCCGGTTCCACTGCGAACATGCGCAGGGAGACCACCGGCCGCTCAGTGAACCGGCGGTTGGGAGGTTGGTTGGTGCTCGGGTCGATCGGAGCATTGGGGTGCCTGATGTGAGTGCGAGTGGAAAGAATCTGGGCATTGAAAATACGAGATGGCGGTTTAGATGTCTTGCAGATTTCTCAGGGAGGAAAAGTCATGGATCACAGAGGAAGGATACCCGGTTCCCTATGTGGCGCAACGCCACAGCAGCCACCGCACGAAAGACCACGGGTCGCAGAGGAACTCAGGAAGCACCGCGGTCGTCACAAGAGGTTAGCGGGGATCGGACCGCGGCGCGAGACGGTTGAGTACGACCTAGCTGCATTGGACAACGAGATTCCCTCGGGCATTCGCTGAGTACGTACAGCTGTTTGCGTATTGAATGGGCCCGGTTGAGCATCATGCTCCTAACGTCTTATTTCAAGCTGTCCGATGAAACACCTCTTAATCTCCAGCTAGATGACACTGAGATAAGTGGGTAATTCAGGACCCCCTGAGGATAAGATGGGAAACCCAACGGATCTGTCTGTGAACGGGTGCAATGGTTAATGGTCGTCCCGAAGTTCCCGGATGGGGTTTCAGAGGAATGTTCTGGCAGGTCATCAACGTATCTGCTAAAGGGCCCATTGGTTCCTCGATAATTGGGGCACATAAATGGGCTCAGTTCCGGCCGCGGATGAGTGAAATAGCCCGAAGAAGGTCGTAGAACCTCGAAGCAGACGCATCCGCGAGTGACAGGGGGAGCCAGTGGAGAGTGAGTGGAATAGTCGGAGGATCCGATCATCGGTCGTGGTAGAGTGAAATAGTCGGAAGATCATCGGTCGTGGTAGGAAACCAACTATGCTCAGGATTGCATCGATCGCTTTCGGGGTGACGGCCCCTCGTTGGGGCAGCGTGCCACATGCCGCACTGCCTCGACTGAGAGAATTCGGTTAGTCGCTTACTTCCCGGATTCTACACGCACCTCCATTGAGATAAAACAAGAACAACACTAACTCTTCGCTTGAAGTACGTCATGTGCATTTCCCACGACAACCGCCACTTATTGCACTGTAAGAAGAAAAAGTAATGATTTTTAGTACACGATAAGTAACTAACATACTACAAATGTACTAGCGAAATCAGTACAAAATGTTCTGGTCTGCGGCGAAAATGTACTGACTTTGTTATCGTCG
>Ga0307515_10016255_pt1 | contig 13639 bp, 1 predicted proteins | sample 17_EM_MG_FD_194513 | JGI IMG/M metagenome (GOLD analysis project Ga0307515, IMG submission 194513) | Populus trichocarpa ectomycorrhiza microbial communities from riparian zone in the Pacific Northwest, United States - 17_EM | ecosystem: Host-associated > Plants > Roots > Unclassified | place... | reverse complement strand
TTTTTTACGGATTTATATCTTCTAGTGGCTATATTCCTTATAGTCTCCTTAAAAGACTAGGGGATTAAGGTAATATATATTAGATCCTATAATAGCAGTTTAGGTCCAATTATTATAGCTTTTATTATTACTGCTTTAGTAGGGGTTCCTATTAAGTAAAGCTGCTTAGCGCTAACCCTCTATTAAATATTAAGTAGGTAAAGTTGCTAGGGGCGTAGAGACTTAGGTGGCGTTATATATAGTAGAGAGATATCTAGCATTATTACAAATATGCTTATTAAGCTAAGATTATAGGTATTTAATTATGCCTTCTTTTTTAGTAACTATAGCAATTAGTGCAATCTTATTCTTCTTTAACTGTTAAACATCGCGTTTAGATATATAAAGGTTATCTTTAGTTTCTTAATATATATTATTAGCGAGCGCCTTATAAGCTTATAGATCTTAGATAATATTACAATCTTAGGTAGTATACATCTTAGCTTATATAAGCTTTAGGTAGTAGTTCTATAAAAGGCAATAGTATTTATTAGGGTCTTATGCTATTATTTTTACAAACGTCTTAGCGTCTTATATTTTAATCTTAATAGGCAGTAGCCCTTCTATTTACTTATCCGTAGTTATATAGTTAATAAAAGATAAAACATTATTAGTGTCTATTTTCTTAAGGGTTAGGGCTAATAAATTAAATTCTTTTAGGATTGATTGGCGTTATAGGTTAAGTATAGGTATTAGATTATTCTTTAGGTTTAATATAGTAGCTAGTAAGGAATATTATCTTACTTACTATTATAGGTTCCTTAAAAGTATAAAGTGAGGTAATTTATAGACATATTGCTTTTAGTAGCGCCTATAGTATTATAGAGACGTAGAATTGGTTATAAGCTAAGCATTAATAGTAAAAAGGCGTAACGTAATATTATGGAACGAGGGCAGTGGCTACAGAGCGTATGTATTTAAGGAGTCTACAAGACGTTACGCGATTGATCGTAAGGGTCGAGGGCGTAAGGAGGTAATATACCTACGCGTAGCTGATATAAGCTGTACGCGAGGTGTACGTAAGAGCACGGGGCTCTCCTATGGAGGCCCCTGCGGTGGGGTTCCGTAACACCTTTAAAGCTCTTTATATATTTAATATTAACTACTACTTTAATACTTATAGACTTTATTATAGTACTACCCCCTAGCTGCAGCTGTAAGAATTTTATTAGCTAGGGAGTTTTAGGCACTATATATTACAATACACTTTAAAATAAGGTTATTAAAGCTCTAAATAACACAAATTCTTAATACTTTATTAAAGTTGAAAAGGAGATCTATAAAAGACTTAGTTAATATAATAAACTCTTATAATACTATAGTAGCGAACTTTTTTAGAAGGATAACTATATAGTAATATATCTAGAACGCGCTCTAAACGGCTAGCTCTATAGGTTTCTTTAAGATAAAAGCAATAACGTTAATTAAACTTTATAAATATATTAGATTTTATAGCTTATAGACGTTCTTAAATATATTTACTCTAAAGGTATTATATATAGTAATACCTAGTAATATAACGAGTCTCATAGCTTATAAGGCTTTTTTTAAATTAGAGATATATAACACAGATATATTAGCAGCAAAATTTAGATAAAAACGGCTATATACAGCAACACCGCCTTAAGAAAATGCACTTAAATAATTAGACCATTAAATGTAAACCCCAGCTTTTTATTTTTATAGGACCCGCTATTATAAAGCCACTAAAAAGTAGGGATACTGTAGTTTATATTAACCTAGATATTAGCCCTACCCTATAATATACGTTATTATATAACTAGACCCGCCTAGGACCTAGCATATTATTTTAAACTTATACCTTCTAAAACACTAATATTAAATTCCTATCCCGCCTTAAATGCTTTAAACTAATAAGACCCTAATTCTGGCAAATAATTAGAAGCTTGCGTAAAAACTCGCTAAGCCTATACCTTTATACCTTTTAGGCTTGCAATATATACCAAAGCCGTAACCGCCTTATAATTGTAGTGCTAAGAAAATAGGTTAATAATGGGAAATTATAAAACGTTGTAGAAAATGCGCTATAGGGCCCTACTATTATTACTGTCTCTTCCGCCTAGTGGGCTAGCCCCTTTTCTTCTATATAGTAGGCCAGGCCTTTAATTTTAAATAATAATGCGCCTATAGTAATCTAAGAGTTCTCTTTAAAAAGTAGTCCCCAATCCACCCCCACAAAAGGTTATATTCCTTTTTTAATTTAATAAGTAGCACGTCTTCCTTTTTAGTAAATTTTACTCTAAACTTTAGCTCTTAGGGCTTTAGGTCCTAGGGCTGTTTAACTAGGTTAAAAGGTAAAGGGAATTATTAAGGAAAGATATTTAATATATATAACCCGTTTTCCTAGCGCCTAAGAGCTACTTAGATTAACCATTCTTTTAAATTAGTATTTAAGACGGCTCCTAGTATTAATTTACTAAAGTTAAAGTTAAAGGCTAAGTTTAATAGCGGCTTTTAGGTATAAGAGCAATTATATATAGGGGATTTAGCCCGCTTATAATAATTACTACTAAGTATAGTACTCTAGTTAGATATGCGCATAAATAAAATTAAAGGAGAAAGGTAAGACCGCTAAAGACAATACTTTATAGCACGTTTTAGTTTTAATTTACTACTAATAGGCGCTAGCGATCCTTGCTGCCCTATATACCCATAGGCCTCGCCACCCTTATTACTATCACTACTATTACTATCGCTGCTATTACCATTACTGCTATCGCTATTGCTGCTATCGCCGTTCCTAGCGTCGTTATTATCTATATTGCCGCTATTACCGCTTCTGTAGTTATAGTTCTTGGCATTACTTTCGTCTATAACCTCGCCGTCCTTAGCATTATCGCTATAATCGCATTTTTTAGCTAGGCTATTAATAAGATCATCCAGAATTTAATTACAATTATTATTAACCTTATCTTGCGGTAATTTAATATCTAATCTAATATTATAAGAAGACGAAGATTGCTAAAGGGAAGAGCTAGTAGACTATATAGTAAAGGCCACTCGCTCCTTAATGCGTTTATCGCCATTATTAAGGCTAAGGGTAAGAGGGCTAGAAGGTAAGGTTTTCCAGGGAGCTAATAAGCTTTATTACTTCTTAGGTTATAGGCTCTTACTACTTTTACTAATAAAAGTATTAGAGATATAATTAATATTGTCTAGTTATTTAATATAATTAAACCTTCGCTTCTTTAACTTTTAGGCTCCTAAAAACCCTTAACTAGTAGTAACTAATATCCTAAGCTCCTACTAGAATTGCGGAATAGTTTTAATATAACGCCCCTTTACTAAATTATCCGTTTAGTTGCCGTTTATATTTTCTCTACTACTTATAGGTAGAGGGCTTTTTAGCTTATAAGCTTAGGCGTAATACCCCCTTAGGAGGCCCTTACTCCTTATATATATTCTAATATTTAGTATATTTCCTTCTTACTAAGTGGCCTTATACTATAGATGCTCTCTATATAGTAGTAGCACTACTATTTTATATTTTAGTATAGTATATAGTATCCTTTTATACGCCCCTATAATTCTATATAGGTATTAGTTTTATAGCTTTCTCTAATACCGCTAAAGAACTTTTTACTATTAGTTTACTATTTAGTTTTATACCCTAGATCTAGGCGCCGTATAGTATTATTAGCCTTACTATATATAGTAGTTATATACGTCTAAGTAAGGGTCCCTAGGTTAAGGTTATAATTTATAATACTATTATAAATACCGCTACTTCCCTAATAGTCATCTATATAATATACGCGTTCTAAAATACTAGGTATATTATATATAGGGAAACTAAGAATTAATATTAGTGCCGCTATAGTAGTAGAATACGCCTACTAATTACCTAATAAAGAAATAACCATCTCCATTTAAATCTACGGCATATTATACTTTAAAACTAATATATATAGTATAGCTAGAAAGCCTACGCGATACGGGAGGGTTATAGTAGACTTAAAGGGTAGACGCTATATAGAAAATCGCGATACCATGATAAGCCTAATAGGAGGCGACCTAACTATAACAACTATGGAGCAACGACTAGAAATGGTAGAAACTTATAAACCTCCTAAAAGATGTTACGTCAGGAAATATTCGCAGGCTGAAATTCAAACTACCTGTCAAGTGAAAATCAAATACTACCAATTAGGTCAATTGGTTGCCAAATGGCTGCAGTTGACGTCGTTGACGTATTTGACGCATTTGACGTTTTTGATACGCAGCCTGCGCGCAGCCTGCGCAATTGGCGCATTTGACACCCGACCTGACACCCGATTCACTATTTGATCAAGCTCCGTTAATACTTAGCCCTCGGTAGCTATCAAACCGAGAAATAGCCATAAATGAGCAAGGTACCTCCTTCCACCATAACCCGGTTAGCGTTGCTTATGCCAGGTTCCATCCGCGCTTCATTTTGCTTATTGTTTCCCTCAAGTTACAATACAGTATAATTCTAGAAGAATCGAAATGCCAATGGCGCCACGTGTCCTCTTGAGTCTGCTGCCTGGCGATCGTGTCATTAATTTCCTTTCACGATCACTGTCACTTATTGCGGAATGCCGTTTCTCCCAAAAGTGTTGAAACAATGCAGGAATTTGGCTTGAATAGCCGGGTAGAGATACCTCGTGCCCAGCCCCTGGCGAATTGAAACATGCGGGAATCTGGTTAAGGTAGTACTGGACATGTTGTACGATAAGGTGCTCTGGCCACTTGTGAGCTATGTATAGCTCCAACAGCAGCACCTCCCAATGAGAAGGCAATCCAGACAGCCGTGAGGACCCCAAGCTTAGGGGGACAGAACCTAAATCCAGTTAGCTAACATGGACTAAGTATGTGCATGAATACGTACTCTTCCGAACTAAGACCAATAAATCCACCCCAAAAGAGCCATTGCGTAATCCAAAGAAGGAGCATGCTTATGGCCGTGACCGTATATAGTTTCGCGAATGCTTTTTGGGAAACCCAGTTATTTTGGCTTTTAACAGGGAGAGTGCCATACACCGTGTAATTTCCTCCCTCGCCACTCGTCAACGGTGTTTCTTCTAAGGCCCTACTCTTGTCTATCCAATAATGTGCCAACTTCTCTTCTAACCATGTGCAATGTTCATTCAACCGGGCCATCAGCTCCTCTGCAATGTTCGATGTTGTCTGTTTGCTACTCTGCCACTTTGGTAAATCGAGGCTACCAGATCCAGTGAACCTCTTCATCCTACGTGTAACCCGCATCAACTGAACGAAAGCCACGATAATAATAATAAGCCACAGGAGTGCTCCAGCATACATGATTTTTGCCGATCTTCCTCTTTCCACACTTTCCATACCTCCAAGGTAGAAGTTGTGTTCTCGACCATAATTGACGGTCAGAATCATGTAATATGATGATAAAAACTGGAGGATCATTTCCGCAAACAAAGAAGATGCGGCCGCGGAGGGTTGTACACCAATCAGCAAAATCGTTAGCCAAGCAAGCCGAGGCATTGAGCACCAGAAGAGCATCAGTTGAATAACGGGAACATGCTCATAACCAAGGGTTTTCTGGACAAGAAACGCATTGAACCAGTTTGCAAGCAGTTGAAGAGCGGCGATTAAAATCCCCGTGAAAATCCAACACCACGGGTGCGGGTGCCATAGAAAGCCGCGTGCGATGCGATGTATTCCTGTTCTCCGACTGAGAAATGCGGCAAGAAAAGTAGCTATATTGACCAGAGCAAAGCTTCCGAGCTTCCACTCATTCGAGGCACATTTTTCCGTTGCCTCGTTGGATGGTTTGATAGTCCATTGCCATGGAATCATGTCGAGGTGGGTAGGGGCGGCTAATTTGCGCCAATTACCTGGCAGACCGTGCCAGTCCTGCACACTCCCACAAAGGTCGTGGAGCCACTTTACATAGTCTATTCGGGTCTCGAAAATCTGGCATGAACCTCCGCAGGAATCGTAGTTAATGTTGCGGCAGAAGCAAGCCCTGTCTACTGCGCGCTTGGCTTTGCAGTAGCCACTAGAGTCGAGCCCACAAGCATCGGTTGTACATTGGTCGGTAAGCTCGGTCACCTGTTTCGGCATATCTGTGACACACGTGGGCCAGCGCCAGTCTTCGGTGGGGATATACGCGAATTCTGTGGTTTTGAGTATGTCCGTCCAGTTGTCGGGTACGGACGTCGGCCCACAAGTGGCATTTATCCATAGCCACTCCCTCGTCAAGTCTAACTGCCCTGGCCCTGAACAGGGTTCTTTTTTCGGATCTATAGTGAAGGCGTCGCAGAAGCATTCTTTATCAAAATAGTCGCCATATCCGATGCTACGCTGGGTGAGATTGTAACCGACAGTTTCAAAATCCAGAGCGATCATGGACCGTAGGGATTCACTATATTCCCAAGGACGAGCGGCGTTTCCGGTATGTTGGGTGGTGCTTGTGAAGCCACAGGAGGCCATTACAAGTTGAAATGGTTCCATCGATAGAGCAGAAACTGAGCCCGTTAGGCATGTTGGTGCTTTGTAAGTCACGCTGACGGCCGCATATCCTTCAGCCAGGGAGGCCGGGGAGAGGTTTTGCAACCCGTTCGCGTCGCCGACATCAACAAGCCACGTTCGACCGGTAATTTTACGAATCCACAGATACAACTGCGCTTTGGCGAGTACTGATCTACTGCAGTACGGGAGATAACCTTTGATAACATCGGAGGAAAATCCAGTGCTGAGACAGCTGAGCTGAGTCAGCCATTGGTGGTGAGTGCAGAAGACTCCAAAGTGCGAGGTGCATCGTTTGCCGGTACATTTCGTCATGGTACTCAGCCAGGTGGATTGATCCTGCTGAGCGATGCACTGTGGCATAGGAGTCAAGTCTTCAGGATTGACCCAGCCATTGTAATTGTTTCGGGGGGTCAAGATACGGCCACCCCCAATAGAATTAACGGTGGCGGTATGGAGCACTTCTGCAGTACTCATGTTGGCGTCAAAGACAATAAAGTTATTGGGAGGGAAATACCTTTCGCAGCTACCCCACAAACCCCGGCCGTCAACAACACAAGACATGTACTGGATATTTTCATCTTGCTGACGGTGCTAAGGTGCCTTGCGCTTCAAAGTAGGGTAAAAGGATAGTCGCTGGGGCCCTCTTGATTCAGTTGAGACCTGATGCTTCTCAGGTGCGGGGATGCGAATAGCAAGCTCAGACCGTAGAATCAATTAGCGGACATACGTATATCCGCAAGCGGATCTCGCTAACCTTTTTTGTTAAAAAGTTAAAGGGTCGTTCGGTTGCAGCTTCAGAATAGAAGATATTATTTTAATATCTAATTTAATCTTTCTATTTATCTATCTGTTTGTAAATAGTATGCTATTAACATTACTGCGCAAACCCCTAATTCCGCTAAGAATACCTTCTAGAATACTGCTATAAATCTTAGATCCCTATCTAATATAATTTTACTTAGTACTCTATATCTTATAGATACTTCTTTAATATAGATTCTAACAATATCCTCTGCTAATATTTCTTCTATATGCTATAAAGTAGCCCTACTTAGTTAACTTGTTAACTATTACTAGAATTGCGTTATACTTCTATTTAGTATTAGCGACTTAGTTAATCGAGGCGCGGACACGTCAAGAAAGACGCGTAAGCCTATACAATTGGATTGTCTATAAACGAGGATCTAAAGCTAGAGAAAGGAAAAGAGAAGAAGAGTAGCGCCGGTTAAAGTAAGGTTCTTTTATATGGTCCTTTAGTTATATAACTATAAAGTTCTACTAAGTTCTACTAATTAAGTTCTGCCATTTTCTACTAGTGCTATAACATTACCCCCCTCTTTAGGAAAGCCTGCCCTTAGGCTCTATATATCTATATTATACCTATAGGGCGTTTTTATCCTTATATTCTTCTAGTAGCATATTATCTTTACTATACTAACACTTTATTTACTCGTTTAAGTACTTTAGGGGTCCTAGTTTATTAGGGTAACAGCTATAAAATTCTTAAAGTTTATAGGGACAGCTAATAAAGTTTTATATAGGGTATTAGGTAGGATATAAGTTATAACCTTTCTAACTAATGCAGTACTTTAGCGTTCTCCTTACTAGTTTATAGGCTAGTATTTCTTTAATTTCCTATTTATTGTCGCTATTAACTTAAATTGGTAGGGGAGGTTTGTTCTTTTATCTAGGTAATAGGTTATTTGCGGCTTTTTATAGCTATCTAGTAAGAAAATAAAGTAAACCTTAATTAAATCTAAGAGCTTTACTTTATATAAGTTGCCTATCTTTTTAAGGACCTTATATAGTCCTACTATCTAATAGTTTAGCTTATAGCTAGGTTGTTCTATCTTCTAGTTCTTTATTATAACCTAGACTATATTACCTATAGTAAAGTTTTACTCGCGCCCATATATATTTATCTACTATTTTATTAATTTTTAGGCCTTCTTCTAAATTTATATAGGCTACTATCCAGGCTTTTTCTAAGCGCTTAGCGTACTACTAGGCTCCCTTATAAGATAGTTTAGGGTTCTTTTAGTCTTTTTTAGTTAAAGCTAGTATAGGGTAAATAGTCTATTTTTAGTTAAATAGGGGCGAATCCAGTAGAGTTATAGGGTAAAGTTGCTTAGATATAGTCTATAAGGGGTAATAGTTTGGCCTAGTTATCTTAAAAATGGTTAATAAAGGGCCAGAGCCTCTAGTCTAGGTATTAGTTTATAATCTCTATTTAACTATCTATTTAAAGGTAGTATACTATAAAAAGCTTTAGCTTAATACCTAGAATTTAGGCAAGCTAGTTCTAAAAGGCTAATATAAACTATAGCCTATAATTAAATACGATAATATCTAGTAATCTATAAATTTAGTAGATGTAGTAAAGATATAGTTAGGCTACCTCTTTAGTATTAATATTTATTATAGAGTAAGTATAAGCGGCGATAATATATAGTAAGGTAGATATTATTAGGCTCTATATATAAACTATATAAGAAGGTCAAGACGTTATATAATGAATAAAGGTAAGAAAATGGGAAGAAAGGGTATATATTATTTGCTTAGTTATTTAGTTAATATCTATATATAAAGTAGAATAGGATTTAGGTAGTAATCTTAGCAAAACTTAGCAGGATTTAGTAAAACTTAATAAAATATAGCAGAATATAGTAGATTGCTATTAGATTGCCATTGTCACAGGACTTACACGCTCTCACGTCTCTACACGTTTTAACGTTCTTAACCTATACTTACGTTCGTCCCAAGACACCTATATACGTTCCCCTATAACCCCTATTTATACCTATACCTAACCTATTCTATTTCTGTATTTAAATGTCTTTATATTAACTACGCATAGTTACACGTACGTAGCCTTCTTTAATTACTACCCTATTTAGTATATTATATTCTAGCTCGTGCCTACTTCTATAATACTATATTTAGATCCCTTTTTTATACCTAGCGGGCCTATAGGCTACTAGTTACAAAGTATACCTTTCTACGCCTACGGGGTAGATATAGGAGCTACTAGCTATAGGTAGACTAGGACGCTAGGGTTTTAAACTAGTATAATAAGTCTTCGTGCCGATTTATATACAGACCCAACAATAAGACATTACGCTAATACGCCTATAGAATTACGACCTACCGATAAGATATCGCGCTAATATACCTGCGACCTTAATAGCTTATACCCTACTGCTACTAATTATAAATAGGTATATTACTACCCCTTAGTTTAACCTAATGGCTTATATCCTACTATATAATAAACACAAACACAAAAGCTGGTATTTTTTACTACTATTCTACCGACCTGCACTATTACTGCCCTATATACTAATAAGACCTCGCGCTAATACCCCTATAAAATAACCCTAATAACCTATTATACTAATAAGCCTATAACCGAACCCGAATGTAACTAGGTAGAGCTTTGCTCCCTAGGCCCCCAAACCCTATTACTTATATTATACTACTACCTAAACTAATAAGCCTTGTGCCGATATACCTACAAGACAACCTATTACTAGCACTATACTACTACCGTCTAAACCTGCCGCCGAAGCTCTCTATATTTAATACCTAAATTGTCTTAAGCCGCCTAAACCTATTGCTAGTATTATACTACCGCCGCTAAAGCTATTTACATCCAATACCTAGACTATCTTAAGCCGCCTATTACTTATATTATACTACTACCCAAACTAATAAGCCTTATACTAATACGCCTACAAGCCAAATATAATTAGGTAGAGCCTCGCTCCCTAAACCCCTAAACCCGTCGCTTATATTGTAATACTGCCTAAACCGATAAGCCTTATGCCGATATACCTATAAGACAACCCTATCGCTAGTACTATACTGCTACTATATAAACTAATAAGCTTTATGCCAATTTGCCTACGGAACCTAAATATATTACTAGTACTATACTGCTACCCAAATCTAATAAGATCCCGTACCGATATACCTATAGAACCTACGCTAGCACTATACTGCCACTAATAAGAACCTGCCTATAATATAAATACTATACTGCACTAATAAGAACCTACTAAGAATATACCTTATTACGACTACGAACACCGTACTGACTATACTATACTGCCGTTTAGGCCGATAAATACTACCTAAAACGCCTATTTTAGACTAAAAATTAGGGTAATTTTTTAGGAGGACCTAGAGTATAGGAAGGGAAGGCCGTAGAGCTACTAGAAGCAAAAAAGGGACTATATAAGCTTTAGCAATGCGTCTTTAAGCGGTAAAGATAGAAGTATAGCTAGCGATAGAAGCTAGGCTATGCTTTGGGCCTAATAAGTTAGTAGCCTAATAATTAAATATAGAAGGACTAAACTAGAGGAACCTATATAACGGAGGACGTAGAAGAGTAGAGAAGGGCTAACAAATTTTTTTCCCGTATTAGGTTTTTTTTGGTATATATAACACGCCTCGCAGGAGCTCGGAAGTAAGGGGGGGGTACTATTACGGGACTTATACGCTCTCACGTCTCTACGCGTTTTAACGTTCTTAACCTATGCTTACGTTTGTCCCAAGACACCTATACACGTTCCCCTATAACCCCTATTTATACCTATACCTAACCTATTCTATTTCTGCATCTAAATATCTTTATATTAACCACGTATAGTTACGTATATGTAGCCTTCTTTAATTACTACCCTGTTTAGTATATTGTATTCTAGCTCGTGCCTACTTTTGTAACAGCCATTTTATAGTTAGTCTTTAGTTACTAAGTTAGTAGAAATAGGTAGACGTGTATAAGGTATTATAGGGGTATTTTATAATAATATTTTAATAATAGGGAATTAAAAACGGGTGTTTATTAAAGCAGTTAACTAGAATTATAACTATATTATATCCGTTACGATTTATAGGCAGCTTATAGAAGTATATAGAGATATATTATTAGGGGCGGTTAGGTATTAGGAGGGGTTTTAATAGTTCTAGGGTCTTATCTTATAGAATTATAGACCTATAGTAACTATTATAGTTCCGTACATAACGGTTAATATCTATAACTATTTTAGGCTAGTAGTAACGGTTCCTAATAATCTTATAGGTCTTATTTTTTAGAATAGGTAGTAGAGACCTAGGTATATGCTTTGGTAATAAGCTAAGTCTATAAATTCTATCCCTTTACCACTACTAGCTATACCTAGTACTTAAGCAGTTCATTTTTAAGGGACTATAGGCTAGTAGTATCCTTCGCCTTTTTACGGTACTCCTATAGAGAAAGGGCCGTATAGTTTACCTATAGTGGTTTATTAATAAGGTTAAGTTCTATAGAGTTTATAGGGTATATTTTAGCTTCCGAAGATTCTATACTTAGTTCTACCTATATTTAAGGACTAAGGTACTCTAGTTATAGTAGCGTTTAGCTCTATAATAAGATCTTTACGGCTACCTATTTATCTAGGTCTTATTTACGTCTTATAAATACATCCGCATAGTTTATAGCGCCTAGCCTATATATAGTTAGAAAGTTAAACGAAGATAGAATATCCGCCTAACGCGCCTACTATACTATAAGGGCCTTTATTATTATAAAACATTCTAAGACCTTATAATTAGAAACTACCTAAATAGGCTTAAGAGTCCTTCTAACTATACTCGCTAGTACTAGAAGCTAGTATTTCTTTATTATAAATTAGGTAGTTTAGCTTAGTATTTACTATAGTCTTTAAATAGTAAGTAATAAGGTACTATTCTCTGTCCATCTACTTCTAGGAATAAATACTAACTATAATACCGTCTAAAGCGTTAGTTTTTCGCATTAAGGGCCGTTTTAGGTTAAGGTAGGCGAGTAAAGGAGCGAAAATTAGTTGTTTCTTAAGCTTATTAAAGGCCTACTTATATACGGTATTAAAGTAAAAGGGCTGGTTCTTTTAGGTAAGGCGGCTAGGAGGCTAGATAATCCTACTATAGTTCTTAATAAAGTATTAGTAGAAGTTATAGAAATCTAAGAATAACTATACTCCCTTTACAGTCTTTAGGGGTATTTACTAGTTAATTACGGCCGTCTTTTCTAGGTCTGCCTTAATTCTATCTATACTAATAATAGACCCAAGGTACTTTATACGTTTAATACTAAATTTAAATATCCTAATATTGGCCTAGAGGCTAGCCTTATAGAGCTATTATAGGACCTTATAGACGTACTCCTCATATTCTAATATTATCTAGATAGACTGTATAGAAGTTATTAAGGTAGTTAAAGAGTATATTATTTATATATCGCTAATATATAGCTAGTCCATTAGTTAGTCTAAAAGTACTCTATATTTATATAATCTATTATATCTACGTAATATAATTAGTAAATACGATTATAATTTGGTTAGTTATATTACCATATAATCTAATATAACCGTAACTAACTAACTAATTATTCCTATGTCTGCCTACACCTCCTATTTTATTAAGCTTTTCGTCAGGATAAAATTTACTAGCATTTTTGCAGCATTTAGCAGCATTTGGCGGCCAAATGCGCATTCCGCGCACTATAACGTGTAGCGTATAGTATCGACTAAGGTGCGGCATACTGCTGTATTTAACAATGCAGTGCGGCATACTGCTGCGTACTGCTGTATTTAACAATATAGTGCGGCATACTGCTATATTTAATAATGCAGTGCAGCTAATTACGTATTTTGCGCATTCTGTATATAATACCCTTCTCGTACATTCTGTATATAATGCCCTTCTCGCGTATTCTATATATAATGCCCTTCTTATACATTCTATATATCTTACTCACTTTAAGCAATAAATAAGTATTGCTCTTCCTACGTAGTTGGTGCAAAATAAATTATATTATTTTAGATAATTTAATATAATATAGCGATGGTTCTCCCCTACCCGCCTACTTACTAACCTACCTGCCTGCCTGCCTGCCTGCCTGCCTGCCTACCTGCCTACTTACCTACCTGCCTACCTGCCTACCTGTCTATCTATCTGTCTGTCTATACCTACCCGTCTATGCCTACCTATCTGTGCCTACCTGTCTGTGCCTACCTGTCTATGTCACCTTGATTCGATCGATCGATCGAATCGTTTATCGTGTTCGCTGGCTGGTCGTTTGAACGGT
>Ga0307515_10016254_pt1 | contig 13639 bp, 1 predicted proteins | sample 17_EM_MG_FD_194513 | JGI IMG/M metagenome (GOLD analysis project Ga0307515, IMG submission 194513) | Populus trichocarpa ectomycorrhiza microbial communities from riparian zone in the Pacific Northwest, United States - 17_EM | ecosystem: Host-associated > Plants > Roots > Unclassified | place... | reverse complement strand
ATGTTAAGCTGCCTAGAAAGGATTCATGTATATAGAACTATAGCGCCATAGCCCAGAGGCTGCATGCGCAGTATTGTACGCAGTACAATACAATGGATATAAAAAAAAAAAAAAAAAACAGTCGGATAAGTTAGCTTCTATAACACTTATTTAGTTTAGGTTAAAGTATTAAAGTATAGGCGCGGTAGTAAATATAACCTTTAGATAAGTAAAGGCTTTCTTATATTCCTTATTAAAGATAAAGGCTTTATCCTTTTAGGTTAAAGCTATAAAGGGTAAAATTAGGGCGGAGAAGTTATTAATAAACCGTTAGTAGAAATTAGTAAATTCTATAAAGGCTCTTATATCCTTAACGTTTTCGGGTTCTTACCAGTTTATAATTACTTTAACTTTCTTTAGGTCTATTTATATGCCATTTATAAAAATAAGAAGCCTAAGGTATAAGACTTCTATTTTATAGAATTTGTATTTATCTATATCTAATTATAAACTAGCTCCTTATAGGGCTTATAGGACAAGATTAACATATTTCTAGTATTTGGCCAGGTTATTACTATATATTAGAATGTCGTTAATATAAGCAGTATAGAAGATATCTAGGTAAGGACGCAGGGTGTTATTTACGTAATATTAAAACAAGCTTAGAGCGTTTATAAGGCCAAAGGGTGTTACTAAGTACTTAAATAATTTATATTAGGTACGAAATATAGTAAGCTATTTATCTCCTTTTATAATATAGAGGCGGTTAAATATAGAGATAATATTAAGCTTCGTATAGAAGTAAGCCTTACTTAGTTAGTTTAGCATCTCTTATATTAGCGGGATCGGATATTAGTTCTTAACGGTAACGGCATTAAGAGCTTAGTAGTTTATATAGAAGCGTTAAAGGCAACTTTAAGATCTTCTTCTAAGCCAAAAATACTAGAGGAATATACTAATATATCTAACTAGGGAACTAACCGGAACCCTCCCGGAAGACTACTAGCCTATAATTAGTATAGTAGCGGTGTATAGACTGCTTATAAGCTGAGCGGGCCTACCCCTTTAGGTAAATTAAACTAACTACTAACTTAAGACTTAAGCCTTATAGGGAAATCTATACTAGCTACTAGTACTAATACTACCTCTATAGCCAAAGCTTTCTTAAGGCTAAGGTTAGAAAGTTAAGAGCCTTAAATTAATATTCTCTAAGATAGATATTACGAAGCTGCCGTAAGGCTCTTAGAAGCTATATAGGAAGGAGCTACTAATAAATATATTAGAAACCTTTAGGGGTAGGTCTAGATCTAGTAGAGCTTAATTTAGGCTAAATAAAATCTTTTATAACCTAGCTAAGGCTAAGGGCTTCCTAGGAGCTACTTAGTACCTACCTAAAGAGGCGTAGAAGACTTAGAGAGTTATCTACGCTATAAATAGAAAAAGGATATAGACTAACTAGCTAAGGTCTCTAGTAGTTTAGAACTCCGCTATAGACCTAACGCCTAGTAGTTAGACGATTAGGTTCGTAAGGTAGACAACTTCTTTAAAATACTAATAATATGAGATAATACCAAAGAGCGTATACGCTAGATTATTAGTAAGATTAAAAACCAATCGCTAAACTAAATCGCACTTAATTAGCTTAATAAAGAGCAAATTACTATATAACTATAGCTGTAACTCTTTTTAAAGAAATGGACTTAAGATCTATATATTATATAATATAATAATACAGAGCTATTCTAGAATAGGATATAGCTTAACCGCTACAACTTCCGCCAGTTTATAAACTTTATAGAAACTTATACTTAATAGATAAATCTAGAGCCCTTTAAAAATAAGGACGGTAGGATTTATAAAAAGGAGAAGGTTGGGTTTATCTAGGCTAAAATTAAGCTAGTAATTCGTGACAAAATTAAGCGCGTGGGAGCCCTATCGCGGATTACTATATATGCGGATTTTAAACGAGTAGTTCTAAACGCTAAAAATATAGTAAAGAACTAGACCTCTTTTAGTAGGAAACTAGGGGGTTACTAGAAGCGCGGGTACTTTAGTAATAATATAGGGCAGACCTAACCTTTAAAGAAGCTATTCTTAAAGAACTTTAAAAGGGTTAAAGTTAGGAGCCTTAAATAACGGGAAAAACTTTTAGGGTTAACCTAATACCTGTCTAGAACCTTTACAGGAACACTTTAAGAAGTTAAAAGAAAACTCTAAAGGTAGATTCTATTAGAAAAATAAGCAGGGTAATAACCGTACTAATAATAATAAAAAAAGCCCTAGTTATAGACCTCTCCTAGCTATAACTAGGGTAAGATATAGAAGGAAAGACTCTCTATATTACTATTAAGCTAAAAATAACACTCCCTATAGGTAAGATGCGTTAGTTCTAAGCACTATATAATAGTAGCGCCGAAATCAATCTTATATAATATAATTTGGTAAAAGAGTACAAACTTATCCTATTATAAAGGTAATAGAAACCTATTATAGGCTTTCTAGATAAGCATTAGATTAAACTATATAGTGCCTATAAGCTTATAGTATTAGTAGCTGATTTATATAACCGTACTAAGGTAGTTATCCCATAACCCTTCTAGGCGGCTAACTTTATAAATTATAACCTTATCCTTAAATACCCTTAGCTTATAAAAGTAAATCTTAAAATACACTTTAAAATAGAAGCCTTTAAATAGTAAAACGATAAATATTTAAAAGGGCGTATATTACTAATAAGCCTAAAGGACATCCTAGAGAATATAGCCCTAGGCAAAATAGTATACGCTTTATACCTAAAGGAGTATTAAATCTAACCCCTATTTAATAGTAAGATAAGTATAGAGCCTAGTATAAGTAATAACCCCTTTATAATAGAGACTTTATAGGGAACTGCTAGATGGGTTATAGAGATATTATAGAAAGGCGGCGATCTTAAAAATCTTATAAATACTTTAACCGCTACAGGTTACTCTGGCTTAAGTAATACGTAAAGAGTATACTTTAATACCTTAAACGTTGTGTTAAAGAATTCCCTACCCTCTATTAGCTACTATATGTAATAGTTTAACGTATAGTAGTAACCATATACAAGCAAGCATTATTACGTAACGTCTTAACCTCCTTATATAGTTCATATATAATATCTACCTTACTATATATTATCGCCGCTTATACTTACTCCGTGACAGGGGGTAATATTACAGCGCTAGTGGAAACTAGTAGAAGCTAGTAAAAACTAGTAGATTATAGCTAGTAAATATTAGTGGATTATAGCGGACAATCGCAGATAGTTTTATACAGTTTTAGATAATTGCTATTACGTAACTAGAGGATTATATATAACGTTAAGCGGCGCTACCTTCCGTCTCCTTTCCTTTCTTTAGCTTTAGATTCTCGTTTATAGACTACCAATCGTATAGGCTTGCGCGTCCCTCTTACCATGCTCGTGCTTTAATTAACTAAGTCACTAATAGGGTCTCTTTTTTAGATGTATATGTCTACTATATATAGTAATAGTAAGGCTAATAATATTATATAACGCCTAGATCTAAGGCTTGGGACTAAATAGTAAACTATTAGTAAAAATCTTTCTAGCGCTATTAGCTAAGTTATAAAACTAATACTTATATAGAACTATAGGGGCCTATAAGAGAATACTATACGCTATACTAAAATGCGAAGTAGTACTACTACTATTAGATATATATATTAATATAATTACTATATAGAAAGCGGTTATAGTATAAGGCTATCTAGTAGAGGAAAATATATACTAAATATTAAAACGTATATAAGGAGTAAAGGCCCTTTAAAAAGGCGGCGCACTTAAGTATACTAGCTAAGAAGCCTTCTACCTATAGGTAGTAAAGAGAGAAAAGGAAATATAGAAGCTATTAGTATACTAGGCGGAGACCTAGCGCTATATTAGTAGAGTATTATTACGACAATAAAGAATAGGAGGCTATTAGTATAAATAGAGATCTACTATATTTATTATAAGATAGGTAGACTTTAGGTAGAAGTAATATTAAAAGGAAGTATTAAAGATATAAGATATAGCTATACAGAATACCCTATAGATAATACTAATACTCTCTCTATATAAAAGGCTAATCAAGGTAAAATTTATAGCTGCCTTTATTATAGACCTTATATTAGCAGTAGTATAACTACTAAAAAGGGATATAAACGAGTTAGTTAAGATAGTATAGGAGGCGCTGGAACCGATTAAGCTATAGGATAAGAGGTAGCCAAGTTATATGGCTAGTTACGGTATAAGTTTAGAATATAGAAACGTAGGAATATAGGAACGTGACGTACTAACGTACTAACGTATTAATATACTAAACCTTTACTATAGGGAGGAGTTATATATTTAAGGACAGACGGTCTTTATAAATAGTTTCTCTTCTTTATAGTAAATCTTAGAATATAATTAGAGTTAATCTATTAGGCAACCACTCCACCAACTATGTTTATATTATTAACTATTCTATACCTATATACCCGGCCTATTAATAAGTCTACCGTAGTACTTCCTATAAGGCTTCGTTATATATTTACTACTAAGGTTATAGTAAAAAAAGTTAAGTAATATACTACTAAAAGTAGTAGCCACGACGCCGTTAACGGTAGCAACTACTTTGGGATTAGGTAACGACACTAGTATAGTAAATACTAGCTCTTAGCTAGTTACCGTTAGACAGCTATAGGAAATAGTTAATTAATTAACAGATAATAATAGAATACTTAAAGAAAGGATTAACGGGATCAGAGTGGCTAAGGTTAAGTTACCCTTAATTAAGCGATTCTTAGGGGAGAAGTTAAAACTTAAAGGATTTCTTACGTAAATGCACTTTAAGGTTATGTAGGAAGGAGTAAAACTAGAAACGCCTATAGATTAAGTTGCTTATATAGGACTATTCTTAACAGAAAGAGCACTTAAGTAGTTTAAGCCTTACCTTATAGAGGTGCAAGAACATAGTATAATAACTACTAACCAGGAGGTATAGTATATGTTCTTAAGTTAAAATAGGTTTATAGAACGCCTAATATAAATATTTAAAGACCTAGAGGTAACTACTATAGTAAAGAGAAAACTTTAGAACCTAGTATAAAGAACTTTAACAATTAAGTACACGACGTAGTTTTAAATATTGGTAATATAGGTTAAATAAAACAATAAAGCGCTTATAGCACAGTATAAACAGTGACTTAAGGCAAAAGTCTAGGACGTAATTATCCTAATGGAAGATGCGGATACTCTTAGGGACTTAATTAATTAAACAATTAAAATTAATAATAGGATCTACTAAAGAGAGCAGACTAAGAAGGGTTAAGATAGAGTTTTATAGTCGTATAAGGCGTAAAGTACGCAACAATAGAGTTAAAGTTAAAAACTATAGTATGGCGCAGAGCCGATAGACCTAAGTAGTACTAAAGAAAATAAGAAATGGAATAAGCGACTATGGAAACCTAGAGGATAAGGATTAAGTAATTAAAGGTTTAAGGAGCAGAGGCTAAACTAGAGATTTTAATAGTAGAAGACATTTAGGCAGACTTTATAGTAAGAAAAATGGTTTAAAAAAGGAGCTTATATAAATTATAGAAAACAAGGTTATTTTATTATTAAAGACTGCGGAAGTAGGCAGAGTTACTATATAGTAAAAGAAATGAGACTAGTAGGCAATATACACGTATAGAGGGACGATAATGCGCTGCGAGGAATAAAAGAGTATTTAATTAAAAGTTTTGCGTTTTGTTACAATAATATATACTAAATTTATAAAGACGCTAAGTACGGCGTAAGCTATTAGCTATAGGAACTAAAAATAGTTAAATATAGAGGAACTAATAAACTATCTCGCAAATCGGACATTAAGGATAATGAATTTAACATAGGCAAAACCTTCTATAATAATAAGGTAATAAAGGCAGCTTACTAGGAGTTATAGACCTTAGAAATATTATAAAAGAGGTAGAGAATAATTCTACTATAGAGTAGGGAACATTAGTAGGGATTAAAACCCCACTAGATATAATGTCTATCGCTTTATAAAATATAAGAGAAGTAGGATAATAAACTACTTTAGCACTTAATAAAGGCAAAAGGCTATAGGCTTAAGATTCTTAAGATAAGATAAGGGATAATTAAGACTCCTAGGATGGTATAAGATATACTTAAGGACCTATAATAAACAATAACTAATAGAGTAGAGCAATAATATAGTTTAGTAATATATAAATAAGCTCGGGATAAAGTTTCCTAAAGGCATAAGATTTTTAAAGTAAGATAAGTAAGATTTAAGATTTTTAAAATAAGATAAGAATACTATAAAAGCCTAGTTAGACTAAGGCTGGAGCTAAGCTTAAGAAAGAAGTAAGCTTAAGATTAAGAATTCTATAGAACTAAGATTTTTAGATATAAATAAGGACTATTAAATAAACTAAGATTAAGAAGTAGGAAGACTTTAAGGATCTACTTATAAGGTAAAAACTAAAATAAACTATAACGGAGTTTAGACAGAATCCTCGTATAGTAAGAATAGAAACTAAATTAAAGGATTAGTATACTAGGCTATATAAGGGATAGAGTACCTATATAAAGAATTACTAATAGGCCTAGGGTAGGTATACTAAGAGCTAAATAGCTTACTAAACTAGAAAATAAAGAGGATCTAGGAATCCCTACTAGGTTTAAAAAACGATATATAAAAGGTTGTTATAATATAGTAATAAGAAGATACTTTTTTACGGATAAGCCGTATATACTCTAGTAGCTATACTAAAAGTAGTATAGATAAAGGCATTGTTTGTACCAACTTAATAGTATAAGTAAGTTATATCCCAGGGCACGAAATACGTATAGTATTGTATACTCTTTAGGATGATAGTAACTATCGAGTCTACCAAGGTAGACTACGTAGTCTATATACTGACGCACCTCCCCCCTAATTAGTTAGTGCTTTATGGGTGCACTAAACGCGTAAGTAGGTGGTTAGTGCATTAAACGCGTAAACGTGTACTTAGCGTACCGAACGCATAAGCACGCGGTTAGTACGATAGGTGCTATAATTATATACTAGCGGTACTTAGAAAATGAAACCACTTATATATAGCCTCCGTAATTGCCTTAATAGAACTATAAAATATATAAGAAAATACATAGGGAATCCCTCCTAAGGTGCCTTCTGGGTTGCCTTCTAAATAGTACTCTAATTTGGCCGTAAGTCCTGCTTACGGTTTATAAAATGAACTGTATAGCCTTTTAACGGGCCGTAAATGTACTATACAGCCTTCCAACGGGCCGTAACTGAACCGTAAATGCTCCGTTAGTCTTGCTCTACCTATTTTATAACCTTTAGGTTAAGCTTATTCGTATTAATTAGGGTTTTAAAAGCTTAACACGGCTTTGCCTTAGTCATAGCGTCTACTAGGTTATCTCCGCTACTAATCCATTTAACCTCCGTAATCTCGCGTTGTTCGTAGGCCTGATATAAGCACATTAGGTCAACTATAAGCCTCTTCTCCTATATCGTGCCTAGTTTGACTAGGCAGTCGTAAAGGGACTTTAAATCGGTGCATAAAATTAGGGGTAGCTGCTCTAATTATAGGATCTTCTAGATCGTTAATTTGATTACGGCTGCTATATTAAAGCCATGGGCTAGTGCATATAGTTTAGAAGCTAGTATACTACGGGTTACTTACTTATATTTAATTAAAGACCAATACAGTATATTTGCGTCTTAATTATAGTCCATAAGTACAATTATAAAGCCAATTTGCGATAATAGGTCCCTATTATTAGCGAAGAAGGCGTCTATAAATACTATTACGCTAATAGAATTTAGGTCTAGCGGTATAAAAGTAAGTCCTCTTATCGCATTATTAATCTGCTATTAAATGCGCTTATTAAGCTGCTTAATATTTTCTTCTTGCGGATCTACTGCCTAGGCCGTAAAGGATAAGTTATAGGCAGATTTGGGTTAGCAGACTATGGCAATATAGGCGCCTCTTGCACGCTATGCGGCGTATTAGTCCTTTATATTTACAGTCTTATAGGTCTTTCCGCGGGAACTAGTAAGGTCCGTAGGCTTTACTATAATAAGCTTTAGGTTTTAAGCTTAGCGTTCCTAAGTTAGCTAGATTAAGTTGCCCTTTTATATAATTAAGCCTCTGTTAAACTTAATTAGAGTCTACTTAGTTAACTACTCTCGCGGCTTTACTAGGAACTTAGCTTCTTACAGTTTAGTCTCTTTAATATCCGTAAATATCCGGTCTGCTAAGAAGAGGGTATTATTTATTTAGAGTCTAATAATACTAAGGCCGTTTAATAGGGTGTATAGGAGGTAAGGGTTATAGGTTAACTACTCTATCTTAAGTTTACGGACGTAGTGCTAGTAATATATTTTAAACTAATAGTTTCTAGCTTCTAGCACTCCGTAAAGTGGTTTTATAACCTATAAAATTGTTCCTAGTTACAAATTAAGCTCTAGCGGTGGTTATATAAAGATATCTCTACTTAGATAGGTATTAGATTATATATAGGCTTGTAAGATATCCCATAGGTAAAGAGCTATAGGTTTGCTTTGCTATAGGCCAGGTATAAGTATAAGTATAATCCATTAGCTAACTCGTTAGATTATAGGTAATTGCGTAAGGACTAAGTCCTTTCCCTAGTCGTTATAAGCTTATATAACGAGTCTTAACTTTTTAAAGGCTTTATTAGTACTAGGGTGCTTAATTTCGTTAATAAAGCATAAGTTAAATATACGGACGCCTTGCGGAACGTCTCTCTCCGTTATAATTATAAAGACGCCCTTTTTAAGTAGTCCGTTAATCTCTTTACGTTATAAGTTTGTAAAAGGGGTTTCCTATACTAAAACTAATATATCTATAGGCGGATATTGCCTTATAGATATACCTACGGAGGTTAAGTAATTCTCCGTTACGGGGTTTTTACAGGGGCGTCCTTAGCTACGCTTTACAGTAGGTTTAATAGGTTTAGTAGGTTTTTAGGGAACCTCTAGGGTAGATAAGGGTGCTTCTAATTTATTTAATTTGGTAGGTGTTTTTAGTTTACCTAATTTAGCGGGTGCTTCTAATTTATCTGGTTTGACGTTATAGGTGTTTTTAGACCAAAAATAGGGTTTTACGGACGTGCTTTTAAAGCTTGTTGGTCCGCTAGGGAGCTATATACAGCAGGTCTTATTTTCTACGGCTAGTAGACAGTAAGGTCTAGTCTAATTACCGCTTTTACGCCACATAAGGACTTTAGAATTAAGCGGGAGGTTGTATACTAAGGTTATATTAGGTCCGTTACGGTAGTATAGGGCGTTATTAACAGTTTGTTTGGCCCGTAATTTAACTATTTTAGCTATTACCTTCTATATTATAGCTACTTAATCCGTAATAAACGGGGTAGGAGGATCTAGTTTACTTATCCTTAGGTAAGCTCTATAGACTAAGAGGGTAAGTACTAGTCCGCTAGGGCCAGCGGTGTTATTAACGGCTTTTACGGCTATCTGTAAAGCTAGTTCTTTTTAGATATTCTTATACTCGTCCGTAATAATCTAGTAAGCCTTCTATAGAGCTAGGTAAGCTCGCTTAATAAGCCTAATAGACTAGTACACCTTAACTGGAACGGCTTTTGTTAAAATAGCTATGGCTATAGCGTACTATTAGAATTCCTTACTAATAAAGTTCCTATCGGCGTTGTAGGTAATATACTTAAAAGGTCTAAGGTATGTATTAATCTAGTAGGTCCGTAAAATGTCCTAAGTATATTTTGCGGATATATTTTATAACTAATAGGCGGCTTAGTAGTAGGTTGCCTTATTAATTATATATAATACTAGGCTGCCGTTAATATATATAATATCTATATATACTAAGTAGTTAAAATTAAGATCCTTATAAAGGGTGAACTTAAATCGGCCTAGGGAACGTCTATATTTCTAGCAAAAGGAGCAGTATTTAGTTAGGTGGTTAATTGCCTTCCTATTAACATCATCGTGTCTAGAACGTTTAAGGACTCTATATAGCTTTTCGGCTAACGGGTAGCCAAAACGGCGGTATAGGCGGTAGATTTTAGTACTAGTAAGATAGTATAGGTTATAGTTAAAAGATTCCTAAATATAGGTCTATAATGTCTCTCCCTATATAAGGAACGGGTGTCCAAATCGTTATATAATTGGTAGGGTAATATACTTACTTCTTAGGGCAGTTGCGGGGCTAATTACGGTGTCCGTAATATTATTATAGTAAACCTATAACCTATCTATATCCGCAAGACAGAGTAGAAAAGGGGTGTCCGCTTTTACTACGTGGAAGTTAGCTAGGCTAATTAGGGTCTTAACTGCTACTAATTTAATTAATATAGTTGAGCCGATGCCGAATTAGACGTTTACGGCCCTAGTTTGCATAGTATTAATATCCATATTATTATTTACGGTGGTCTTATATGCAAGGTACTGTCCGTAACCTATAGTAGACTTCTTAAAGGCACCTATATCGATTATAACGCTATAGAATTCTTTAGGGGTATAGCGTTCTGTGGTAATATATGCAAATAGGTCCTATTTACGGTCCGTAACGTCTATAATAGGTCTAATAGGTATGCTTACGGGCCAGTTTTCGGGTGTAATTAAGTGTGTAAAGGAGCGGTCGGCTAATACGGTCGTAATATTAAAGGCTTAGCTGTCCATAAAAGGTCCGAAAGTAGTTAAGAACGTCTCTAAGGTCTCCTATTCCTAAGTATTTGAGTTAAAGTTAATTATAAGGGCTTTCATTAACTCGTTAAGAGACTCTTCTGCTTCCTTTCCTTTATAGTCTAAGATAAACTAGTTAATTTGTTTGTTAAATCTCTTCTTAGACTTGTCGCGTTCTTCCTAGGTATGCCTTATAGATTAATATTCTTCCTTACTATATACAAAGCACCTCTAATTAGTTTATTTATGGGGGTATACTTTTATACGGGGGTTATTATAGGGGTTACGGGTAGAACCTGGTCAATGCGGGTGCTGCTAGCGGTAGCGGCGGTCCGTAAAGTAGGCATCTAAGTTAGTTTGCGGATTTTGTAGGTCCATAACGAAGGCTTAAGTACTGCTTGGCGGGTTTAAGGCTTCGTACGTTATAATAGAGGACCATAAATCGTTAATAAGGCCAGCTACGGTGTCTGCAGGCTTATAGTAGGCGTATTTATAGGGTTCCATTTCCTAGCAAGCCGTAATAAGTTTATTATATAGGAAGTCGTCCGTTTAAAGCTTAATATTAAGACTGTGCTATAGGTGGCGGAGGTCTTTAATAAGGATTTGCAGGCACTCTATGGTCGATTTTTTAGTGTTTTTGTCCATTACGGTCCATAACTTAGTCGCATTCCATTAGGTAAGGATATTACGCTTATATTCTAGTCCTTTAAAGTAATTACGTATAGCTTTACATAGCTTATTAAAGGGAACACTAAGGGGGTTACTCTTAAGGTTAGTATAGTAGTAGTTAAGTACTAGGCCGCGCAGCATAGTAGAGTAGGCTTAGCTAAACTTTTATTTAGGAATATTGGCCTTCTAACAGAGGTCCGTAAAGATAGTTAGTTTAAAGTTAAAGTTATCGTTTTTACCGCTATACTTAGATTCGTCAGTATAGAGCTTAGCTAGGTTAGCTAGCTCCTTGCCGTAGGTCTTTACTTAGGTAGTTTGCGGATTTATAACTTAAGTAACGGGAGTGTTTTAGTCCGTATTTTAGTTTACGGGGGTATTATAGTTCGTAATTTGGGTTACGGGGGTATTACGGTCCGTAACTTAAGTGCTAGATATACTTTAGCCCGTAAGATTAATTCTAAAACTGCTTAGGTTTATAGGACGAATTTAGTTAAGTAGGTTAGGTATAAGGCTAGTAATCCTATTAAGTTTAGAAGAAGTAAAGAGTTCTTTAATAGCTTTAACCTAGTCTAGGATTTCCTCTTTAATTTATTCCATTTGGTCCTTTTTATATATTGTATTATATAAAGACTATATAATAGTGACTTATTTATCCCTTTTAACCTATACACCTTAGTGACGTAAAAGGGTTCGTAGGTTATAGATAGTAGTAGGGTTATAGGCCTTAAAAATAGCTTCCGTAAAGTCCGTAAAGTCTTCCTAGTATTGCTCCCATAGGTCGTTATTTATAAGCTTAAAATATTTATATTTAAGAACTTTAAATTTAATATAGTTGTTAACATCGGTTATAGACATAAGGTCGACTCCCTGCCTCCACTTTTCTTAACCTTTCTTAACTTGCTTACTTAGGTCTGCTATACTATATAGTGTAGTATAGTACGTTACGGGTGGAGAAGGTCTTGTAGTGGTCCGTAAAGGCGGTTAATAGGTCTATAACGGTTTGCAGGAGGGTAGGGGGTTTCTGTAAGGTCTTGTAACGGTCTATAAAAGCGATTAATAGGTCCGTAACGGTTCGCAGGAGGGTAGGGGGTTCGAGGTTCGAAGGAGGTTGAGGATAGGAGGTTCTGTAAAGGTCTATATTCGCGTTTATAAACTTCCGGTAAACCGTACTAAGACTTAAATAAGTATATAGAGTTGGTAATAGGTCCGTAATCCCCAACTTCCGACCTTCTAATAGGTCGTACTAGGATTCTAAACGAGTAGTCGCTGTCGTATGTATCGCTCGGGGGGAGATATTAAGTAATTGCTAATCTGTGCGCGCTTACTAATCAGTGTTTGTACTAACTTAATAGTATAAGTAAGTTATATCCCGGGGCACGAAATACGTATAGTATCGTATGCTCTTTAGGATGGTGGTGACTGTCGAGTCTATTAAGGTAGACTACGTGGTCTATATATTGACGTACCTCCCCCCTAATTAGTTAGTGCTTTAGGGGTGCACCAGACGCGTAAGCGGGTGGTTAGTACACTAAACGCGTAAACGCGTACTTAGCGTACCGAACGTATAAGCACGCGGTTAGTATGACAGGTGCTATAATTATATAGGCATAATAATAAGTGAAAAGATTTTTATATATAGTTGGATAAGTAAGTTATCTAGGAATACCCTATTACAGAAAAGGCAATAACTTATATTAAAGGGGCCTTAATTATAACGTTAAAGGATCTAAAGGAATAATTAGAGGACTAGAGAAGCGAGAGGCGTATCTTAATACCTATAAATAAAGTTATAACGTTTAGATTAACATAATAGAGGTTTAAACTTAAGGATAAAGATAAGTTAAGAGTTAACCTAAAACACCTAGCATACTATACGTTATTGTGGATCGCGTATATAGATAATATATACAAAATGCACAAAAATCTAAAAGAGAAGAATTGGAAATACCCTATAAGGATATATTAGGCGCCAAATAAGCGATAGTATAGGAATGCGAAGTATATATATAGATAGTATCTATTAGAAGTTTAAGAGTTAGGAGACTTAATACTTTAACTAGAAAGATTCCTTATAGAAGAATGCTTAGACGAATAATAGTAGTAGGAGTGCCTAGAGAATACGTATTTATAGTATATTAAGAATAAAAAGTAAACTAGGTATTGGCTAAAGAATAAGCTAAGCGCGGTAGAATTAAGTAGCTAATAGTTAGGAAAAGTAGAGGCCTATAAAACTAAAGGGAGCTAGTAGTAGAGCCTTAGACCCTTAAAGGAATTTAAGGATA
>Ga0307515_10016253_pt1 | contig 13639 bp, 7 predicted proteins | sample 17_EM_MG_FD_194513 | JGI IMG/M metagenome (GOLD analysis project Ga0307515, IMG submission 194513) | Populus trichocarpa ectomycorrhiza microbial communities from riparian zone in the Pacific Northwest, United States - 17_EM | ecosystem: Host-associated > Plants > Roots > Unclassified | place... | reverse complement strand
TCACTGGATAAACTCATCTAATGATATAGTTTAAATCGATACTCCACTTATACTTATTAAAAGCTTTTTAAAATCTCGAGGCTCTAACTGTGCTCATAGAGTGTACATATATATAACTTGAATTTTCTCGCCTTACTAAGCCCAAAAGCAAGTAGAAGAAAGTCCTCCCTTGACTTATAATGATTAAATTACTATTTAGACTTTTGTATGTAATGAAAAATTGATGACACATCGACAAAGCAAGTATGCCAGTAGTTGTAGGAAAGTCCATGACACATCTCATTTTAATAGTGCTTTAATGGTCTACATTTGATGGTGATTAGGGAAGTTGATAACCAGACCTTTGAATAAACAAACAATGGTTTTTTTTTATCAGTTTTCCACAAACAACGCCATTAATGATGTCCATATGAATCCAATAGGCTTGAGGGCTAAGCTGATTTCTTAGATAATAGGTTAATCTCCTAATTCTAATGATCTAGATCGTTCTCCCTAGCCATGGTGGCTAGTGGATCCTGTCTAGTACCTGTAAAAGGTCCCCTCTTATGTATTTAGGGACTCTTCGATGCTTAAATAAATATGGTTTAAGAGAAAATACAATATTTTAAAGAATAATGATAAGAATAGATATATAATATAGATTTTTTTTTTAGATTAAGCAAAGATCAACCTTTTAATGAAGGATATCCTAATCCCTTTTATAGCCCGTCCGCTCATCCCTTTTCAAGGGAAAAGGGTTTAAGTGTCAACAAAATATCTTTGACTCATCAGGATAAAATACCCCTACTTATCAGAGTTAAATATCTCTAACTCATGGTTTAATCATGTAGCCTAAGTTTCCTCAGAGCTAAAAAGAGTATGAGCTCAATGCTTGGCTAAGCCCGGAGATGGTGGGTTTGGCAGCTCACCAGACCCATATATACCTAGGCTCGATGAGTGGCTGAGCATAAAGATGGTGGGTTTGACAGCTTGCTAGAACCATATATGTCTAGGTTCAGCCCTTGGCTGAGCACGAGGGTACTAGGTTATTATCTTATCTTTGGTTACTATTTTAGAAAAAAAGAATCCAGGTAAAATCGAGAAATGTTTATCCATCAATTTTGAATCTCAATTACCTTAGCTCAAAGCTTTTTAGGCTTTCGATGAAAAAAAATAACAAGAAGAATTAAAGGGTTTTTTTTTTCTAGAAAGTAAAATATTAATTTTATAAATACTAAAAAAAGTACAAATAAATCGCAATTCTCACAATACATGTATTTGTATTGAGATAAAACAAATAATGAAATTACAATTTCCAAGAATTATAAGTTTTGATAGATGAATTATTAAGTACTATTAATATATTACTCTTTCATTCATTAAGAAAAAAATGACTTTTTATGGATCATATTATTTCTATATAAGTCAAGGAGTTAAAACTTAAAAGTACTTAATAATCTATGTTTTGACATATAATGATGCTATTTACTTGGAAACTAAATAACTTTGCTAAAAGTAGATAATTAAGATATTCGTGGAATTAATGTTTCATATAATGCTTTAAATAATTTCATTTTACATTTTTAAAATTCATTGTAATTATACACTCTCAAACTATCTATTACATGTTATTTATAGGTGTTTATCTTTTGAGAATGTAGATCTATGTCCTACTATGAAAGAATATGGAATGTTGATAGAGTTTCCCAACCATCTGTATAGGGTGTACTTCCCCTTGAAAGATGACAAAGTGGTTCTTGAGTTGTTAAAACTACTCATAGTTCCTTATCTGACTAAGTTCTTAGAGAAGAATGCTAGTGGTCTAAAGTGGAAACTGTTAGAAGCTAAGTTAGAGATGAAAAAGTCAGAACATGGATTTATGATGGAAAGAGACAAATTGATTGCTTTAGGCATATTTGGCCTTATGTTATTCCAAAACTTGACGAGTGTGATAAGTTTAGAAGCTGTCATTGTATTTAAACAGTATGAAAACACCCAGATTAATCTTGTTGCTATTATATTAGCTGAAACCATCCTAACCTTCAGCCATTGTAAAAGAAATGAAAATGGGGCATTGAGATGTTCCACATAGTTTTTATATATATGGATGATGAGTCATATTGAAACGAAGAAACTGATCTTCAATAATTTTTTATGGTTTAAATAAAGGCCTTTGAAGCTGGTGGAAGAAGAAGAATGAGGAAGATTAGGTGATTAAGGTTTGATAGAGAAGAGAGATGCATAATAGCAATTTCAATTGGAAAGCTTTGTGGGTCATAATAGTAGATGTCTTGATGAGTTATGGACAAAGAGATTAAGTGCTTTTAGTCGGGTTTACATGTTATGTAAGTTATGCTATGATGCTTATGGTAAGACAACTAAGAGGCATGCAATACTTTCCGAGAACTATTGGACTTGCCTAATTTTTCAGGTTATTTAAAGATCCTGTCGTATAAGAAGTCTTAGAGATTGTCAAACAAGATTGGAAGCACTTGGATTTGATCATAAAGGAGTCTGAAAGTTTGAGGGACCTAACACCAGTGAAGAGTATACAAAATAGAGAGATTTGGCATTGGCTATTGTTCCTAAGGCACCACACTTTAAGGATGGACCTTCATAAGTTGTAGAAGAGTCAATTAAAAAAAAGGTCAACAATATGGAGGAGCTGAGAAAGTGACACGATCAAAGAGTTGATGTCTTATCCCAAGTGCAGGAGTGTCAAAGTAATAAATAACCCGGCAAGACCGAGGTCGATCCACAAGGAGGTCAACTATATAAATTATAAATAATATATATAAATTAACAAAGAGTTAAAGAGATCTTTGAGATGTGAGATTAATGTGTGAATTAAACAATGATAAAAACAATTGTCAAAGTTAGAGGATCCATTAATGGTATTAAAAATAAGTATAGTATAAACTCTTTTTATTACTCAACTAGAAACCACGCACAAAAGAAAATAAATATGAAGGATCAAGCATTTATTGTACCAAGTGTTATACAACACAAATCTAGAATAATCATTTAACAAGTAAGGTATTAAGAATTAGTAAGATAAAAAGATAAGGCATATTAATAACAAACTTTCTTGGATATAAACATTGAAGTCCATGTTGAGTTTATATTATACTTATTTTAATACCATTAGTGAAACCTTTTCACTTTGACATAATTAACTTAGCTAGACATAATGAAGAAGAAGAACATAAATAAACAAGATAAGAACATAATTATGATATAAGTTAACTAAGAGTAGTAAAGAAAATGAAAAGCATAAACAAGAGATTAATATAACATGAAAAAAAAACTTGAACATTAGAGAAAGCAAGAAAATGATCTTGATATGAAAACCAAGATACCTAAATGAATGGCAAATGCCTCCTTTTATAGGCCAAAAAGAACTATTTATTTGGTAATTAACTATTGAATTAGTGGCCAACTAATGACTTAGTGGACTTGGTGGTTTAGGTATGGATTTGTTTTCTGGACGAAATGACATTTCTACAATAAGAATTTGGCAAAGTGGTCTTCATGAAATTTGTAGGAATCTGTCTCAGCTTTCCACCAAAAAAAGAATGAGCTCATTTAGACTTCTAGAACTCAAGATATGGACTGAACACTGAACAATATCTGGGCTGCAGGACAGATTCAGACTTCTCTTTGGATTCCAAGATTTGGACTCCAAAACGGTAGAATTGAGTCTTGGACTCTTCATGAATGTTTTAGACATATGTCTTAGCTTTCTAGCCATATAAACCAGACTGAAATCCAAGATCTATAGCTTCAGATATGACCCAATAACTGAATGGTGTTCCAGTTTGAATTGAACCAGCATCTCTTTTCTAAGCTTAGCCCTTTCTTTGTCCTTTCACTTTCAATAGTTACTCACATCAATCAATCTTTTGAATTGTAATATATGCCTGCATTTAAAATGAGCATTTACCATAAATTAAAGCTATCTTACATTATCAGACTTGTTATTATAAAACATATTTAAGTTAGGGAATTTAATGATACTAAAAGTACAACAATATGATAATATAAAGCCTTATTAACAATGCACTTTTAAATACTAATCAGAGAGCAAGTAGAAAATCTCCAAATAGAGTTGATTAAGAGCAAGAGAGACAAGACAACTTTAGAAATAATGATGCTAAAAGGGGACAAAATAAAGGTATTTCTAGTTGAGAAAGTTCAATCCAGAGATGCATGAATAATAGTACTAGAGATGCAATTGAGTAAATAGAATTGGGTTTGAACTGGATGTATTGAGGTCTGACTTCAATGATTATCAAGGAAGCACTAAATATTATCAAAATAAACTTGCACAAGTTTAGATAAAGTTGGTAGCCAGAATTGAGAAATACAAGAGCTAAATAATATATGTGATGATGGAAAACCAACTAGCCAAAGCATAAAAGGTAGCAAGGGTTGAAGGCAAAAGAAAAAAAAGTTGAGGTTGTTAAAGCAAATCTAGTGATTATGAAAAATGAAATCAAGGTGCTGAGAATGAAGCTCAACATAAAATGAGAAAAGGTAAAGCACTTTAATGAGAAGTTAGTAGCATTAGAAAGGCATAAAGACCATATCAACGCCAACAACAATGCCTTGAACTAAAGCAACATGCTGCTCATAGAGCAGATGACTAAGATGGATGAGCAAATGGAAAAAGCTATCGGACATGCTTTGATTGTTAAAGCTAATTCCTAAAAGGTGGGAAGGTATATCTTTCATCACCGGCAAAGCCTAGTTAAGACTGATGCTTTTAAAGGAAAGATTGAGAACTATGTTTTTGCTTTCCTACCTTTGGATAGATATGAGTTTAAAGAGAGAGATTGATGTATTTTTTTTTATATACTTTTCCAAAAAAGAATGTAATGTACTTTTCAATATTAATGAAGAGGGCTTTAACCCATATTTTGAGTAAAAAATATCTCGTGATAAGTGTGATTTAAGTTTATCAAAGTAACAACTTGAGTACAATCACTCCTAATAAGAAATATGATAAAAGAATCCACAATCATTAAATAAGTGGTATGCTTTGGAAGAGATATTGAGAGCAGTTAAAGGGAATGATTTGTTTGACCATATACGAGTAGTTAAAGCATGTTTGGTGCTAAATATTGTGGTGCCAAAGGAATTTAGAGTTCTAGACTTCATCAAGTATACCAGACTAGAATGCCCAAACACCCATCTCCAGTCATATTACAACAAGGTGGTTGAAGTGATCTATAATGACAAAATGCTAATTTATTTTTTCAGGATAGTCTCACAAGGTTCGCTTTGAGGTGGTATATGAGACTAGATAATACTAGAATTAAGAAATAGAAAGACTTGGTAGATGCCTTTCTAAAGCAATACAAATTCAATTTGGAAATTGCTCTCAATAGAACTAGCTTAATGACCATGGAAAAACAAAGTCAAGATTCAGTAAGGGCATATGCACAAAGATGATGAGATGAGGCCACGCATGTTCAACCTCGTTTGATAGAAACATAGATGGTAACTTTAAATCCCTTGATTATAAATATTTGATGGGTAGCTCATCTCAACATTTATACGATGTTGTATGTGTTGTTGAAAGGATAGGCAATGGATTAAGTCTAGACATTTAGCCGAGCCAATGAAAAAGAAAGGCTTTGTTAGGAAGAAAATGGATAGTAATGTGAACAACTTAGAAGGTGGGTATAATGGAAAAAATCATTTTCCCTAAACCAAACCAATCAATCAAATAGCCAATCAAATAACCAAAAACAAATAATAACAAACACAAGAAATACCATAGAGTAACTACTACCGGTACATATGCTCTTGAAGGAGTTGTATGCCAAATTACTAAGTATTACGCACATAGATCCTATCCCTTTACCACCATTACAATCACCTTTTTTATTTGGTACAAACTAGAATTAACTTGTGAATATCATACTGGAAATCTTGGCCATGATATTGAAACATGCTATGCTTTGAAGAAAAGGTTGTTAGAACTAATCAAAATAAAATGACTAATTTTTTAGGATTTGCCCAATGTTAATTTGAATCCTTTACCTAACTATATTGTACGTAACAATGAAGTGAGTGTGGTGGAAGTTGGTAGTAAAGAAAAAATGTTGAAAGTGTCCATGAAGAGGTTGTAGAACATGTTGGTATAGTCATGATTTTTAAAGAAGGTCACTGAGTGTCTTCTAGAGAGAGGTGACTATTGTGAGTTTTATGAAAGAAAGGACATCCCATTGATGAATGCATTGAGTTCCACTAAAAGGTTGCAAGAATGTTGACCCTAAAGGAGTTAAGAATTAAGGCCATGAAGGATAGTGATGAGGTAAGGATGATGGAGATTCAAGAGAAAATGTTGGAGGTGTGTAGGGTTTAACCAATAGTTAATGGGCCACCTAAACTCATCTTGACTAAACCTTTATGTAAAAATAAAGGGGATTATAATGTATGCCATACAATTATAGCCATATCTCTGGTATCAAAACTCTTATTCCTTTATTCCCAGATGAGATAATTGGGTTGACCTGAAGTGGTTGTTGCTTCACGTCTGAAAAGCTAGAAAAGTACAGAAAAGCTAAAGGCAAGGAGGTGATAGACCTTGGTAAGGAACTTGAGGTTAAAAAATCAATAATTGAGAAAGAGACGAATGAATTTCTAAAGTTAAAGCATAGTAAATACTGCATAATGGATCAATTAAAAAACAATTTACCAAGATCTTTATTATGTCTTTGATACTCAGCTCCGAGTCACACCAAAATGCTTTATAAAAGGTGATAAACAAGGCTTATGTACCTCAGGACATTGAGCAAAAAACCATGGAACATTTGATGTGGATAATCCATACGACTAATTTGTTGTATTTCATGGAAGATTAGTTGGATGTCGAGGGAACTAGACATAACAAGCTCATGTACATCACTATCAGATGCAAAGATTGCCTTATTAGTAAAGTGCTAATTAATAATGGATTGGCTCTCAATGTGCTGCTAAGACACTTGCTAGAGGAGATGCTTATTGATGTCTTTCATATGAAACCGAGTACCATGATGGCAAGGGCATATTGTTGGAAACTGAGTACCATGATGGCTCACTAAGATAAAGAGTTTGGACTTTGAAAATAGAGTTGTATACAAGTGTTTTTGATAACAATACAAGTGATGGACATTCATCCTTCCTATAGCATGTTGTTGGAAAGACCTTGGATTCACACGACTAGGGCAGTAACTTCATCATTGCATCAATGTTTAAAGTATATCATGAATGGAATGTTGGTAGTAGTCAAAACTAAAGCAACCATTTCCATGATAAAAAATGTGGTGGTACTTTTCATTGAAGTACAAGATTGTACGGATGGAAATGTTCATGCTTTTGAGATTGTGAATATAAAGTGGGTTCCTGAAAATACTAGCTGAGAAAGCCAAAAATCTTTAAAGTCGCAAAGGTGGCGTTAAATGTTTCCTAAAACATGGAATTCCATTTCATTATAAACCTGACATTGAAATGCCAGAAATGGTCATTTTAATAAAGATGAAATGTGTTGATCAGAGATTTGGGCTTTGATATAAGCTTAAAAGGGAAGATTATAGATGAACTGCTAGTATGAAAAGAGAGAAGAGAATGGTTAAAATAAGGGAAAAGAGCCTTAAAAAGAAGAACTAGTCATCCCTCTAATCAGGGTTCCATTCCCAAAGGCTAAGGATTGTAAAACCTTGGTAAAAAACTTTCTACAATGAGCTTAAACATCCTAGAGGAAGAAAAGGTTGAAAGGATTACAAAGAGTACAAATTTTAGAAAAGAAGGTAAAGTACTACCACAACTATCCATTCATACTTTAGAAGAATTCTCCGCCAAGACCTTCATGTAAAAGCTGGCTAAGGGCGAGAAGTTTCAAAATCGGGTGACTCGGGAAGCTTTACTGGTATTTAACTAAATCAACATTTCTTGTCTTAAAGTGTTTTTATCTCTGTTTTTGTTTGCCTATTTTTCTTGTTCCTGATTGACAATCGAGGCTTAAAATGTCAACTTAATTTTATGTTGTTAACCCAACCTTTTCTTTTAAAAGTAATAAGATCATGTATTTTCCAAAATTTTCTTTTTTTTTTATTTCTTATTATGCATTTACACCGAACATTTTTTGCTTTTAAGAACCCTGAAAGTGGATCTTCCACAACACCACATATACCTTGTACCAAGAATGAATAACCAAACTTTAATGATTATATAATAGCTATGAAAGAAGAAGAATGAAATGAAAATAATATTAGGGAATTCATAAAATTAATATTGTAGCATAAACATGCATGGAAACCTATTATAGAAGAGCTTAAGAGTATAAACATGGGAGATAAGTAGGTTAAGAGAGAACTAAAAATAAGGACCTTGATTACTCTTAAAGAAAGAAAATAAATGATCACCCTACTATGAGAATATGCAGATGTTTTTCCATGGTCTTATGAGGATATGCTTGGTTTGGATATAGATATCATAGTACATAGGGTACCACTTGTAGAAGGACACACTGACACACTGGTCAAACAAAAATTAAGAATAATCCACCTAGATATCTTGATCAAAATCAAGGCAAAAATTAGAAAGCAGTGGAATGTCAACTTTTTTGAAGTAGTGAAATATAAACAATAGGTATCTAACAGAGTTGTCGTACTAAAAAAAGGAGAAGATTAGAGTTTGCATGGACTTTAGAGATTTAAACAGGGGTAGACTCAAAGATGACTTTATTTTGCCATATATAAATGTTTTGGTTGATAATGTTGCACGCGGTTCCATGTATTCTTTTATGGATGACTTCTTGAGGCACAACCAGATAAAAATAACTCTAGAAGATAAAGAGAAAATGATCTTTATCACACCCTAAGGAACCCTCTGTTACAAGGTTATGCTATTTGGGTTGAAGAATGCAAGAACCACTTACTAAAGGGCCATGATGACTCTATTCTATAATATGATGTATTGAAAAATCGAGGTGTATATGGATGATATGATTACCAAGTCCAAGAAAGAAGAGAGTTATATCTAGGATTTAAAAAAGTTGTTTGAGAGATTAAGGAAGTACAAATTGAGGCTCAACCTTGCAAATTGTTCATTTAGACTAAAATCTGGAAATTTATTGGGATTCATGGTAAATGACAGAGGGATAGAAGTGAATCCTAATAAAGTAAAAGCTATTCAATCCCTGTCAGCTCCTAAGATTGAGAAAGTGGTAAGGAGATTTTTAAAGAGATTGAACTATATTGCCTAGTTTATATCTCAGCTAACAACAATAGGTGAACCAATCTTCCAATTATTGAGGAAAAATGATCTTGAAACCTAGAATGAGGACTGTCAAGAAGCCTTCGATAAAATCGAACAATACTTACATAATCCACCTTGGCTTGTTCCTTCTGTATTAAAAAGGTCTCTAATATTATATTTGATAATGACTATAGGATGTGTACTGGGCTAGTATGATAAAACTTAAAGGAAGAAAAAGCCATTTACTATCTAAGTAAAAAGTTCTTAGAATATGAGTCCAGATACATTGTGATAGAAAAGTTATGTTGTTCATCGGTATGTGCAACAAAAAATTACCACAATACGTGTTGTATCATACTACATGGTTAATTTAAAAAGTGGATCCCTTTATATATATCTGCGAGAAACCCTATCTAGCAAGTTGAATTGCAAGATGGTAAGTTTTATTAGCAAAATACGACATAGTGTGTATGATGAAGAAAGCTGTGAAAGGGAGTGCAATTACTGACCATCTAGCTGACAATGCTATTGAAGATTATGAGCTATTAGATTTTGACTTTCTTGAAAAAGATATGTCATTGGTTAAAGAAGAAGAAAATAGATTGGATTGGTGGATCATGTATTTTGATGGGGCAATAAATGTACGTGGGAATGAAGTTGATGCAGTAATAATCTCTTATAATAAGAAGCAACACTCGATTTTGGTTAAGCTGCAATCTAAGTACACCAATAATATAACTAAGTATAAGGCTTGCATCCTCGGTTTGGAAGCTACATTAGAGCTAAATATGAGAAAGATAGATGCATGTAGGGACTCAATGTTGATTATCTGCTAGGTGAAAGGAGATTAGCGAACCACTGAAGAAAAACTAAGACCCTATCAAGAATACCTGTCTAAACTGGCTGAAGAGATAAAGTTTACCCATCTAGAAAGAGAAGGGAACTAGTTTTCTAACATTTTTCCACACTAGCTACCATGGCTAGAATTGACTTCGAGCATAGGGTACAATCAGTACACATTGAAATTATAAATTTCTCATCTCACTATTGCTTAGTTAAAGGAGAGGAAGATAAAAACCATTGGTATAACGATATCTATTTTGTGCAGAACTAGGAATATCTTGTAGGAGCATCCAAAATGGATAGGAAAACCTTGAGAAAGTTGATTATGAATTTCTACTTAGACGGGGAGGTCTTATATAAAAGATAATTCGACGAAACCTTACTGAGGTGTTTAAATGAGGTTAAGGCTAGAAATGCATTATAAGAAGTTATTGAAGATGGGACCTTATTGAGCATATGATGGTGAGAAAGATACAAAGAGTTGGTTATTTCTAGATGACATTAGAAAGAGACTGCATCAACTATGTCAGGAAATGTCATAATTGTTAGGTGTATAGTGATAAGATTAATGTACCTCTAGCTTTATTGTTTAATCTAACATCTTCATAGTCATTCGCGATGTGAGAAATTGATGTGATTGGACATTTCAATCCAAAAACCGATAATGGGTATAGGTTTATCCTTGTGGCTATCAACTACTTTACAAAATAGGTAGAAGATAATTCATATCTAATGTAACATAGAAAGTGGTGAAGAGGTTTATATAAAGGGACTTGATCTGCCAATCTGGTTTGTCAAGAAAGATAGGGACTGATAATGTTCAAAACTTCAAAGGCAAGATGATAAAAGAGCTTTGTGCCAAATAAAAAATCAAACATTTCAATTCCTCACCATAAAAACAAAAAATGAATGGTGTTGTAGAAGCTTCCAACAAGAATGTCAAGAAGATGATAGTCACCTATAAAGTTTATCATGAGATATTATTGTTTGCCCTTCACCGATATCGCACTACAGTCAAAACTTTAATAGGAGCTACCCCATTTTCTTTGGTATATAGGATAGAGGCGGTGATGCCTTTAGAAGTGGAAGTCCCATCGTTTGAGGGTATTGATAGATTCTGAGATAGAAGAGGCCGAGTGGGCCAAAATGAGATATGAAGAGCTAAACTTGATTAGTAAGAAGAGGATACTACGATTTATTATCACCAACTCTACCAGAAAAGAATGGTTAAGGTATTTAACAAGAAAGTTTGACCTCGAGTGTTCCAGGAAAGAGATCTGGTACTGAAGAAAATAGTGCCCTTACTAGGAGAAGACTAGATTAAATAAGCACCAAACTATAAGGGTCATTACATAATGAAGAAAGGTTTCTTAGAAGGGGCTCTAATGTTGTTTAAAATGGATGGAGAAGATCTAGTTAGACCTATGAATTCTGATCATGTAAATAAATATTATGTATGATGTGCTCAATTTCTTCCAAATTAATAAATTAAAGTTTGGCCATAAATTCTTGGTGTAAATAACCTTTCTTTAAAAATTGCATGATCTTAAAGCATTTGAAATACTTTTTTTGAAAATCTAGAATGAACTAGCTTTATGCATGATTATGATGAATGAAAGCTTTGTGTATGATTATGATGAATGAATCATATTATGCTTGAAATAAGATTTAAGCAATTCTTAATTGGGAGGTGACCAAACTAAATAATCCAATACTAACTATGAGATAAAACCCATCTTTAAATGGCATTTTAAATTATATGGATAAATGGTTAGTAGTGACTCTATAATCACTAGCAAATTCTTTTGAAAAAAGAAAAAATGTATCAATCTTAATAATGCATGTTTAAAATGAGGAAATGTCATCTTTGTTATCCCTTCACATTCTAAAAATATATCACTTATGGTTTTCATTTGAGCCTGAATAAATTTTCTTTGTAAAAACCATAACTATTATCACACCCTACACTAGGGGCAAATAAAAACCCCAAAGATCAAGAGTCGATTCTGACTAGAATCACACCCTATATTGGGGAAAGAAAGGAATGTGTAAGTAAAAAAAAGTAAACTGCCAAAATACTTCCATGGATCTATAAAAGTTAAAACCCAATAGTAAGTGGCATCATCATAAAAAAAAAAATAAATAAAGTAAGAAGAGAAAGCAAAAATAAAGAAGAGAAATAAGTGAAATAAAAGAAAAGAAAAGAAAAGAAAAGAAAAAGAAATGATGATTTTATGATGCTCCCCAACTAAATAGCATAAAAAAAGTAAAGATCCTAAAGCAAGACTCTTCGTCGAGAAAGAGAGTCTTTTTAAATGAAGTTTGTGAGACTACTTCATAAAAGAAAAGAGGCTGGAGAAAAAGTGACCCTAAATCTTTAAACCCTTAAACACCTTTTGAGCTTTAAAATGTCCATCTATTTCATAGCCCATAGTTAAAGCCTGTATTATGTGTCTTTAAAAGTCCTTTCTAATCAAGCACACACAACTTGGATTGATAAACGACGATCTTACCTTTCACGCAAAGTGATAAAATGAGTAGCAACCCGTTATTATTCATGAAAGGAAAATGAAAATTCTAACACAAGGTAAGCTATGATTCTATATAGATTTTCAAGTAAATTCTTGAAACCTCTTTGAAAACTGGAACAGAAGGTCACCTATAGTAAAAGTCTAACCTAAGATAACAAACACTTTAAAATTGATAAAACCTTTAAAAGAATTGCTTGAAACATAGTTTTGATGCATACAATGAAAGTTTCATTTTTCATGAACAAAACCAAGTCTTTTAAAGATTTATTCTTTGAAAAAGGATTTTTTTGCTGGGAAAATACTAAAAAGCCCTTAAAATGAAAAGGCAATTAAAGGGTTGACAAAAGTATAATAGAAAGCAATGCTAAATCACATATTCAGTTGAGCAAGCAAAGGCCCCATAAGAAACAAAGTTGGAGACTGCTTCCCAGGAATGAAGTGGGTAAGAGATGCAGTATAGGAAACAGATTCTAGCTCAAGGATATAAATTCGAGCAAATAAACAAGCTTACACTAGAAAGAGGAGTTAATAGGACAAAAAGGGACCTATGTTTCCAAACTAGGTAATGATGTATGCATTTAACCTTAAAGCATTGCACAATGTTTTATTTTACAGAAAAATCCTCAGAATCAGACTCAAATGAATCAAATATTGATAAATAAATAAAAGAATCATTGAGCTGAGAAATCAAGAAAAGGGGAAGTAACCCTACAATCATAAAAGAAACTAGCCTTACAATCAAAGTTTTTCAGACTAAATCAAAACAGTTAAGGTGCCTTTGTATAGTTTTAATTAAAAGGAATTGCTGAGAAGTAGGATTTTAGGTTAACTGAGCTAAAAACAAGAGTTGTTGAGATGACAAGACTCCACCAGAAAAATAGTTGCACATGAGAATAGCTATGAGAATACAGTTCTCCTAATAGATGTAAAACCAAGGTTCTAGTTGAATGAAATCGTTGAGATGCAGGATATCAGGTCAACTAAGTTTTTTTTAAAAAAGGTCATTGAAATGACAGGACTCTAAAAAAATATTGTTGCAC
>Ga0307515_10016252_pt1 | contig 13639 bp, 16 predicted proteins | sample 17_EM_MG_FD_194513 | JGI IMG/M metagenome (GOLD analysis project Ga0307515, IMG submission 194513) | Populus trichocarpa ectomycorrhiza microbial communities from riparian zone in the Pacific Northwest, United States - 17_EM | ecosystem: Host-associated > Plants > Roots > Unclassified | place... | reverse complement strand
ACCGGTCACCACCTACGCGCGCCACCGGTACCTCTACTAACCCCTACACCCCCCTCCCATCTGTACAATTTCGGCCTCAATGAAAGCCTACCTAGCTGAGAGATACATGCCTGGGTTCAAATCCGACACCATCCTCGCTCGCATGGCCACAAAGAAGAAAAAGCGAAACACTGATAAGAGACAGATGGTTGAGGTACGAAGGGTTCTGCGAAGAGCTTCGAGGCGCTCTCATCGAGGGCCTCGAGTTCGAAGTTGCCCACGGGGAGCGCACAGAGCACTAATGTTCGATGGCTGGAGAAATAATGGCCTCGGGGCTGATCCCAGAGGCGAGGGGAGTAGAAAGCCCCGATGGGAACCGTGACCATTCCCGTGTATAGTACGAAGGTTGCATCTACTTGTTATATATCAACTGGATTCTTCTGCGTCGAGTTTTCTTGTTTCTCTCTTTTAACTGGGTATGTCGGGATATATCACCAGATTGTCGGCTATCCACCATATTTTTCTTTTCTTGTTTTTTTCTTCTCTTGTTTTTTTCTTCTCTCCCGTAGACATGTACTGTCGATTTGATATTTCCTGCGCCATGCATGCGCACATATGCAATCTATTCCTCTTTTCCGGAAGGCAGGTCACTGGCTACTGTTTACCGGTTAAACACGCTTAGGGTGATTTGGTTTTTGATCGGGGATCGAGCCAATTGTATGATTGCGAGGTTCGAAACTTCAAGTTTATAAGAATCCGGGTCCCAAAGATTTGAGGCATCCCTCTTGGCAGAAACAGAGATCATGGTGGAGAGCCGGGGAGAATATTGACCGAAGGAGACTCGGAAATGAAACCAGCTCGGGTGCGACTCGAGTTCCGGTAGCGCATTGGCGAAAGTTACCGCGTGCAGGTCTACGGGGACCCCAAAGCCAAGTACACCGCCAAACGACGGCACACGTTACCTAACATCAAATCTTTGCTCTTTCGTCGATACCCGCCCGTCCGACAGCAGCGGATCCCGTTGGGTCTATTTCCAGTTCTGGGTGCGGTATGTAAGACCAAAAAGACGACTGCGATCCGCGACACTACGCTTATGATACATTGTATGATTACACGGACCGAATCCCTAGGATGTCACCGGGAGATCTAGTTTAAATAGACAATACAACAAGAGGGGGCTGTCGCACACGGGACATCTGGACGTGGATACAATGTGTCGCGTTATGCACCTGACTGGGAGTAAGCCCGCAAATAACACCACTTAGTCTCCTCAGAACGTACTCGGAACAGAAGAGGTGACCACATGTGGTGACTGTAGGTTTTGTAACAGCCCTCGGAGGTTCCTCGCACATCCTGCAACGCAGAGATAGGATGTCTGAGGTGGGTGATGCTGTTTTTGGCTGCGTGTCAATGCCACCGCTTGTCAAAGGTGAAGGTTCAATAAAAATTTCGGATTGTTTCCCGGAATTCTCTGCCACTGGGTCAATACCCTGACTTCCACTTCCGAGGCTGGACGCATGAGTTCCGATACAGGTACGTGAGATACAACTCTCTCGCATCATTCGCTCCCCCACCGCCTGAGTGGGAGTGAAGGTTGATTCAAGAGGGTGTACCGTGGGTCGCTCCACCGCGTCTTTTGATGGAGAGGAGGCTTCTTCTCGTACCTCCACAATTTGTTCGGGCTATCCGAAAGTTGGTCACAGTCCACAGTCAGGAGGGATAGCCGTGTGCTCACCCGCTTCGAGTGGAAAAATCTCATATGCGGTTCCAAGTACACCTTTGACGAGAAGCCCCTTCCGCAATCGACCTCCTGGCAGTAGACCCGCCCTGGCGTCGTTTCGTTCGCGTAAGGGACAATTGCATCACCTGTATCTTTGGATCTCTTCGCCGATGGTTTTAGTTTTCAGAAAGCAAAGGTTGTAACATATAACGCACGTGCAACGATTCCGCCGTATCGTTCGTGTATGTGGGTATGGATACTGTTAGAGGGCCGGCCTCAGCAACAGGATCGGTTATGCCGTGTATTTTTTTGAGATGCTGTCCTGGGGTCAGACAATGCAAGAAGACCAAAGCTATATTTACCCTTGCAAGCGGCTGTTTGGATACTCTGGAGAAACATATCGGGCACTGGGTGACGTAACCCTTAAGCTTGGGACCAAAACACATTAAACGGGTTCCTCACCTGAGGCCCAGTTGGAGCGTGGACCTCTCTCCTATGCTGTGCGGACTATTCAGTAACTACAACCCATGCTAGAGATGTTTGGTATCACCTTTCTCAATGCGGTCTTCCCGGTGAAGGAGGGTAACTCAGGACACTTGTCACAAAAGATCCCCCTTCCAGGCTGAGATGCACGTTATCACGTATATCCAAATTGTTACGTGAGATCTGCTCCGAACCTTTGGTGGTGGTATCTGGGACCCCACTTCCGCCATTGGTAGCACTACCCTATCGAACGACACCCCATTGCCCATAGGAGGGACGTCGCGGGCAGGGAGGTCCCCTGTTCCCTCTCCTTGTGCATGATCCGGAGCCAAATGACATTGCAGGGGTGTTGTGCCACATCCAGGTTCCGCACCAAGTTCAGTATAGTCGTGCCGTAGGTAGGCTGGCTGTGCAATAGGGGTCCCCTTGGAGTACATCAACAACATCGAAAGAATCCGCGCATGATGTTACATACATTTCCGCCTGTAGCGAAAACCGAGGGTCGCGGAGTAATGGGACTCCATCCGTTGAACTGCCAACCGGAGCTAATCGATCCGCCTGGGTTGTCGTGTGCCGTACCTTGAAACGATACGTTCGGTTGTTCCACACCAATCCTGTTCATGTGTTGCGACGGCAGTGGATCCATTTCAGCTGGCACACTCCACAACTTGACACGGCACGTCGTCTATTGGAGGTTGTGAATCTCAGCCACACACTCACCAGGCAGTGTTGTTAGGTGCACATACTTGGCTACGAATGAGATAGTTTGCTTCCCTCTGGTTTTCTCGTTTGACGGAGAGTGTGGCAGGCAAGGTCAACCGTCGATCGGATTTAGGCACCAATCACAGCGCGCGAGGTATCATAGGCGCCCCGTAATTACGTCATCTCATGAGGCCGCAGGTTGTCGGGGGTGGAAGGAAGGTATTGGTTCACAGCGTGTATCAATCGTGGACGTAGACCAAAAATCACGATCGCGGTTACATAGAAAGTGGTAGACAGAAATTGGGTGTGATCACCACTCCGAACCGGTGGAGGACAGGCGGGGCGACACGTTTGGTGTTGTACCGGAGAAACCCTTATGGATCTACACGCAAGGATATTGTGTACAAGCGGGTCAACTTGAAGGACAACCAAGACCTTCCTATGTCTCTGAAGGCTAGCAACAGACTGTTTTTAAAACGGGCAATCGTCCCAAGGATCCGATTCCTTGCAGTCGGGATCCTTCAATTCATGGGCTGAGTAAGAACCAAGAACGGACTAAGGAGGGTGAAAAATTACCTGCATCGATTCGGACTCGGGGGGTTCAACAGTTTCTGGACAGGTATGAGAGATAATTAATGAAGGGTGGCAAGTCTGGAGGTCAGGACATACCCTCGGCTTGATGAACAAGATACGTGTCCATATAGGGTCCGTCCGAGGCGGAGTGGGTGGCTAGGCCCACCTTCGAAACCGCCACATTGTTTAACCCAAGATGCATTCGCTTTAAGTGCTTTGAAATTGGGTCAAGCCTGCGTGTGGGAGGGGGGGTGGTGAAATCATACCCGTCCGAATGCCCATGAACTCTCAAATGGCGGGTAACGTTCACATAATCCGCATAGATATATTACCCCCTCAGTTCTACCGGGAGCCTAGACGGGTGGCAAGCTATGAGTGTCTGTAAAGGTAACAGGAACTCAGGTCCTTACCGTGTCATTGTAAGGGACGTCGTCTCCTTACAGTTCGGATGTCAATACCTTTCCGATACCTTTGGAATTTCTCTTACCTGTAACAGCCGCGCCTTCACTGTTCGTCTGTGAGAAGCTTTCAAGACAACTCGTAGTTGTTGGGTAATATGAAACCTACCTGCCAATGGAAGAACCGGACGTGCGAACGTAGATTATCTTTCGTGTGGAACTTGCTCCTGCACTCGCCCACCTGGCAACGGAACCAAGTGGAATCCGGAGGTATGGTATCCGTGTGCTGCATCCGTGTGAGTCATAGCTCAATGACCAGCGAAGACACCTACCAGTCTGACCGCACTCCGTGTCGTATCCCCGTTCTGGTTTGGATCGACGCCAACTGGTTCTGGGTTATTCTGAATGGCGTTTGGTTCTGGTGCGGGATCTTCCTTTACGAGGAAGTGGAGGGGTTCACGGACGAAAAGTCTGCTGAAGTCATGGGAGGTCCTGTACCGTAGTTTAGTCGGGAGGAAAACGACTTGGATATCCTTGGCCAGATGTTCACAGAACTCCTCAAACTCGTTTTCGCGGCCAGAGCCGAGGAAATGTTGAATTCCATCAACGCAGAGGATTTTGATGTCGGCCGAGTCGATGGTTTTACGCTCAAGCATAGCGAAGATACGTCCAATGGTTCCGATGACAATATGCGGTCGCTCCTTCAGTCGTTGCTTATCCTCGTGGACGTTGGACCCACCAACGGAGAGGTGGGTTGTGACGAAGGAAGAGGCGGCAGAAGCGGAGACTAGGGTATGCGTTGTCTGCGCAGCTTCGCGACTTGGACTCAGAATGATTGCTTGAGTTTGCTTGACGGAGTTGTCGAGCTCCTTGATGATCACGTTGGATATTGTCTCTGTTTTCCCCGGTAATCCCTGAATCCGGTCCACGTCTATGTCCGAGGACCTAGTTTCAGGAAGCTCGTGATGGTGCAAGACCCTCCATCGACCGTCGTTCAAAGCCCTCCAAGGCGAGCCCCCAGACAACTAAACAACGGCCGTTAGCCCCGAGGACCGATAGACGAAGGGTACAACACCCCACCGAATACGAAAGCCGAAGAACGATTGGTCCCGTCTCCAATGGTTGGGCAACGTCAATCTCGTCCGGTTCATCCATGTCTTGATTTGCGACCGCTGCCGCCGTGGGGTCAAGGATACCGCCTGGGAGAGAGGCGTCCTTCACCTTCGGTGAGAGACGGCTCTCGGGGTGTTTCCGCTGAATATGCTAGTGGAGGTGATTATCGCAGTACAGCAGGGAGTATAATAGCACATACATTACGTGTTAGGTCCAGGTCCCTGTATTTCTTCCCGCAGACGGGACAAGAGATGTTCTTCTTCCGCTTCGCCATTCGTTTCCTCAGGACCGCAATAAGAAGTTATGGGCGCGGGCGGAGTCAACAACGGACGTGGTAGCGGTTAGATCCAGGACACGTGGAGGGCAAAGTCTGAAATATTCTGAAAAGGTGCATGACGGAAAGAGACTTTGACGCGGTACAGGTGGCCGATCATTTAAAACTCATCTTCCGTCACGGCGCAGCTCGGTTGACCTCATTCCGTCATCCGTCCCCGGTGGGCACTCTCGCGATGCGGTTCACGAAACCAGCTTGGGTTACTCACAGGGGTAGGTTGCTTCATTTTACACGTCGATTCCAAGCTTACGCCTCGGTTGCAGAACAGGGAACCAAATCCGAACAGAACCCAAAGCCACTCTCTATTTTTTCTGTCCACGTGCACCCAGATGGCTCGCGAATTGCTACAGGAGGACTCGACGCCAAGGTACGGATATGGAGCACAAAACCGATCTTAAGCGAGTCGGCAGAGCTCTCTGGTCGACCACCCAAGTCACTATCTACCCTCTCGATGCATACTGGCCCAGTTCTCGCTGTAAGATGGGCATTTTCTGGCCGGTGGCTTGCTAGCGGTAGCGACGATACCATCGTAATGATATGGGATCTTGACCCGTGAGTGGCCCGGTCTTACTGACATCTGGTGGCGTGGCTGAGGCGTCCCGTGACACAGAAGCGCTAAAGGTAAACTCTGGGGTTCAGATGAGGTCAATGTCGAGGGTTGGAAGCCTCTGAAGCGGCTCCCTGGTCACGAGAGCGGTATGCATCCATGTTGGTTTGAAGCCTCGTTACTTTTCTCATAATAAATCCAGATGTCACCGACCTTGCTTGGGCTCCCGGAGATAGGTACCTTGCTTCCGTGGGTCTTGACTCAAGAGTCCTCATTTGGTGCGGGTTTACCCTTGGTATGTAACTGCTCCTCGAATATCACGCGTACTGAGCTATGGACACTGGTAGAACGCCTTCAAGTGCTAGACCTGCACCGAGGATTTGTCAAGGGCGTGTGCTGGGATCCTGTCGGCGAGTTCCTCGCTACAGCCTCTGACGACAGGTCTGTCAAGATATGGAGAACTTCAGATTGGGGTTTAGAGGCAGAGGTGGAGAAACCTTTCGAGGCTTCACCTGGAACGTTTTTCCGGCGTCTGAGGTATGTTACCATTCTCTTTGGGATTAAGTCCCTAACCGTTTGTAGTTGGTCACCCGATGGTGCCCATATAACAGCTTCGAACGCCACAAACAACCAGGGGTTTGTTTTTATTGCTGCTGTAATCGCAAGGAATTCCTGGACTTCAGAAATCAGTCTGGTTGGTCATGAAAATACGGTTGAGGTTTCCGTATGTGGATCGATTCCTATCTTTTAACCGCCGGCTGATGTTCCCAGTGCTATAACCCTCACATATTTGTGCGCAACGCTTCACAACCAGTTGTCACGTCAAACATCTGTTCCGTTGTGGCCCTTGGCGGTGATGATAGATCTGTTTCTGTTTGGCAAACCAAATCCGCCCGACCTTTGATCGTTGCGAAAGACGTCTTCGAACGACAAATTCTGGACTTGGCCTGGTAAATACTCCACTGCTACGGTGACTCAGGCACGTTTGACATCAATACAGGTCTCGAGATGGTTTTGCCTTATATGCGGTCTCCTCAGACGGCACAATGGGAGTGTTCCATTTCGATCCCGACGAGATGGAAGGACTCTGTCCATTGTCCGCACAGAAAGACTACCTCAAGAAGTTCGGTTACGACCCGCCACCACTGCAAGTGGGATTTTCTCACCAGGACTCGCCAGTGGACGTCTCAGAGTTAAAGGCTGAGACTCCGTCCCGCGCGAATTCTGTCGGTCAACCTTCAAATGGGGTGAACACCCTCATCGCAAAACGGAAGGCAAAGAAGCGGGTTCCCTTGTCTGTTACGATGACGGCCCCCCTACCACCTTCCAAAATCCAACCTCCGCAGATCACCACATCACGTCTCAACCCCCCTTCTATCTCCGCCGGCATAACATCGTATTCCTTTGATGACCCTGCTGATTCAACCAAGATGCCGTTAGACCAACTCATTTCCACGTCGTCTTCACACTCGCCCATCATCTCGTCATGGAACAGGAACACGCGCCATCCCTCTGACCACTTCCTTGGTAACGAAGACGTTGAAATGCATGATGCGCACTCGGATATGAGTGTGCAAATCAGCTCCCTGAACGATGACGAGACATTTAGCACCAGGGGCAAGCGTAAAATCTCAGATCTGATCGATGACGGACGTTCCGTGAAAGCTAGGACACTCGGTGGAGACCAGGGGAGAAGAGAGAGGCCGGTGGTGAGGGAGATTGTTTCTGGCTCCAACGTCAGCCAGAACTTTGCACAGTCATCGAACTCAGTCTTGCTCCCAACGCCCCCGCTTTTGAACTTCATCACCGCGAAGGTCGATGGAGCTCAAGACGTGTTAGAATGTTTAAATAAGGTCGACGAAGGTACGGATAACCTACATCAGACTCATCCCCTACCCCTGACAAATATCCGAAGGGCTGCATGAACTAACCCTCAGAACTGGTGCTATGCAACAAACGCAGTGGCTGGATTTCCTGCCATCTCCTGCGATTGGGGTTACAGTCACGAAGAAATTTTGCGCTGCCGCAATGCAGGACAGTTGCATTAACGTGTACACTCCGACGGGCAGGAGGTAAGGACTTCATGACCCCTCGGATACCTTGACTCATTTCTTTCAGGATGATGCCAACGATGATCCTTGGGAACGTGTGCGCTTATCTTTGCAGCTCTTGTGACTTCCTTATGGCCCTCACGTCCTCTGGAATGCTACATGTCTGGTGAGATTAACGGCTGAGGGGTACTATCAGGAAATAACCCGATGTTTTTATTTTTCCCAGGAATGTCAGGAAAGGACGTGCCCTCTTCGCGGCGACATCCATCAGCCCAATCGTTGGCCCCAATGCGGAGGTGATTTCAACCAGCGTGAGCCAAAACGGTGCCCCCACCATCCACATTTCCAGCGGATGCGCGTACTCCTATGACCCCGAGCTCCTGGCCTGGGTCAAATTGAGCGACAAGTGGTGGGCTGGAGGCTCATCTGCATGGCAAGGGCGGTCTCGCACAGGAACTGTAAATGCCAATCGGGGCGTCATCGCGACCATCGAGAACATAATAAGCGAACAAGCGGGACCTGATGACGGAGCGAACCGAGAGCGACCGAACTGGTGGGAGGCTGCTCTCACCCTCGGGCACTTGGAGACAAGATTACAAGCGACGAAGGTTCTCGAGAGTCCGGCCGAATATAAACAAGCCTTGCTTGTTTACGCGAAGCGGATCGCCGAGGATGGTTTCCGTGGAAAGGCAGAGGAACTGGTCAAAGAGTTGTTTGGGCCGTTATACTGGTGCGTTTTCGTAGGGGTGTTTATGGGAAAGCAAGAGTTGATTATCTCCGCTAGGCGACCGGGAAGGGACGATTCATGGACACCCACATTACTAGGATTCCACAAACGCGAACTTCTTCGTGAAGTGTTAAACGTATTTGGTATGCAGAAACTTCCGGCAGGCCCACCTTTTTGTCCGCTGAAAGCTTCCTCGTTCACAGCTAAAAGCAAGACATTGACGAAGATGGCCCTCGATTGGCAGGACATGTTGAAGAAGGCGGCGATCGACGAGTAGTGTACTGACTGTCACTCTATTTATCTTTCTGTTTTTTCTGTTGTGCGGAGTATAATTATAAGTCTGAAGTGGGTCCGTCTGGTTATTTTTTTCTTCCATCCCGGTTTCACTTGATCGATGGCTGACGGTGCTAGGTGTACATTCCTTTTATTTGCAGTCCATACCTCTCGTATCATACTACTTATCACAATAGGCTACTGGGTATAATTCTCCGAGTCAACCCTTAGGGGTTATGTTGAAGAAATCGGTTGGCCAGCCACCGCCTGGTTGAACATGGTCAAAGCATGCTTCCCATATGGTAGGTTTCCGACGGTGAAGGCAGGAACAAGGTGGCCAGCCCTGAGGATGACGAGGTGAGTCCAAATCGGGAAGCTTGTACATGGGATACAAACCGGAAAAACCGGACGTAGGATAAGGGTCCGGCGTTCTTGAACTGCCCGGTGGTGACCCCATCGACAGTCCATGAGGTCCAGGGGGTAGAAGCGTACTGCGAACTGTACTTGTGCTGCAGGGCGTTGACCAGATTTTCGATGCCTTGGTAGTTGCAGATATAATCTGCGTCACCGGCGTAGACGACAGTACGGACACCTGCGTTGATGACCTTTTCAAGGTGTGGCCTGCTGCTCCTCATCCAGTCCCCTGTCACCACGAGATACATTAGCACGCAGGACGGAGTGCACACGGTAGTCACACGAACCGGTGCTGAAGAAGTTGTCATAGATGGTGGAACTGGATTTAGACCAGGTGGTTTCAGCACCGATTTTGATTCTCTGGTTGTTCAACCAGGTATCGGGGTCGGCGGGGTAGTTCAGGGGGCTTTTGGCGAGGACGTAGTAGACATCCCATTGACCGGAGAGGGGAGAAAGGATTCTATCGTTGCAGGTAGCCTGAGCCTGATTGCAAGCAGAGTTGGTTCCGCTACTGGTGCATTGGAGGATCTGGTGTTGTGTCGAGTTAATGAGGCCTAATGGAGAAAAGGAACCGCCAGCACCTGATCTCTGCATCCGCCAGAGGAATGGAAGGAGGCATTGACCGTCTTGATTGTCGAGTCGTTCACCAGTGGGTAGTAGGGGTTCGTCTTTGCATAGGAGATGTATCCGGGATATTGAGTGATGGGGTCCTAGATAAAGACACGGTGAGGACAACACTCGTCATGAACCCGACCGTGATAGAGCATACAGTGAGGCCGTTTCCGACGCCCAGCACTCTGAGCTTGATGGGAATACCTGAGAGTTTTCCTGCAGCGATGGCGGCGTTTTGATCGAGGAAGTGCCTGGGACAACGTCAGATTTGAATTAACCGAACCATCGGGCGAGGAATGTGCTTACGAGGCCATCACGGGGCCATAATGTCCGCCATAGGACTCGACCCAGAGACCAAAATCCCGGGTTTTGTATTTTCTGAACTTGGCATCGGAGAAGAAGGTTTGCAGGAACTAAGTGGCAGTAAGGACAGCTAGGTCCGCGAAGAAGTCAGGTTCCTGAGCAACTCACGTTCCATACGCCTTGCGCAGCTTCAGCAGATGACTTGGTCGTGGTGTCACCGTACGAGAAGCCGACGCCAACGGGTTGATCTAGGTACAGGCTGGGTTTGGTGATGAGCTGGATGAATGGAACAGGTAGGATGGAACACGTACACATTGGAGTCCTGGTTCCAGGATTGAGGGTTCAACCTGACTGTGCTGCTGTCGTTATTTATCAGACAGGGGCCGTGCTCCTCAAAGAGACCAATCATAGAAGAGCTTCCGGGCTTCAATATATCAAGGACTTCACGATGACGAGGCGATTTAGATAAGCAGAGCGACTCACTCCACCATTCAACCAAACTGTTAGCGGTGCGGTGTCGGGGTTGTTGCGGGCGGCGAAGAACCAGAACCACATATGTTGTGTGGAAGTGAGATCCGCATACCCTGAGGCTGAGTACACACCAGGGGTAGTTTCTGTCGTGCAATGAGCAACAAGCCGGCAATAGCTTTAGGAGAGGGGTCTCACCACAAATACCGCTGTTCTCGACATGTCTCAGAGCACCAGCCCAGGGGGAAACGTCACCTAATATCTCCGAGACCCTTTCGCTGACGGTCGCGTTGATAGGCGCCCCACCGACGAGACCGTTGTAGACCGGGAACTCTCCGCCCAATGCTACGGCGAGGACTGCCAGGAAAGAGAGGAGCATTCCAGATCGTCAAGGGGGTGTCCGCTGTCAGGAGGCGTAGATTACCCCTGGTTTTATGCGGGAGCAGGGAAGCTGAATCCGTAATCACTGAAGATGTCACGTCACCTTCGGACTTCCGAGAATCAGCCAAAAACTCGTGGCGCACCGAGAAGGCCCACGCAGATAATCGTGAAGGTTGGGTGGGAGCGATAAAAACAGATACCCGCATAGGAAACCACATGCTGGCCGTTATTCTTTCCATTTCTTCTTGCCATGTGATTGTCCGGTCCTGCGACGCGTTCTGGTCACGAGATTTTGCCTTCCCACCACGTGATATCACGCGATGGGTCGGATCACTCACTTAAAGTTACCATCGGTAGGCCTCACCGCTTTTCCCTCTACCGCCACCTGGGACTTTGGCAAAAGCACACCGCAGCCACTGATCCACCTCTCCAAGAGTTCTGATCTGACAGGAAACCGTCGCAGTTACCGCACTGGTTTCATAATGATAGATTCTCAAGATTCCATTCTTGACGCTGCCTGAACGGCTCTCTCTGGTCCTCTGTCCCCACGAATGCTCTCAGATTTGGTCTCCGGTGGATCCGCACCGGGTCACCGGTGCGGTTGTGCTCAAGAATCCCCATCGATTTTGGTCGAGGTACGCCGCGACGTCCATCTGTTCCGGGTTCCCTGACCGTTGATCTTGACCCGAGGCCTCTCTTTCACCCCCAATCATTCAAAAGATGCAATACAAAGGATTCAGATATAATCGCCGGAATGGCGGAACCCGTGGTTGTATTAACCCCATCGTCAGGGCCCCATGACTTTAATCCTCCGTTCCCCACCGTCCATTGTTTGAATCCCCTCCAGGATGGTTCCAGAATGTTTTTTCCTGAGGCGTTCAACTTCTTCGTCCCCGGAGTCGATCTCCCGCCCTCCTCTACGATCGGTAACGAGCCTGCTGTTCACCCCTCGCTCGATGCCTTCAAATGAAACACCGCTCCTGGGTCCTGCGTTGATAGGCGGTCTCGTTGCAATCGGGATCCTGGCTTCGTTGTGTGTAGCGGGAGTGGGGTTCACGCTTCATTTTCGCTACTGCAGGAGGAGTAATTGCTCTATATGTAGCACTATCGTGCGTTTCACAAGTTCTGGGAGGACTCGTTTAATACCAGGTTCGTATCCCCATGTCTTTCTGGATTGATAACTGAGCCCCCACCCAGATATTTTTACGGTCCATCACCACAGCACCCCGCCTCAGCAAATGCAGCGGGACGCATACACAGAAACTCCGCGTGACGGAGTATATCCATTCGGGCCATCTATTCAGGGTATTCGACTATCGTCCCATCTATCCCTTCCCTCCCCCACGCAACCTCCCACCGTCCACATCCACAGACGGCAAGACCCGGAGAAGGCAATGTCGAACTCTCCGATCTCTATCCGGGGGTTAATGACCCCTTCTATCATTTCCGATAATTGTGCCCCTTCTTTGGGGGCATGTGAAATTCCGCTCTCTCATTCTCCACCGGCAAAAAATATTCCAATATCCTTGGAGGGAAAGGTGATCCATTCCGGTGGAACCTTAGATCGCAGGTCGAACCTGTCAGAAGATATCTCCATAATCACGCTCCCTTCGTTTGTCGAACATGAACGTCGCGACTCAATCTCCACTCTGGTTCCCACCCCGCGGAATCCGACCTCAATTGAGGAAGGTATGAGATCGCTCTCAACGTCAAGTCGGTCTTCCCCCTCCCAGTCGCCAAGGCCCCGCGGTAGGAATATCATGGCACCCACCACTCCATCTTCGGAAAAGCAACTCATGGATGACTTTCCAAGTCCCTCCTTGTCAGTGCCCGATCGACAACTACTACATCTCCCTTATCGGGCTCGTTCTTCGCCATCTCGATGGGCTGAAGTAAAACACGAATCGGCCACTGCAAAACTAAGACGAATGGTTCGACCGGAGGGTCTGAAGATAGTACAGCTAGGGACTCTAGAACCTTCGATGCAGCCGGAAACAAATCATTTAGGTTCTGATGCCCTTTCACCTCTCCGGATCCCAGCCCATATGCTCTCTTTCCCGGCAGATTATGATTCTACACCTACGGATGGCCAACCTCGATCGATTTCCATGGACGATGCCATCGAACCCTCACCATCGTACCGGTCACCGACTCTTGGTTTCTTCCATTCGCCAAGCCCGCACTCAAGCCTCGACGAGAGACGCTCTTGGGTCACTTCGCAGGCCAGATCGTCGATATCAACAGCCCCATCCCCATCGGCTTTCCCTTCACCGCCAGAGTTCCCACCGGGACCCAGGAACAAGGCGTTATCGATTATCAGCGGCTACTCAATATCTGGCCGAACCTTCCCATCCGTGAAGCTCTGGGAAGGTGACTCTGTCAGAAGTATCGAAGCGGTATCGCCAAACGGGGGCCGAACACCAACTCCGCTCCCAGACAGCAGACACCTCCATCCGGAATCCACGGGAAGGGGCGGGATGTCAGCCAGGTCGAGCGTTTCTTCCAAGATCTCGTCCATGAGACGCCTATCCCGCATGCCATCGGGACCCAGGCAAATGTCT
>Ga0307515_10016251_pt1 | contig 13640 bp, 6 predicted proteins | sample 17_EM_MG_FD_194513 | JGI IMG/M metagenome (GOLD analysis project Ga0307515, IMG submission 194513) | Populus trichocarpa ectomycorrhiza microbial communities from riparian zone in the Pacific Northwest, United States - 17_EM | ecosystem: Host-associated > Plants > Roots > Unclassified | place... | reverse complement strand
TTTGAGTAAAAACAATTGTTGAAAAATAAATTTTTAAGCAAAAAATACATAGAGCCTAATTTTCCAACAACTTTTGGTCGCTGAAAACTAGGCCAGCAGATGACAAGTCATCTACAATTTAAAAAAAAAAAAATTAATGGGCGACGCATCGTCTACCCTTTAATATTTTAAAAAAGAGTGAAGAACGATGCATCATCTGCCCTTACTGTTAACAAAATAAAAGGTCTAGCGCATGAGCTAGGCCTTTTTATAAGTAAGACTAGTGGGTAGGCCTGTGCGCCTGGCTTGTTTGTTTTTTTTTATTTTTTAATTTAATATATTTTTAACCCCTTAAAATTACAAACAAAATACATCATTTCATCCTTTATTTGTTTTTTAAATGTCTTTTTTTATTTGACTTGAAAAAAGACTCTTTTTTATGAAACTCTTAAAAATCATAAAATAATTTTTTTATTTCAATCAAGCAAACCCTATGTTTTTATATAAAAAAAACGTTAGATATAAAAAAATCTAATTAAATGAAAAATAGGGTGCATGACCTAAATCACTGATTTGACAAGTTAATCATGGTTAAGTCGAATCTATTTTTATTATTTTTTGAATTAAATATATTTATTTTTAATTTTTTTCTATAAATTTTTTTGCATTTACTATCTCAAGACGTGTTGGATGAGCTGCATTTTTTTTTTTTTGGCTGAAAAAAATTATCAGCCCTGCTTCGACGAATTCCGTGTCAAATAACAATTAGTTACAATCTAAAATGGCATCGGATATTTTTCTTTTTCTTTTTCTTTTTCTTTATACAATTTTCCAATACTCAAATCCTCGGACAAACCTTTTGCACGTAGCGAAATCATATAAATTTATACTGCTGATATTTCTACGAAGTTCAAAACATATTAATCGTACTTTGAAAATGACAATTTACTAAAGGTAGATAACACAATACAACAAAATCAAACAATTCCTTAGTAGTACAAGAAATTCCAATACGAGGCAACATTCTTTATCATCCTTAAATGTTTCATTAATGTTTTTCTTAAACTCATGATTAACATTTAATTATACTAATTATAAGTATTTTATAAGAAGGTTCAAGCCAAATACTTAGGTATTAAAGCTCTTAAGAACACGAAACACATGCAATTGATATAAGAAAGGGCAGCTTGTAGCATACAAAAATTAGGGTTTGATATTTCAATTTGTAACCATTCATGAAAAAAGATAGTCTCTGTACACTCACTAAAAAAGAAAAAGGCTAAGAAATGTAGCAGTGGAGGGTCATTCAAAAGGGCATGTATGGTAGTGATGGATCTTCTATCTTTTATTTTACAAGCAACAATCCTTACCATGTCCTTTTACACATAGGAAGGATCCTTGGGAGATGTTGATTTTGCTTTGAAAAATACCATATGATTCAATTATTATTTTTATCATGACCAAAATTATTCATGTTTTCATGTGATTCCCTTCACATTGTACATGGCCCTTGCTAGTTTCTATCTTTAATTTCATTGCTATTATGAAGCCCATAAAGAACCGCACAGTCTAGTTAAAATCACGGTGTTATATGGTCCGCAGGGAAAGTTATTTCTTGATATTGTTTTTATGACACTTGAATTAATGAAATGACCGACTCATAATCATCCACTTTGCAAAGAATTTTTAAGCATTGTAATCATTTAGGGTTAGAAAACATTAGAGGATTCTTCATAGTTGAGAATAAGGAGGCTTAAAGAATGAGTTAACCATTCTTTTCTATTCATATAAGTAGGGCAGTACATAATAGTAATGTTGATGATAAGTTTGTGGTGGTGTTCATTGATGATATCATGATGTATTATAGTTCTTACTTAGAACATGAAAAAACATTTAAGGCATGTATTATAGACTTTGAGAGATCACCAATTGTATGTTAAGTTTAGCAAGTGTAAATTTCGGCTAAGCAAGGTGGTTTTTTAGGACATGTTATTTCAGGGGAAGGCATATTTGTGGATCTAAAGAAAGTGAAAGTTGTTTTGAATTGGAATAGTCCTGCGAGTATAACATAAATTCATAGCTTCCTCGAGTTTGCAAGGTATTATAGTAAATTTATTGAAGGATTTTCTACAATAACAATTTTTCTTACTCGATTTACACACAATTAGGAATCCAAATAGGACTGGTTCGAGTAGTATGAGGAAAGCTTTCAGGGACTAAAAAAGAAACTCATTATTGTTATGGTATTAACACTTCCCTTAGGGTTTGATGGGTATGTGAATTACAATGATGCATCAAAGAAGGGATTAGGATGTTTCTTGATGTAATATGGGAAGGTTATAGCTTATACATCAAGGAAATTAAAGTCGCACAAAGTAAATTATCCAGTTCATGATCTGAAACTAGTTGTTGTGGTATTTGCATTACGGGTATATAGACATTACTTATATGGATCTCAGGTGTACATTTACACTAATTATAAGAGTTTGAAATATTTAATGACTTAGAAGAAGTTGAATATGAGGCAGAGGATATAGGTAGAATTGATTAAAGATTATGATTGTATTATAGATTATTATTCTGAAGGGTAAATATTGTTGCAGATGCCCTTAGTTGGAAAAAAAAGGTTGTGATGGAAGAATCAAGGGAATGTGAAGGAGTTAAAAAAAAAATGATGCTCAATTGGAAATTGGGCCTGAAAGATCCTTATTGGCCTAGAAAAGTATGATTTGTGTTTAGAGACAAAGTGTTAAAGGCCCAACAAAGTGATGTTAAAATGGAAAAAAGTGAGGAATAAGATTAAGTTAGGAGTTGAAACTCCATTTCAAATTATAGAGGATGAGATGAATGTAATGGGAAAAGGCATATATCTGCCATAATATAAGACACTAAAGAATGAAATATTAAAAGAAGCCCATCAATTGAGGTTTATTGTGCACCTTGAAAGTACTAAGATGTACATATACTCGAAGGAATTCTATTGATGGCCGAATATGAAGAGAAAAATAGCGGAGCATGTGACTAAATATAATATATGTCAACATGTAAAAGTGGAATATCAAAAGCTAGCAGGGTCATTATAGTCATTATTGATACCTGAATGGAAATGAAAGGACATCATTACAGACTTCGTATCTGGTTTTTCTAGAGAGAGGAGAGGCAATTATGCTATCTGGGTAATAATAGATAGATTGACCAAATTTGCTTTCTTTTTGCATATAAAGATCACAGATTTGGTTGATAAATTGGCTAAATTTTATTTAAAAGAAGTAGTAAGGTTACATGAGGTACCAGTATCGATAGTGTCAGATCAGGATCCTAGATTCACATCTTGATTGTAGCCAAGTATTCAACGTGCTCTAAGGATGCGATTGAATCTAAGCACAATTTTCATTCACAAACTGATGGACAGTCAGAAAGAACAATTCAACCTGGAAGACTTATTAAGAGACTGTATATTGGACTTTAGGGGCAACTAGGAAGATCATCTTCTATTGGTGGAGTTTGCTTATAATAATAGTTATTAGGCTATTATAAGAACGACTCTATATGAAGCCTTGTATGGTAAGAAGTGTCAGACCCTTATGTGTTGGGAAGAAGTAGGAGATAGAAAATTGATAGGGTTCAAATTGGTTGAAGTCACCTTAGAGAAAGTGAAGATTATAAAAAGCAGGATGAAAGCAGTGTAGGATAGGCAAAAGAGTTATGCAGCTATGAGAAGAAGACCTCTTGAATTTGAGGTGGGGAATCGCGTGTATTTGAAGGTTGCTTAATGAAAACACTTGTTATGTTTTGGCGTAAAAGGGAAATTGGGTTCAAGATACATTGATCCATTTGAAGTGGTCAGGGGAATCAGGTTTGTAGCATATCAATTGGTTTTGCCCTCAAATTTAAACAAAATTCATAATTTTTTCCATGTTTTGTTGTTATGGAAGGCGAAGATAGATCAATCCCGAGTGCTACCCCAAGTCCCTATAGAGATCGAGAAAGACTTGACCTTGGAAATAAAACTCGTGAGGATGCTAGATCACGATGAGAAGGAACTTAGGAACAAGAAAATTTATATGGTAAAAGTTTTATGGAGAAGTTCTCCAGTTGAGGAATGTGGAATGTATGCAGTGTCGTGTTTTTATGCTTTTAAATCCAGTCTCTCTTCTAATTAGCTTTTTGAATATCTATGTTTTGCATCAAAGTTTCGGACGTTGTTTGTTTCATGTAATGAAATAAGTTTTTTCCCGGGTTCGGATATGTTAAAAAAAGATGATAGGGAGTGTGATAGGGTTAATTTTTTAAAGTATTTTTTATTTTAAAAAATATTAAAATAATATTTTAAAATTTTTATTTTTTATATTAACATATTAAAAAAAATTAAAATATTAAAAAAATATTAAATTTTATCGAAAAACAGCTAAACAGTATCATAATCATGTTTCTTCCTAGTGGTTGAAAGGTTTAGGGTGTTGATTGCTTCGCCTAGTTGATCGAAACTTTCATGTCAGGGGAATTATATCATAATCGTTACAAAATTGATCTGTAAACAGGGGCTAGGCTGGTACCTGCACCAAAATTGAGAAAGTTGACCAAAAATTCCTAGCTCAGTCATTTGCGACAGTAATTCATAAACAATTTTGGTATATAGAGATGACTTGTTTCTGAAAAAACCTGATGTGAGTATGGCTGGATGCTATAAGCATCCTTCGACAGTTTCTAAGAACCTTTCGATCATTTATAAAATATTCATGGGATAATAAGGAAGAAAAGGGAAATGCAAAGCTGCATTCATCAAAACTGAGGTGGTAAAAGGAACATAGAGCGCCATTATAAAGAACTTCCTCAACATGGTTTCTCATCAAAAACTCAGAACTAATAGCATTCGAGCCACGCCAATGAACACAGTGTAGCCATGTAGGAGAAGACAGCCACGTCAATGAACACAGTGTAGCCATGTAGGAGAAGACAGAATCACATGTTGGCGGAGTTTGTTATATATGACACAACGACAGTGATGTCATCGAGTTTGCCACCATAGTATCGATACCCAGCATCTTGAGCTGCAGTGGAAAACGGTGTCTGCTGGTTCCTATCCACTGCTCGCTGACGTGCCAAAGCTGCAATCTTCTGAGCAGCTGCTTCAGGCCCTAAGCCAGTTCTTATAGCATGCACCACAACAGCAGTAACCTCATTGTTATATAAGTTGTCAAATAATCCATCTGTCCCAGCTATAATGACATCACCAGGAGCAACAGGAATTGTAAAAACCTGAGGCCATTAATCCCATAAGGATGATCGGGTCAGGACAGTCATTGTTGTTCAAATTTCACACAGGTTACTCTTTGAATTAAACTCAAATCAGCATCTAATAATTTTGGGGAAAAAAAAGACACCTGGTGCCATACTACATCACATGTCAATCAGACATTGGGAAAGAGTACTTTTGCATTCAAACTTGCAAATTGCGGAAGCTCGAAATAGATTAATCTTAACTGGCTCATTTGCCTTGTTGATGAGAATGAGACTTCAGAGCTGGGGGGGGTTGTTAAATTCATAACATGGATTTAGCTATTATAAAAGGTTGTGATGTGGCAGCATATGAACAAACAATATTTAAGATCAATTTAGATAGAAACTGATAATATCAAACCCAGGAAAGATTTGTTTGTATTGCAAACATATAGACGTATGTTACACATGAAAGCATGCTACAATACAGTACAAAGCTTATAAACACGCACAGACAAAACAGAAATGAATAAAAAAAAGAAAAAGAGAGAGATTAGAGTGCGTTAACTGACCTGCCCAGAGCTGGGTAGATCACCTCCATTGCCACTTTCCAGTTGATATGTAAAATTGAAGCCATGCTGCTGCACTGGGGATCGGAAGATAGTACATCCATCTCTAACCACCATGAATCCACTGTCTCCCAGATTAATAGCACGTATTCCCTGAGGAAAGAAGTCCATATAAGACCACGCAGTCTTGAGCAGTAACTTTCACTTGGTGAGTACTTAATAAAGCAATCATTGACGAAGCAATTAAAAATAATGAAATACAGGCACAGAAATATAAAAGGCAAGTCTAGTAACAATCTTCACCAGAAGTTGACCAGTCAAAGAGAGGATATGCTTGCAGTAAGATATTTCTTTGTGCATTCCAATCCACAAGAGCTAGAATTTTGCCAAGTTCCAACAGCCAAATATCTTCAGTCTAGGGTCAATCAACATTCTACCCAGAATAAAGAGATTGGAAGGTACACAGACTTTGTTTATGATGACTTCATGAAACAAGGGAGGCCTTTGCTTTTTATCTACTAGATATAGAATTAAGTGATTGTATTGTCTTACAAGGATTTTAGTTATCAGAAAGAGTCTGAAATTGAAATACCATAGCATTAATTAAAACCTATGAACTTCAAAAATGCTACCACTTTTTGAGACTTCATGTTATCAAACACAGAAATGGACTATCCATCTCCATTACACTAGTTTGATGGATGAAATTTTCATTCTTCAAGGAAAAAGTAAGGAATATAAGTGCCTTGAAGAATGAACCACTGATTCTGACTGAAAACAATAGCCAAAGCACCATATGCATATAGCCGAGCTCATTACAATGTGTTAAAAATATTCAATACGTAATTCCTGCCACAACATTCCATCAATTATAATATTAAGAAAGCAGCTGGGTGTAATTTCACCTGTTAAAGAAGAACATACCTCACTATTAAGGGTAATGATGCAGGCCGTTGAAGAACCCTGAGCTTTTGTTTTTGCGTGAGCCTTCTCCAACACCCTGGCTGGGTCAAAGGAACCATTGGGTTCCTCTTGAATTGCACTAACTGAATGAGACATAAGTTCCCGAGAAAATTCCCCTGCATTGACTCCTACATCTGCCCAGCCTCCTACACCATCTGCTACACCTATAGCTTGTTCATCTTCACATATGAAGTGAGCATCTTCCCCACCAGTCTCCTCCTTATCAGGATGTGGCAAGTAACATGATCCAGAGAGCAGCTTCAAGTTTCTGTCATCAACAGTATTCCTGAAGTCAATATTGGGCAAATAAGTGATTGTAATATGGCTCCTTTTTGAATCCTAATTTCATTTGCAAGATTGTGTACAGTGTCCCAAACCCTTGTTTCACTACTGCCAAACCAATTGAGAATAACGGGAAACCAAGAACATTTGTACCACAATCTTGTGATTGACTTCAATGAAATTATAACTCTAAAATGAGTTAGCAAAGAAGAAAAATAATTGAAACAAACAGAAGATAAGAGCACGTACTGGCCAGATACCACAGTGGAGTCCACCACCTGTTCCTTGCGAGAATTCCCATCAAATGACACATCTTGAGCAGCCCCAGCAGAGAAACACACAGAAGACGAAGAATACAAGTTCTTCAACAATGTTCCAACAACTAAATTATTTGCCTTACCGTTCCCTCTCATTGCATCAAGCATAAAGTTTCCACACACCAAACGACTATTTGGCAACTCCCTATTTCTCATTTTAACACTCGATTTTAGACAACTAGAACGACTTCTATCAGAGAAAAAAACAGCACTGGGTTTTGAAAACTCCAATCCATTCCCACAAGTGGCAATCATGTCATCAATATGAACATCACCAAAGACAGCTTTAGAACTGGAAGCAGCCATTGAACTCCTAACAAGAGACCTCCTTGATGAAAATTGACTAGTCTTCGACACCAAAGGAATCGAATTTCTACCAACAATAGCTCTCCTTAATCCAAAATTCAGTTTCAAAAGAACCCCAGATGGCATCTTATCCTCTTAACCGAAATTCAGTCACTCTTTTAGCCAAAACAATAAATTTCATTACGTCCAATATAAAATTTGAACATGCCCTGCTGTAACAACAAATACTTCTCAAGAACCTGAAATGGGTTTTCAAATTTGGAATTTTTACGTTAGAATATAGAGATATAAATGAAACAAAAATAGAAATTTTAATGTCAAGAAAACATACCTTTTTCAGATTTTTAGAGAGATTGATGGTGAGAAAACCGAAAAGACTGAAACTTTTTTTTTGTGGTTAGATAATGGAAGCTCCGAAGAAGGTATCTGGGTGGTCTTTCTCGTCGGAGCCCCCCCACTCTCCCCGTCTCTCTCTCGTGTGTGCCTAGGCTTTGCTTGTGTCCAAATAGTGAAAACGTGGAGGCAGAGAGGGGAAAATAAAGCCAAATGGATTATTCTTTGGTTCATTCCAAAGCTTCTATGCCCCAGTTGATTATGGCTAAGTTTGATTTCTTACCAAAGTGCCCCTGTGATTTATTCTTTTATTAGTTTCTTTAATTTTATTTTCTCATAAGATTTAATAAATCAATTGGAAATGCTTTTATATTTCTAGAATTTTACATGTTCTATACATAAACATTTAATTTATGAAATTGTACTTTTTTTCATAATAAATTCTGGTAGCATATCTTTAAGCATAGTACCAAACTACACATTTTATGTAATTTAGGTTTTATTTGTCTAAGCTTTTCTACTTGTTTTTTTTTTTAATTAAATCGAATCTTTTTAATTTAAAAAACAGGTAAAAAAGCTTAGACAAACAGGTTTTATTAGAGGGTATTTTGGGAAATATCATTATAATTAGGTTTTAATTTCATGATTGCATATCATTATCATATGTGCAGTGGGATTGAGATTTTGCTTGAATTAGCGGGTTGTTTGTCAAAGGACCAACTATACAATAACACCTATGGACCATAAAATGGCATAGTTGTGACACATGTTAAGAAGTGGTAGGTTGTTGGTTCAGTATTTATAGCGTGTTTTTCAGAATCCTTGAGTCTTTTTTTAAAATATTTTTAATTTTAAAAAATATTAAATTAATATTTTTTAAATATTTTTTATAATTTTGATGTACTAATATAAAAATTAAAAAAATTAAAAAAAATTATTTTGATAAATTTTTAAGTGCAAAGATATTTTGAAAAACACATTGTACCATAATCTGTAACACACACGCTTAGGTAGTGTTTAGGAACATAGTCTAGGCCATTTCACAAAAAATTAAAATTATTTTTGTTTAAAATTAATTTTTTTTATGTTTTTTATCTTTTTAAAGTGCTGATATCAAAAATAAATTTTTAAAAATAAAAAAATATTATTTTGATGCATTTCCGAGTGAAAAAAAACTTTGAAAGCCAATTACTACCACAGTATCAAATACTAATTTAAGAGAGGACCTGTTAGCCACAACTCTATGTTAAGTTGGTGTTATGTTACCTCTCGCACTATATTATGGGTCAAACCAAAAGATTTTTAACTTAAAAGTTTTTTAAAATTATATTTAAAAACAAATATTAAAACGACGACATATTAGATTCATATAAATATGTGATTTAGGTAATTGACTCAAAAAGGTTCAATAACATTTTTAAAATATTTAGTTATATGATAAATAAATATCAAAATCAATTTAAAATCAAATAATATTGAATGATAAAATTAAAAAATATATAATTTAATAAAAAATACAATGTTAAAGATGAAATTGGAGGAAAAGTGGAAAAGCAAAACATTTTTTTAAAATTTAGTTATATGATAAATAAATAAATATAAAAACCAATTTAAAATTAAATAAATATTAAATTATAAAATTATAAAAAAAAATTAATAATAAAAATACAATATTGAAGATGAAATTGGAGGGAAAAGAGAAGAACAAAGTTCAAGCTAAGCTCGTCAATGAAAACAAAATGAAATTAATTATTCATTAAATATCATAATATATTATACAAATAGATTTTGGGTGAAATTTTGTTTTTTATATGAATTAATATGGTTATAAGATTTATTTATAACTTAATTTTTATAATTCCTTGAAACTATTTAATTAGTCATTGTAGTATATAAATTAATTAGGTGATGCCTTAATCAATATTGTGCTCATACAGTAGTTAATATATTTATTAATATATTTTAAAATTACTTTTGAAAAAATAATTATATTTTAACAATTTAAATATACATATTTAATTAGTAATTTGGTTGTACATATATATTATCAGATTGTGTATTTTGTTATAGTTTTTTTTTTAGGAAACAAAATATAAGTCTTTTTTAGCAATTTAAATATAGAATCAATAATTGTTTTTTTATATAAAAAAATGTTTTAAACTTCTTAGTTTTTATATATTCACATTTTCTCTTATATATCATATTTTTTTATTAAAATGTTCCTCAAATCACCAAAAACATTATTTATAAAAAAAACATATAAAACATAAAATAAGAAACTTGAAAAACCTATAAAAAAATCAAAATATTAAAGCAAAGAAAATTGTGTGTAAAGGGAAAAAAAAACCTAACCTAGGTTTGTGGGCTTCACCTGGTGCCCGACATGTCTAGACCCTTGAAACAAAGCTCAGGAAAAAAGGTTTTCAAGCCCAAGCCTTTGCGCCTAAGTTTTTTTTAAAAAAAATCATGTAAATGACATGTCATCTAATTTTTTAGAATCTGACTATTTCAATATAAAAAAAAGATATCATCTTTATTTTTTTAAGTCAAATCATTTTATATCAGCCATTCAGATTACCTTTGAACCTATGTGTTTGGTTTTTTTTTTGTCATTTGAAACTTGTCAAGTTAATTGGATTATATCAAGATAACTTTCATATTATTTAATTTGAAAACTAAACTTAGTAATGAGTCGAGTCGAGAGTTTTCAAATTTGACTTATTGGATTGGACTCAATGATCATATAAAAAAATTCCACAAATATTTTTTTTGAGTTTATTTTTTTTAGTCAAACATATTGCAGGAAATAAACTATTTATTAACTATTTAAGAACCACATTCTTGCTAAGATGAGGAGGTAATTTTAATTTATGGCGGCCGTGTTCGCAAAATATAGATTCTTTAAGGGACACCAAATCACCAAGCTAATCAATCCACAGTATTTCGATACGCGAAAGCACCTTTCGAAGGAAGGGGCCAATAACAAAGGGACAAAACGATAGCTGGATTTAATGTTGTCCTATCCAGCAAGTATTAAAGCAAGAAGCATCATTGGCGACTTAATTACATGTGAGAACCTACCACATTTCATATCCATGTTAATATCTGTAAATTAATTGTCAAAGCTGGATCAACGATCAAGCATCACCTTCGTTAGAAATCTCATGGCAAACAATACAATATGTATATTGTAAAATCCAACCTTAAACTCGATATATATTAATATTGATATGAAAGTTGCTATTTTTCTATTTTAATTATTTTTCTAGTTAATTTAGATTTAAGTTATTATTTTTTCTACTTAGCTTAAGCTTTTAATTTAATTAGTATATTATTATTTATGAATTCTAATACTAGATAAATTTTATTAGTCAGGTAAGTTTTAATTATGAATTCTTTTCTATAAAGGATTTTAGTTTTAATTAGAAATAATTTCATATAAAGGATTTTAAAACTAATATAAATAAGGTTGTCTAGTTTATTTTGAGATGCAGGCTATTCAGACTTTTAATAAAACACTAAAGAGTTGTCTCTAAATTTTTCTATGGCTTAGGCCTGTGGCCTTAGGGCTTGCGAACACAAGCTTTTATACATCATGTCAATTGGTGTTAGAGCAAATTGATCTCTTTGATGGATAGAGATGGCAACAACCCACTCTGCGATGCAGAAGTGAAGGCCCTTAGGGGTGTTATGCGAGCTTAGGAGCGGAAACTAGATTGTTTGGCGCAAGCTCGAGTATAGATAATGGATTAATTGGAACAAGCCATAGCAAGTCTAAATCGGTTAATAGGTGATGCAAATATGGATCGTGAATAGGAGAGGAATTTGTCTAGAGATTTATCTCGAGGCATGCCTAACCTTAGATTCCTGAAGATCCACCCAAGCAACCAATTATCTAAGTGGAGGATGTCGGTGGAGTCAAATTTAATGGAGGTCATAGGGCCTTAGTATTCAAAGACTAACCACCACAAAAAAACATATGATATTTGTATCAAGATAGAAATCCATGTACTCAATAGACATATGAACATAAAGAAATTCCTTGATTGGGTCACTATATATGATAAGGTTAAGGAGTACTAAGGTTTTTTGGAAGAGAAGAAGGCCAACCTAGTCGCATATAACCTAAAAGGTGAAGCTTTTTCCTAGTGAAAACATCAGACATAAACACGATTAAAAGAAGAGAGACAACCTATTATGTCATGGATATATATATATATATATATATATATATATATATATATATATATATATATATGAGACAGTTGTTACATGAGAGATCCCTTTCTCTTGATTATGACTAGTATTTGTTTCAACGATATCAAGATTTTACACAAGGTGATAAATCTATCAATGGGTATATTGCTGAATTTCAAAGACTGTCAAAAAATATCAGGCTCCAGGAGACGGAGAATTAGCATGTTGCAAGGTTTATGAAAGGGTTAAAGCCAACAATCTAAGATAAAATTAGCCTCACTTGAAAACATGATATTGGTAAGTTTGCCCAGAAATATTATATTTATTTGGTAAGTTTGTGCAAAAATATTATACTTGTCAAAATATCAAGGGATAAGCATAAAATACAAGTCTATATATGGTTTTGCTTATTCCTAAAGAAATATAAGAGGACTTTTATATGGATTTTGTATTGGAATTACCTTGTATATAAAAGGGAGTGGATTTTGTATTTATTATAGTTGACAGGTTTTCAAAGATGACGTATTTGATTCTATGTAAAAATATAAATGATGCGTCTGTTATTGCTTGACTTTTCTTTTGAGAGTTGGTTCATTTACATGAGGTGCCAAAGACCATCACTTCTGATCAGGGCAATAAGTTTTTTAATCACTTTTGGTGTACATTGTGGAAACTGTATGACTCTTTATTATAGTTCAGTAGCACAACACATCCACAAACAAATAGACAAATAGAGTCGCTGAATAGAACACTTGGAAACTTGATAAGAAACATTTATGGTGACAAACTTAAATAGTAGGATTATGCCCTTGTAAAAGCAGAATCTTCATACAACAATGCTAGACATAGTGTCATGAGTAAATCACCATTCGAGATTATGTATCTATAGTGCCCTAAGCATGTGCTAGATCTTATGTCAGTTCAGAAGGGTGTTGGGTTTAGTATTGTTGTCGAGAAAATAGCCATGTATGCGCAAGCTACTATAGAGGATATGAAGCAAAAGTTGATGAAGACCAATACCGAATACAAGGAAGCTGCTGATAGACATCATCATGCTAAAGTGTTCCTTCATGAAGAAAGATTTTTGGTTGGGTCGTATAGCAAGCTACGGGTGAAGAAATATTGTCCTTACACCATCATTAAAAAATTTGCTAACAATGCTTATATTATCGATATACTTGATAATATGAGTATTTTCAAAACTTTTAATGTGCTAGACATTTATCCTTTCTATAATAATTAGCCTTTGTATTCAGAGCTTGAAGGTGACTCGAGGTCGAGTCTTTCACAAGTAAAGAGGAATGACATGCAATGTGTTACAATTACATTTATAGAAGATAGATAAGGCCAAGCCTGAAAAAAAGCTCACGAAGAAACCCATAAGCATATGATATAACGCCTGAAGTTGCTATTTTTCTATTTTAATTATTTGTTTTGTACTTAGATTAGAACTTTTAATTTAATTAGTATTTTA
>Ga0307515_10016250_pt1 | contig 13641 bp, 3 predicted proteins | sample 17_EM_MG_FD_194513 | JGI IMG/M metagenome (GOLD analysis project Ga0307515, IMG submission 194513) | Populus trichocarpa ectomycorrhiza microbial communities from riparian zone in the Pacific Northwest, United States - 17_EM | ecosystem: Host-associated > Plants > Roots > Unclassified | place... | reverse complement strand
GCGGGATCTAGGCGATATCCTAGCGTTTATAAGGCTTTTTAGGCCTAAACTTCGGAGATCTGGCCTGAATCCTACCTGGTGCCCCTAATAGGGTAGCCCGCCGCTAGACCTAAACAGGACTATAAGTATCTAATCTAATATACATTGTAAGGGGGGTAGGTAGGTGAAAAGAACGACCTATTAAGTGCAGTTGCAAGCGATAATGTTATTAACCGTGTTAAACATCTGGTTAAATACCTAAGTTATAGGGTTTTCGGCCAAGCAATATATAGACATGTGATATCTATCTCTCGCACGGCATAAATAGGTTATAGTCCATTTTAAGTATATTGATTATGGAGGGTGCAGGCTTATAGGGCGGGATCTAGGCGATATCCTAGCGTTTATAAGGCTTTTTAGGCCTAAACTTCGGAGATTTGGCTTAAATCCTACCCGGTGCCCCTAATAGGGTAGCCCGCCGCTAGACCTAAATAGGACTATAAGTATCTAATCTAATGTATATTATAAGGGGGGTAGGTAGGTGAAAAGAACAACCTATTAAGTGCAGTTATAAGCGATGATGTTGTTGACTGTGTTAAATATCTGGTTAAATACCTAAGTTGCAGGGTTTTCGGCCAAGCAATGTATAGACACGTAATATCTATCTCTCGTACGGCACAAATAGGTTATAGTCCATTTTAAGTATATTGATTGTAGAGGGTGTAGGCTTATAGGGCGGGATCCAGGCGATATCCTAGCGTTTATAAGGCTTTTTAGGCCTAAACTTCGGAGATCTAGCCTAAATCCTACCTGGTGCCCCTAATAGGGTAGCCCGCCGCTAGACCTAAATAGGACTGTAAGTATCTAATCTAATATACATTATAAGGGGGGTAGGTAGGTAAAAAGAACAACCTATTAAGTGTAGTTGTAAGCGATAATGTTGTTAACCGTGTTAAACATCTGGTTAAATACCTAAGTTATAGGGTTTTCGGCTAAGCAATATATAGACACGTAATATCTATCTCTTACACGGTATAAATAGGTCATAGTCCATTTTAAGTATATTAATTATAGAGGGTATAGGCTTATAGGGCGGGATCTAGGCAATATCCTAGCGTTTATAAGGCTTTTTAGGCCTAAACTTTAGAGATCTAGCCTAAATCCTACCTGGTGCCTACCAGCGAAGCGCCTACTACCTATAAAGAATTAAGTTAAAACAAGAGCGATTTCCGTAGTCTAAAAGTATAAAGTCTCTACTCTATATTAGGCTTAGCGACCTAGTAAAACAGCAGACGGCAATATACGGCATATTACGGCAATGTCGCGGCAATATGCCGAATATTGCAGAATATTGCTATAGGAAGACGGGTAGGCAGAATAGTGTGGCGGTATAGAATTCTGCCGGCTCTATCGTTAAACGGACCAATTAGGATTTTCCATCCCCGGGATAAAAAATCGCTATTAGCTTAGCTAAGGGCGGTAAGCGGAACTAATATCTTTATAGTAAAAATAGGTAGACGTATATATAGAACCTCAAGGTAGGCGTGTATACAGAACCTTAAGAATCCAACAACAATTATAGATATTATAGATATGGCAGAACGTGGTAGGTAACGCGCCTCTAGTACCGTTATATAGCCAGTATAGGCACACTCTACTGGAAATTTAAGTTTAATTAAAGTCGTTCGGTTTCTAAGGTATTATAGTAAAGTTTAACCATATCTGATGTCCATTAACCTAATTGCGCCATTTATAACTCTGCGAAGCTATAATTATGCGTATACTATACTACACCCCTACGGAAGGAGTGGTTGGAGTAACTATTAGGTAGGATACCGCCGCCGGCTAAGCGGGTTAATAGAATCTTACGCACTACTAGCGCCGAAAATACTATATTATTAATGCTAAATAATAGATCTAATAGAGGCCGGGGGTCACGGTTAAATAACCGTATTATTACGGCCATAGGGCATAGACAATCTCCCGGTATAGCGGCGATCTAGATATTAACGCCACTATAGGTTTTATCTATCTTGCTCCGTTTAAGGTAAAAGACTATTAAATAGCTATTAGGGGCGATCCTAACGTCGCTATAGAGGGCCCTTATAGTGCTAAAGTTCTTAGCTTTCCTATTTAGGTATATAATCTCTCCTATATATAGGAAACCCGCAAACGCTATTATAAATGCCGTATCTACGTTTATATTAGCTTTATAGGGCCCAAAGGTAATAATCTTGTTTAGAATGTCCTTTATAATTAGTAGTTTAGTCTTCTTAGTAGATGGGAATAGTGATATAGCCCCCGCTAGGGCCCTTTTAATAGTATAGTCTTTAAAGGCGGTGATTAAGTGACCTAGATCTATATAACGAGATTGGATTGTAAAGATATAGTTAGAGAGGGTTTTTAGCTTAACCCTACCTATTAGAGGGGCGGCTGTACTAAACGCTTGTTAAGTAATCTATTCCCCTAAGTTTATCCTCTTAGCTAGATACGGTAATGAACTGTTTAGGGCTAAGAAGGCCTCCCAGCTCTTAGTAGTAGAGGAGTAGCCCTTCCTTATATTGGCTGCTAAGCCATGCTATATAAGTAATAAAAAGTAATAAAACCTACTGGTCTCGCTCTAGAAGGTTAGGGGAGGTTAATTAAACAACTTTAGGTTAACTATAAGAGTTAGTAGCTACTTGGAGGAGAGATATTATTTTTCTAGTAAGAAGCCTTTATTTATCCGGCAAGAAGCCGTTATTTATTTAGTAAGAAGCCGTTATTTATTTACCACTTAGGGCACAGTAATAATAATTTCTCGCGGTTAAATTATAAGAGAGTATCAGCAAGCCCATTGTTGGCGCTGGAGACCCATATAGTCGTCATAGTAATATCATTTATTATTAAGGATATAAGTATCTCTTAGAGTAATTAGTTTCTAGGACCTTTTACAATATTATTTTAAATGCCGTTGTAGGCAACTATATTGTCTATATAGATATAGAGAGACCTATACCGCTAAACCGATAACTACCTTCTAAATGCCTCTGTAATAGCATGTATCTCTTTTAGGTTAATATAGTTATCCGCCTGGTCTAATAGGGGGTAATAGCTAAAGGCCTAGGCCTGGGGTAGGGAAGACACGTAATTAGGCCAGTAGCCGTTCTCTTTGCTAAAGTAGAAGCCTCTATAGCCTTTAAGCGATAAGGCGTTAGTAAATAAGTAAAACTATGGCCTCTCCTTGTTATTAAAGAATAGTATACCGTTACTTAATATAAGAACCTTAAGCTAGAGGTTAAGGTCTTCTTTAAGCTCTAGGGGGAGGCGCTAGGGCGTATATTTTAATAACCTAGTAGGCTATTTTATTATAAAGTCCTATAAGGAGCGAGAGTACGAGCGCCTAAGGCGGATAACTCTTGTATACTATGCTAGGCGGCCCGCTAGTTATTAGGCTTGCTATAATAATAGCTAGCCCTTTTAGAGGGCTTCAGTTACCTAATTAATAGCTTTCTATTACTTAACTAGTAAGAGTCTTAACTCTATTACCACGGTGTTAATAGTATAACCCAGAACTTTAGCCTCCGTACCTTTAATATTCTTAGTATTATTTTAGGGTACCCCTAGCTGGTTAGTAACCGAGAGGTATACCTCCCTTAGTAATGGCAGTATAGTTAGACACTTAACTACGAATATAAAGTCGTTAAGATAGTGCTTAATAGTAGAGTTAATTTATTGTGCTAGGATCTAGTAGAGACCTTTAGTAAATAGGTTAAAGAGGAATAGGGCTGTTTGTAAGCTAAATAGCAGACAGTATTTAATATAAGTAACTCCCTTCTAGATAAAGCCGAGTAGGTAACGCGACTGTACTAAGACGGGCATAATCCGGAAGGCATCTTTAATATCTCGTTTAACTAGGTAGTAGCCCCTACCGGCTATAATTATATATGCTAGTATAGTCTCTACCTGGGTATAGTGTAGTGTTGCCTAGGCTAGGTTGATTAAGTCATTAACTAAGGAGCCCTTAGGTAAAGAGAGGTCGTAAATACGGCAGAAGCCGCCGTCTGCCTTAGGCACTAGGCCTAAAGGTAAGGTAACTGCAGAGTTGGCAGTCTATATACAGCCTAGGGCTAGGTCAATAACGATCTTTTTAGAGATAAGGTCTTCGTTATCGCGTAAGGAGAGGTGGTTTTTATAAATACTAGATAGCATAGGTAACGAGGGACCTATCTCCGTCCCGTAGGTAAGGATGCCTTATAAAATTACTAGGAGATTTCCAGGGTACCTATAAAGGAGCGTGCTCTAAGCGAGAGGCCTTAAGGGTAATAGTAAGTCGGCCAGAAAGGTCGTTTATAAGTAAGTTTTAAAAAGAGGTACTAAATTAGGCCTGCCTTGGAGCCTTAGCGCCTATAGTAGGTCCAACTGGATAGTTAAACCTAGGAAGATGTTTTTATCCACCATCAAATCTTAGGTTTAACTGCTTATGGCAGTAAGCTACCTAGGGCACGACTTCAATAGGTGGTCTTTATCGCATTTAGAGCATGCGTAGCGGTAATAACACGGATCTTCTCTACAAGCCTGCTGGTTGTTCTAGCTGTAACAGAGCTTATTAGAGGTAGGGGGGGGAAAGGTATTCTTTCGCGATCTCTTTAATGCCATACCACGGACTTTAAGCCCTTGGCTCCATGCCTTTATATTGGCCGCCCGGCAGTATAGGGCCTTAAACTAGGTAGGCATGTCCCAGTTACTAGGCTTAAGCTAATTATAATCTATGACGTACCTATAGTAGTTAAGTGCGAGGTCTAGGATAGAGGTCCAGTTATAGGTCGCGGAATAGTCGCGGATCTTGTTTATCTAGAGTAACATCCTTATATGGAGGTTGGTTAGGCATATACAGAGAGTGCTTATAATTACTACGTAGTTTGTAAACCCAGTAAACCAGACCTCCTTATTCTCATAAACCTTGCGGCTAGTAGTAAGTCTTTTTAAAATAAGCTTTCTATTTTTAATAGTAGCCATATTAGAGAGGTCTAGGCGGCCAGAGTGTACCTATAGACGTGCTAGATTCTTTAGGCGGAAGGATCCTTTTTATATATTATAGAGGTCTCTTTTAGCTAGGCTAGGGAGGTCGAGCTTAAGCATGCCTAAGCCTTCCGGTAGGTTATAGGATTTACCTAGTTTATCCGCCTTAGCGGTAGAGGGGTGCTCTAGTAGAGCAGGCTGCTTTAGAGCGGCTAGCCTTGCCTAGTAAAACTCCTCTTCCTATTCCATCTTTTAGATCTGTGCCTGTTCCTCCTATTTCGTCTTTTAGATCTATACCTATTCCTTCTACTCCCTCTTATAAATCTCTAGGTTATGGAGTTATTAGGCCCTCTCGTCTTATTTCCTAGCTCTTTCTTCTTCCGAAGATGAAACCATAGTATATTCGGTAGATAGGATGGTAGTAGATAAGGAGGTAGATAATAGGGCGGTCGAGCGAGGAGTTTTCGAGCGGGTGCTATTGGCTGGAAAGTCGGTCATGGGCCTTAATGTAGGCCACTAAGAACACTAATCGCAAGCAATCTATAATGAAAAGAACAACCTATTGAGTGCAGTTGCAAGCGATGATATTGTTAACCGTATTGAACATCTAGTTAAATACCTAAGTTGTAGGGTTTTCGGCCAAGCAATGTATAGACACGTAATATATAATATATTGCTATTTACTAGAAATACTACCTATTATATAGTAAACACTTCGCAGTAATAGAGCCCGCACGTATAAATATAGCCTAGCCCTCTAACTCTAGTGGTACGCATATATACCAACTCTATATAATAATAAGAAATATAGTAACGCCTATAACCTCCTATAGTCTACTATACTATAATAACTAGTTACCCCTTTATAGGCACTTAATAAATCGCTTATATTAAAAACTATAAGAGTTTAACGGTATTAGACCGCTACCTAGCCCTAAATAGACTAGGTAAGGTAGTCCCTATAAGTTATATAATTGTGCCCTTATTTAACTATATAGTACTAAGTCTAACCGCATTTACCCTAACTAGTAGCAGTAAACTATAGCTAATTTTACCTCTATATGGGTATATATAGGCAATTATAAAATCTACCTCTTTACCTCTTCTTAATTAACTTTACTTACTCTACCTTCTATCTCTTCTATAACTAACCTCTAACTACGTCTAATATTAGAGTTATACTAGTATAGCGCTAGCCAGCTACCGTATAAAGCCCTCCTACTTTAATAGTTACCTTTTACTTAATATATACTGCAATATTGTATATACCTAACTAAATAAGCGACTTAATAATAATGTAACTATAGGTAAAGCCAGACGCGTGGTATAAGGCGAACCTAAAGCCGACTAAAGATACGGATATTGCCTAAGGCTTTAGAATAAGCATTAAAAACTATAATAGACTAAAAGAGAAGGTTAAAGTTAAGCCTAAGTATGTAATATATCGCGGTATGTCACGGCACTGACCTAACGCATACTGTTTCATACTGTCTCGTACTATTTCCTACTGTTGGCTAGCCCACCACTAGCGACTTAGCGGCCGGCCCTACTATTTATATACAATACCCCCTTTCTACCTTCTTCCCCTCTTTATACCACAACATAGTTATTTAGTCTACTTTATTGTAGTACTGTGACAGTTTATAGTATCTTTAATTTACGCCCTATCGCGATTACTAATTCCTCGTACCCTAGCTAATTAACCTCCGCCCTAGAGCAATCGCGACCTACGCGCGCCTCTGCTAAAACTAATACGTCCCTAGTATAGTCCTAGAACGATCCTTAGTTTTTACCTAGCGCCTAAATAGGTAACACTAATGATGCCGAAATAGCCAAAACCTAGAACCCCTACGATGTTTTTGTAGACCTCTTTATAGAGATATACCCTAATATTATATGGATAATCCGCCGCTCCCTACTATACCCTAAGACTTTTAAGCCTAGTAAAGCTTATTTTACCCTTATTAACTATACCAACGAGTTCCTTAATAATATTAAAGTAGGACTATAGTGTATATATAATATAAACACCGCTAATAAGAAAGCTAATAAAAACCTTAGTGCCCTTATTACTTCCTAAATAGGAACTATTAACTCCTAGGTAGAAACTATTACCGTTCTAAAATAATTAACCCCTATAATAACAATAGTAACCTAGTAGAAAAAACGGAGATCTAAAGACCCGCCAATATTTAGCGGAAAAGGCACCCCACTAGAATAATAAGCTAATTTTAAGACCTGGCATATTAAGATTAAGGGAGTCTTTAACCGGGACTGGGACTACTTTAATACAGTTTAGTCTTAGATCCTTTATATCTTAGATATACTAGAGGATAAGGCCTATAGGTTTATTAAGTAGGGCTTAGAGCTTATATATAAGAACCTAAATAACATATCTATATAGAAATGGCCTACTAAGGAAGATATGCTTAAAGACCTTACTACCTACTATAAGGTCCTTAATACGACCTAGGTCGCAAAAAATAAGCTTAACTATTTCCCCTAGGGCGAGCGTAATTATTAGTCCTAGAAGGGAGAGCTTAATAAGCTAATAGTCTGCGCTAAAAAGATAAATAAATAAAAGGTAGACCTACTCTAAAAGTTTATCTCTCCAAAGATAAAAGAGCTGGTACTTGGACTTGCCTATAAAATTAATAATAGCGACTATATAGGTTGGAGTAAGCAGATAGATATATTCGCTAAGAACTTTATAAACTATATATACTAAGCCAACCTTAAGAAGAACACTAACTACCGCCTACCTACCTAAACCCCTGCCCCTATATTGACCCTAACCCTAGTAGTGACTAGAGAACCTATAGACCTTAATAGAATCTTAGATATAGAGCGTAAGCGCCGCGTTAATAATAGACTGTGCCTTATCTATGGCCTACCTGGCCACTAGAAGGATGCCTATAACCCTGCTAAGATAGTAAACCTAATCCTAATATTACCCCGTTAAATAACGCGAACTAATAACCGCGGACGTGGTAACCGTGGAGTCTATTATAAACGCGGCGACCGCGGAGCCTATTATAGCCGCGGCGGATAACTCCCCCCCTTTAACCCTACGGCTTAGTTACTTTAAACCATGCCCTATATAGGAGCCTAACCCGTTAATAACGCCTAATATTGGCGACTTCGCGCTAGCGAATACGAACACGGCTACGTCGTTAGCAAGGTATTGTCTTCCTATACCCTAACTAAAGCCGAGACCGATACCGCTAGCCAGATAGACACTGGGCCACCCTACTAAAATAGCCCTATACCCTAGTCGTTAAAAGGCAAACCTTTAGACTAAGTTATATCTAAGGGTCTAAACTATATAAGGAGGAAGACGAGAAGATTAGGTCCCTATTACTAGATTAATTAGTCCTTTCTATTAGTAAACTGCTACTTAATCTTAGATTAGCAAATAGTAATAAGAAATTAATCCTTATTTAAACCTAACTCTCCTTACTGCGTAACCTATACCCCTAAGTCTATATTAATATAGTAAGCCTAGTGGACTCCGGTAGTACTATAATGGCATTTACCGATATAGAGTCTATTATAAGAAAGTATAACGTTATAATTAAGAAGCTGCTGGCACCTAGGCTACTGCGCCTCGCAGATAGTATTCTAACTTTGCTTGTTATGGACTACTTTACCGCCTAAATGTTAATTGGCCTCCATACTGAAGCTATGCTCTTTTTTATTACTAAACTCTCGCCCACTACCCTAATTATTCTAGGTATGCCTTGGCTTTAAAAGTATGAGCCCCGCCCTAGCTTTAGGAAGCTTAAAATCCGCTTTAACTTAGACTACTGCTCTAGGCACTGCCTCTTATAGGGGATAACCGATAGTAGTAGGGACGCCCTGTGTAGATACTTGGCACTACTAAGCCTAGTGCCTAGGACTATATATAAAGCCCTAATAGTAGAAGACGTTCCTAATAAAGGGGAGCTTATATAGCTGTAAAGTAATAAGATAGCAGAAGACCGGACCACCCTAGCACTTAAGACTAAAATGATGGGCTAGCTAGCCTCGCTGAGACTAAGAAAGAAGGTCTGCTTTATGCCGCTACTACTAAGAGTCTAACGCTAACCTAGACACCCTTTAAACCCTAGCTGCCTAGCCCGATACCTAGAACTAAGCTATATGCCATACGTATATACTATAGCTCGCGTTATAGTAAGGACTGGCTATGGAACTACTGAGACCTGGATAATAGAAACCGAGCCACTGTAACGCCTAACCTTATACCTACTCCCCGCACGCCTTGTGTAAGGCCGCCGCCTAGGAACCGCTCTTAAGAGCTGACTAAGATAAGCTAGTCCCGCCGTGATGTTGGGAGAAGACTAAATACGCCCTAATCTAGATGATATTATAAACGTATGCGCCGTAAACTTCGCCTAGTTTTGTAAATAAAAAAGCGTAAAGGTAATGAGGATTTATATAATGGAGCTAGTAGAACTGATAAAATAAGAAGAGCACTAATAGCTGCTTAAGGAACTGCCTATAGGCTTAATAGAGGTACTGAACCTATTAGAAGAATCCTTCCGCTGGCTGGTGGAAGGTAACTATATAATAGAGGAAGCCCGTAAGGCGCTGCCCCCCTATTTCTACGACTTCCTTAAGATAAATTTAAAAACTAAGCCCGAGCTTTTACACTGGAAGATAATTGATACTAATGTTAAGAAATTTCTAAAAGGCAAACTAGGATTAACCTGTGAGGACATTTTATAATGCCTACTAAAGGAGTTTTATAAATATATTGAGTACTTTCTCCCTAAGAATGTAGATAAGCTGCCCCCTTACCGACTATAGGACCATAAAATTAAGATTATCCCTAGAAACTAGGCCCTGTACTATAAAAACAGACTACTCTTACCTGCTAAACTTAGGTGTGTAAAGAAGTGGATTGATGAGATACTAGATAAGGGTTTTATCTGCGAATCGACCTCACTAGCTGCCGTACTACTCCTCCTCGCTGCTAAGCCTGGCGGTGGTGTGCAAATCTACTATGACTACCGAGGCCTAAATATAGTTACTATTAAGAATTGGTATCCATTGCTACTAATCCGCGAGATACTTGACGTACTTTGTGGTGCTAAGTACTTTACAAAACTTGATATAATTGCTGCGTTTAACTGGATCCGGATTGCGGAGGGCCATAAGTGGCTTATAGCATTTATTACCCGGTTCGGACTCTATAAGATACTAGTTATACCATTCGGCCTCTATAATGCACCCGCTATATTTTAGAACTATATTAACTATGTTTTATATAACGCCCTTAACGACTACTGCACTGCCTACCTTAATGACGTTCTTGTCTTTTCTAAAACATGCGCTGAGCATACTAAGTATGTAAATGAAGTTATCCAAAGACTCGGTAATGCTGGACTTTAGATTAATATTAATAAGTCTAAGTTTTACTCTACTAAAATAAAATACCTTGGCTTAATTATCTTAACTAATGGCATAACTATGGACCCTAAGAAGGTATAGGCCTTATAGAAATAGAAGGACCCAACGTTAATTAAAGAACTATAATAATTTCTCGGCTTCGCGAACTTCTACTAACGATTTATCTAAGGCTATTTTGCCGTCGCTACACTAATGATAAAACTTCTAAAGAAGGATATTGGATGGCTATAGGGACTAGAATAAGCCAAATCGTTTAAGGCCCTTAAGAGAGCCTTTACTTTAGCACTAGTACTAGTATACTATAACTATATAAAGAAAACAGTGGTAGAGACAGACGTATTAAATTAGGCCTTTAGTGGAGTCCTTTCCTAGTATAGCAACGATGGTAAATTAAGACTGGTCGCATTCTTCTCCGTAAAGCACTTTACGCTGGAGTGTAACTACAAGATCTACGATAAAGAACTCTTAGCTATTATTAAGGCTTTAGAGGAATGGCGCCCTAAGCTATAAGGGACTGAAGAGCCGTTTAAAATTATTACCGACTATAAGAACTTATAGACGTTTATAACTACTAAGCAGCTAAATTAGCGCTAAGTCTGGTGGGCAGAGTTCCTTTTATAGTTTAACTTCGTAATTATATATAGACCTAGCAGTAAAGCCACGCTCCCTAATGCCTTAAGCTGGCTGCTAGGAACGAGACCTAAGGACGCTGATAATAAACGCCTCCGCCACTAAGCCTAAGTCGTTATACCGCCCTAGAAAGTTAACCCTATAATCTTAGAAGAATTACTACACGAGTCCCGCAACTTCGACGACGTAGAGTTTGTAGCCGCTCTAGACCCTAAAATAGCTAAAAAGTCACTGGATAAGCTAATCTGGTTGGGATACTAGGAGAATAAACTCGTAAAAGATATAGTGGCGGCCCTGCGAGATTGGAAAGCTCGCCGTTAGCTAAAGAAGATTAGGAAATTACTCCGTTGCGATAAGTTAGAATGTAGTATTGTTGACGGATAGATCTACTTCTACTAACGCCTCTTTGTCCCTAACGCCCTAGACCTCCGCCTAGAAGTTATCCACCAATCTTATAATAGCGGCCCCGCTAGTTACCCCGGCCGGGTTAAGACCCTTAACCTCCTAAACTAAATATACTGGTGGTTAGGAATCTCCTAGTTTATGGCTACCTTTATTAAAGACTGTGCTCTATACTTTTGCACTAAGACCCCCTATTTTGCCCTACCTGGTTTCCTAAAGCTACTAGAACTACCCGCTTGCCTATAAATAGATATTTTAATTAACTATATCACAACGCTGCCGGTATGCTAACGCTATGGTAAGGCATATGAATATATCCTTATTATTATAGACCGCCTAACTAAAATGTGATACCTTGTTTTAGTAATAGGACTCTTAATAGAGGAGCTAGTTAATGGCTTTGTTAATAACGTATATAAGCTCTACGGTGCACTAAGCACAATTATTTCTAATTACGGTATATAATTTATTAGCGACTTCTGGCGACGACTAAGTAAACGCCTTAAGATAACCTTATAACTAAGCTTAGCCTAGTACCTAAAAACGGACGGCTAAACTGAAATTGTTAACGCTGCTATAAATAAGTACCTCTGTGCTTTTGTTAGCTTTATATAGGATAACTGGGTTAACTACCTACTGCTTACTAAGTTTGCTACGAATAACTAAGTTAACGAGAGTATAGGCATCTCCCCGTTCTTTGCAAACTATGGCTTTAACCCTCGCCTTGGAATTAAGCCTGCTGGCCCCTACCTACTAACACTATTAGTATAAGTAAAGAAGGAGTTCTTCCGCGCAGACTCTGTGGCTAACCGCTTTAAGCGGATATTAATATAGCTTAAGGCCCTAGCCCGGATTTTATAGTAACGCTACAAAGATAATGCTAATACCTATAGGGACGAGAGCGCGTTATTCCATAAAGGCGATATAGTTATAGTTAGCTTAGAAAATATGAAGATAAATAGACCTAAGAAGAAATGGGACGATAAATGAGACGGCCTGTACCCCGTACTCGCAGTATACTAAGGGGTAGTTGTGGTAGACCTCTTGGACCATATCTGAGTAAACAAATCCTTCTATACATCTAAGGTCCGCCTCTAGGCTGCTAAAAAGATCCCTGGCTAAGCAAATATTAATATTATAGAGCGCCGTAATGTACAAGGACGAGTAGTAGAGAGAGATAACGATGGTAACATAGAAGATAAATGGGAGTTTAAGAAAATCCTTAATGTATATAACGAAGACCCCTAAGGCCTAACTTATAAGATTAAATGGAAACATTATAAGGACACTATCTGGCAGCTAGAAAAAGACCTAAAGGGTTGCGAATAAGCTGTATAGCGCTTTTATAAGTAACACCCTAAGAAGCCAGGACCCCCAGACTGGGTATAAGATAAGAAGAAGTTACGCTAAGGTTGTAGCCGACCACCGTGTTAAAATTTGTGGTGGTTGAGATGTTATGGAACTTTAACCGGCGGTTAAAGTTATCTAATTGGCTAGATTCTTGCCAAGAAACGCTATACGGATCGGTTTGGGTGGCGGTATGGAGTTCTGCCGATATTACTTACTAAACTAACTAATTAGGATTTTCTATGCCCGGCATGGAAAATTACCATTAGCTCGGTTAAGGGCGGTAAGCGGAACCGACATCTTTATAGTAAAAAATAGGTAACCCTATATACTGCCTATTTTGGAGTTATCTATTTGGTTTAGAGACTAAACTATCTAGGAGAAAGGAGTACTATTACGGCACTGACCTAACGCATACTGTTCTATACTGTCTTGTACTGTTTCCTATTATTAGCTGGCCCACCACTAGTGCCTTGGCGGCTGGCCCTACTATTTGTATATAATACCCCCTTTTTACCTTCTCCTCTTTATACTATAACGTAGTTATTTAGTCTACTTTATTGCAGCACTGTGATACTAGCAATATATTATATATACTTACTAAAAGCTATTTAACTACTTTAATATTTATTTTAATAGAATTTAAAGTATTTAATAAATAAAAATAAGAGGTTATATGCTAGGCATATACGGGGTATATGCAATAATAAAACTAAGTTATTAAAATATTCTATATATAATGTATAGTCTTAGCATATATAGAGCATATGCTCACTTTATATACTTTACCTATTATATCTTTATATTAAAGAGATCTTACTCCCTATATACTACCCTTTAAAGTATTGCCTTTGTGTTCTATATAAGTAG
>Ga0307515_10016249_pt1 | contig 13641 bp, 17 predicted proteins | sample 17_EM_MG_FD_194513 | JGI IMG/M metagenome (GOLD analysis project Ga0307515, IMG submission 194513) | Populus trichocarpa ectomycorrhiza microbial communities from riparian zone in the Pacific Northwest, United States - 17_EM | ecosystem: Host-associated > Plants > Roots > Unclassified | place... | reverse complement strand
CCTATGGGTATCTTATTGCTTGGCGTATAATCTCAGTCGAAGATTTAAATATCCTCAACTTCTACCAAAAGCTTTAACTTACCACCAAATCTTACCACTAAGGCAGCGAGCTGTCAGCTAGCTGTAGTCTTATAGCTGACTGACTGTCACAACTCTATAAGCTCGCTGACTGCTTACGTTATCAGCCTCTTGGCAGCGACGCTGGCAGCGACGCTGACTCTTGGACACACTGACCGGTACTAAAGCTTGCGCTACCTTATAATTCATTACCCTATTTCTTGCCATCGTATATCTTACTACTTATTTCTATTACTTATTTCTATTACCCTTTACCGACTAAGTGGCGATGTCTACAGTGGCAATTATAGATTATCGTCGTCAGCCTTTTATAACCTACCTCGTGTATATATAGAGACTCTAGAGCTACATTTACAATCAAGTCGCTCGTTCAATTCCCACACTGCAAAAGCTTACATATAACTATATTAAGCGGCTATATCTTATACGTAAGATGCGAGGGAAAGTAGGCTAGTAAGATCTTCTAATTACAGTATTGCGTGAATTCTAGTGTCTTATAAGAGCTGTGGCCGTTAAGAATTAAGAGTCTGTATATACCCTTTATCCAGTTTTATATATAAAGATTAAAGTATTTAATCTATTTAAGCGTAAGCTCATTGTTTATATACGCCGTATTACTAATACTAATAGTATAGCTATTAGAAATTGTTATCTCCGAGTACTACAGTAGTATATCCAGTAGGTCTTGCCTTTAAAGATAATAAGAGGCGGGATAACGTGGCCATCTGCGCAAACTGTCTCTATAATTATAACAGATTTATAGCTAAACGCCTTACCTGCCTTACACCGTATGGCCTTATTATAAATAATAAGTACCTTATATATCCTTATGCTATATTGCATACTTCTTAATATCCCTCCCTAACGCGCTAAACCACTCTTTTATAAGAACCGGATCTTCAGCGGCCTATCTCTTTGCCTCTTTAATTCCCTGTAAAATAGAAGAGCCGGAATGCACCTCCTAGAGCAAGCTAAAACGGTGTATAAAAAAAAGTTAAAAAAAAACCCCTCCCTTTATTCCTTGTGAAGGGGAGTAGATAATCTCTAAAATTAACTACAATAATATATACATTAAATACATTATAAACAGGCAAAATAAATCTATGCCCACAAATCCTCGCTATTTATGCAAATAAAAAAGAAACTCCGACAATGCATTTATCAAATCTCAAACTCCAATAAAACACTCCTTTCAATGAAGTGAAACCGAGGACAGCAATGACAACACCGAGGTATGCCACGACATCCGGTTCACTCCCTTTTGTATTTGATACATCTCTTTAAAGGCCGAGTCGCGCGCGCGTAGGCGCGCGGGACTGTCAAATTCCACGAGCTGGCCCTGATCCAGCATCGCGACTGCGTCAAAGTCGGTGATAGTGTCGAGGCGATGCGCGGCCGCGATGATGGTGTAGTCGCTGAACTCGGAGCGGATGAGCTCCTGCATTAAGGCATCGGTTTGGATGTCAACGCTGTAGATATTGAGAATCATCATAAACTCTTTTTTTGGGCCTCATCACGTATGCGCAGTGGGTCAGAAACTTACCTTGCAGTCGCCTCGTCGAGAATGAGAATGGACCCCTTGCGCACAATGGCGCGAGCGAGGCACAGCAGCTGGCATTGCCCGTGGCTAAGCATGTCGCTTGTGAGTTGCTTGTCGAGTCCGCCATCCTCGAGGAGATGGCTCAGCTCCACCTTGTCAAGCGCGTCGCAGATTTCCTCATCAGGGACATTGTGTAAGGGGTCGACATTATCCCGAATCGTGCCGGCGAGCACGTAAGGGTCTTGCGGGAGCGCAATTAGCCGACTGCGAACTTCTTGCCTTGGGAGCGTTGCGATGTCGACGCCGTCGATGATAATACTGCCGCTCGATAGATCGAGAAGGCGTAATAGCGCAGATATGAGGCTACTTTTTCCGCTGCCGCTTCGGCCACAAAGGCCAACCTTTGCTCCAGGGGGGATGGTAAAAGAGATATCATCCAGGGTAGGCCGCGCGGATTTTCTTCAGTAAACATGTTAGCTAACCATGCCATCCGACAACAAACACAAAAAAAGGGCCATACTTATGAGATGCAGAGACATTCCGGAACTCAATGGCTCCGTAGCTAGGCCAATGTTCTGGTGGGCTTTGATCTTCACCCGACAGATTTTCTGAGTCAACGGTCGACGTGAAGCTTCGAATTCTTGAAAGGGCACCCATTGAAGTTTCCAATAGAGTCCAATTTGTGATCAGTTGTTTCAGCATCTGGCTGAATCCCACAAGGTTCACGAGCGCCAGGCCAATCAAGCCTGGGTCCGTTTCCCCCTTGGTCTTCACAGCTATCGTGACGAGAATGATAGCTATGGTTCCCACTATGAGATCTAAGACCAGGTTTAACCATCTCTGAACACAATACAGCAAATAGAAGGGCTTCTGCGACCTCCGAAGCGCTACCAGGAACCGGGAGAGATGTTGGTTCTCCCATTGAAAGGCGCGGATCGTGACAAGACCGCTCAGGAGCTCGAGGAAATGCGTGAAGAGATATGACTTGGTCTCAATGTCTAGAATTCTGAGACGTCGAGAGGTGCGTAAGTAGAATTTTTGGACCATGTAGACGACTGCGATGCTGAATGGCAGCGCTGCGGCGATATACTTTGCCGACGCCATGAGAACGAGGAGCTGTGCAAAAAGCACAAATGCCACTTGATCAAAATCAGCCCGGTCTACATTATGGGAAATAAAATACTGTACGTACTCATAGCAGTGCGAACCAGTGCGACCGGTAGCTCCATATCGATGAGCTCTAGGTCTTGACTAAATCTGTTGGTGGTGATACCAGTGTCTGTGGAAGCAAAGAATGACATGGGGGCACTGGCAGAGAAGAGTTAGCTTGAAAAGGATCATGATCTGCGATAGGAGCCCTACTTCATAACAGTATCGAGCAAACGCTGATGTAGTTTACGCCCTGATTGTGGAACCATTTTCATGATTAGAACCCTTTACACGTCAGCATCTTCGGTCTCATTTGTTGTAAACAGGCACTTACCAACAAGCCAGAATAAGTGAAGCAAGTCCCAACGCGGCCAGAAATGTGTAAATAGATAAGTAGTACGCAACCTTCCTATTCGGGTGCTCACTGTTGTACTGGGCCCACCACTTGACCCAGACATCTAGCATAATTTGTCAGCAATTGCGATGAGGAAGGGAAAGGCACACGCACTTGGAAACGCCGTTCCAAAGCCATATAGACTGCAGAAAAAGGTAAAGATGATCCAGCGTTTCCACCCGAAAGTCCGAATATAGTACCCATAGATAGTCAGGTCCCCTACCGCAGTTTCCTCTTCTAACGAGCTAGAACTCTTTGAAGAAACAAGCGATGCTTTAAATCCTTTTAATGTACTCTTGGTATCGTCTCGCCTGTATATTGAACGGCCGGTCAAGGATAAGCTACTAACGTAGCCACCGAGCTGGTACAATTCGTCAAAAGTGCCTTGTTCTGCGATGTTTCCGTCATGGCTAAGAGCAATAACGTGGTCTGCCTGCGAAAGGCGATGTACTTAAACGGAGGTTAAAGAGGGAACTATATGTCAGGAATGAAGAACATACCTGCGTTGGTAACTAAGATCACAGTCGTGTCTACACCTCTCAACAGACCCTGATCGCCGAGAACTGATTCAAATATATGCTCTTCGGTCGAGGCATCTAAGCCACTAAACGCATCATCGATCATGACTATGCTCTTACGAAAGTATATTGCTCTCGCTACTGCCTGTTTCCGTCCTGTCAGAAATGAACAACCTTCCTGATTATAAGAGACCTACGACACGCTGTTGCTGTCCACCTGAAAGGCTAAGGCCTTTGCTTCCGACGATAGTATCATCTCCAAGCGGCAGTTGTGCGAGGTCTGTCTCCAGATCGCAAGCTTGGATGACTGTGTTGTACCACTTCGGGTCGTATTCTGCATCGTGAATAATATTTTCTTTCAGAGTTCCGTTCACAAGCCACGGAGTCTGACTGCAATAGGCTACTTCGGTCATGAATGATCGGTACAAGCCCTGGGTAACTGGCGTCTCTCCCAGGAGGGCCTTTAGTAGTGTCGACTTGCCACTGCTTACCGGTCCAACGATCATGGTAAGACTGCCCTCCTTGATCTTGAAGTTGAGATTTTGGAGAACCGTGGGCTTCTCCGTATCCCATCCACAGCTAGCGTTCTCGGCCACGATGCAGTCTCTTTCGAGGTGCGAAAGCGTAACATCGTCTCCTATCTCGATCTCATCAAATCCCACATGCTTCTCATTCTGAAGCGGTGTTTCCTCTGGGATATCTGCAAGCTCGGGTTGCTGCGACGGATTAAGTGAATGTAGTTCGTCCGAAGGGGTTTCTTTCTTGACCTCAGTGATGAGATATATGCGAATGCGCTCAAAACAACCCAGGGCTGTGATAAGCCCTGAGAGTGATGTAATGAAGAAGGCCACCGGTTCAAGGAGAAGATTCATTAGAACCAGAGATGTGAGGGCTCTTTCTGTGTCCAAGTTCGGGTACCCTTTATATTTTGCTAACATAATGTACGATCCTAAGGCAACGACAGGGCTCAAAGATGTGCTTGCAAATGCTGGGCTCAAAATTAGTCTCAATGAAGAGTAGGAAGAGATGAACTTACAAAATGTGGTTATTTTCACTAATAAAGCGCGAAACGTTTCGGCGGTCTGGATTTCATTCTCACGGAGAGTCGTGATTCTCGATGCCAGATGAGGCGTGAGACCAGTCATCTTTATCCCTTTCATTGCTCCTAGCATAGAAGCCGTGGCATCAATTCGGGTCTGGATTCGATCGAGCCAGGTCTTTTGTGAATTTACCAGTTTAGGAGATAGGCCGATTGCTGCGAAAGTACATCCTACGGATTCTGTTAATGGGTGGGTGGAGAGAGGATGGGCTTTGACTGACCAAATATGACTACCAGCGGTGTCAACGCCGCCCAGCTTAGTTGTATATAGAGCAGCCATATAGACAAAGCTATTTCGAAAAAGCTTGCCCATAACTCATGGACTTGGCGGAGTCCAGTCGTTATCCGTTCGACGTCTGCGTTCATCAGGGTCACCGCTTCCGACTCCTTTAGCGCGGAAGAGCTAAGGGTCAGAGTTTTTCGATAGAGAAGGGCCACAAGTGTGCCTCGAAGTTTCGCAATACTTCGATAGGTTCTATGTTGGTGCAGAGCACCAGATAGCTGTTTAATAGTTAGCGAGCGTAGCGACTGAAAGAGGCCGATTCACTTACCGCAAAGCCACAGTATACGAGAACATACGCAGCAATGAGGCCGTAGCCAACTGCCTGGCGGTTTTCATAGTCGTTCTTGGTTAAGTAACTGAGTACACGTTGCAGGAGAAACGGCTGGCTGAAATTAAACCCGGTCGCGCATAACCTAGGTATGATGGCGGATGCAAAACTTCGCCCATGGTGTTTCGCCGCAACCATGAACAAGCTGTTTGGCCGTGGTTGATTTGGTGCTAATTTAGTTAGTGAAGCTAGTCAGGATGTGGAAATCACCATTACATACACTTCTCCCACTTTTCGTACAGAGCAAGTAGCTCTTGCTCTCCAATAAGCGATGACTGTACCTCAAAGAGTGAATTTTCTTGTAGAGGTGTTTTATACCCTCTGAGTAGTAAGGGGTTCAGCCACCAGAAGACCAATCTGTTGAAGAATCCACTCGTAGCCTCCGGTGCGCTGAACTCTTCTTTAGCAATCAACATCTCTCGTTTCTCTTTCAGTTCTAAAACAAGGAGGCTGCTCTTAATCACAGTAGCTATCAGGAGTATGATACCCAGTGGTCGGGCGTCGTCCGTCGCAAAAAGTGTTCGAACTCGAGCGGCATGAAAAACAATAGAAACGGTGAGGTAAATGCCAATAGTTGACGACGGCCGGGTGTTTCTATAATGCTCGAAATAGGACACCAGCGCAAGCATGAATGTCGCGATGAGGTCTACGACCACGCATGCAATTGCTGCTCTCGTTTTCACGGTGTCTGGCATGGACATGGCCCCTAAGGACAGGAGTTGAACCCCCCCATAGAGAGCGTAGCAAGACTAAAACGAAGTTAATAATGGTGAAAGACGCATATATTAGTATTTTCATTCTTACCTGTTTCGAGATATGCCATAGTCGCCCTTCAACTTTGATGCTAGCCTTGTACAATCTAATTAATCGGAGTATAAGGACAGGGAAAACGATCGTGAATGGTATTATCGAAAGGATAATTTCTTCAAAGAACAAAGTAAAGTCAAATCCACCATAACACCATGGGTTCGAAGGGCCGAAGCCCTTCTGGGTATCAATTGAACACCTGAGCGGCATGTTAACGAAAGACTAAGAAAATTGCATTCAGAGAGGAAAAGAATGGAAAAGGAGATGTAGTCCCCACGATGGATTTCGGATTGCAGTTGCCTACAACGCAGGCGATATCACTGTTATCACGGGGGCCCAACATGATTCAGAAGCTCTAAGCCAGCTTGCTGCGCAGTCTAAGCAACGCCCGCAGTCATTCACGAGGTGTACAAGCAAAATTAGAAGTAGGTCATAGCGAGCATTCCGTTCCGTCAGATTGGAGATGTTCGAGAAACATCTGACAGGAAGATTTGACCCAGTTAGAGGACGACATGGATCCGACCTTAGCGATGTTATATTTTCGCAAGTCTCACTAAGATGGGGCTCTAGCGATTATTTTTAAAATAAACGTTAAGCTTACATGTTGTGCATTTAGCGCTGTGCAGACCCCAGCTGCGCCCTGGCCCTGCACCACGCTCCTGGGCCCGCCCGGAAGCTAAGAGATGCGAAGCTAGTCGCCGATCACGGATAGCTTGCAGAAACTAACGATAATCATTTTGATCGCCACGTGGCGCAACCGTCAGCCCTGAGATAATTACCGTGCTGTACATCCTCCTGTCAATTCCAGTTGTTAGCGCAGCCACGTCTGCACGGCCTTTTTGTAGGGGAAGTTTGGGTATTTTTGCTGTTTAAGTAAGGCCGTGCAGATGTGGCTGCGCTAACAACCGGAATTGACAGGAGGGTGTACACCACCTTGGCGCATCCGGTTGAAAGCGCGTGTTGATCGGGCAGATCAAACTACGTGGATTTATACCCAAAATACGTTAAAATACGTCGAAATGGTCGTGCTTATTACTTTAAAGGTATAAAATTGTGCCGTTTGATCAGCGCGATCAACAAGTGCTTATGCGCCAAGATGGTGTATGTACAGTACGTCAATGCTTGCAGCAGGGAGTCGATCTGCCGGCTTTCCCTTTATCAGGATGAAACCTGGCTAGGTTGTGCGTATATTCTGGCACGACTTGCCTCATCGAAACGTCAGGCCGCGCCTTTACAATTGTACCCGTCGATCTGGAGAACTCGTGTATTGATTGATCTATGAAAGAAAAGAGACTATATATACATGATGTCGGTGCAGGACCAGCGGGGGGGTACGTAATAGGGAGTAGGTGATCGAGTCAAGCAGGGGTAGGTGACTGAGTCGAGGGGTAGGTAGTTGATTTAGGTCGACAGTACCATAATATTTTCTTACACGTAGTAATCAGAAAATAGTTCAGAAACGGATAAATTTTTAATAGAAGCTAAAATACACTAAAATACACAAGCAGATCTTAATTAGGTAACAGTATTTCTTAAGATATCCTAGGATATCTTAAAATGCGGCAACGCGGAACCGAAGTACAGGACCCTCCTTTGCAGCAGTCACATGATCCCTCAACTGGAACTCATCCGAGCGGTGCCTCCCATACTCTGCCCCCGGTCTACCTCCCGCGCGGTCACCAGATGCCAATTTGAAGTCTAATCTGTACAATACGACAGCCATCGTAAGCATCATCTCCACCAGAGCCACGCCCTTCCCAATGCAACTACGAGGACCAACCGAGAACGGATTGAAAGCCGTGTTTTGGTCCATCGCTTGTTGAGTTGTCCTATCTTTAATAGCCAGCCATCGGTCAGGATTATAATTGAAAGGATCGGGGAAATAAGCTTCCTTGTGTTGTATGCTGTAGATTGGGACTCCCACATCGCAGCCTTCAGGGATGAATTCTCCATCCACTATCGCACCGCCACTCGGTACTTCGCGAGAAAGAGATTGACCAACAGAGGGTGACATGCGCATTGCTTCGTCGATACAGGCGCGAAGGTAGCGGCAGCTGCTAAGCTTGGAACCACCCTTAATTTCCTCAAGATTTTCAAATGTCGACCGCACTTCCGCCGCAGCTCGTGCGTATGCATCTGGATTTCGGCTCAGGTAAAAGAAGATAGCCGCCATGGCAGTAGCAACGGTATCAGCCCCTACAGAACGCGTTAGAATCTACTGATGTGTAATCAAATACAAAGGTGACAAACCAGCAACCACCAAAGTGGTACTTTCGGAAATTATTTCCTCTTGGTTGAAGCCCAGTCCAGTTTCGGGGTCCTTGGCCTCCGTGAGGATTGCGAAGAGATCCTTGCGCTTCGAGCGATCATTCTTTTTGGTGTCCCTGAGAAGTTTTCCGACAAACCTAATAAAGAGGTTCCTAGCAGCAATAGCTTTAGGGAACAGAAGTTTATCAAGGCGAAACATCCTCAGGATTGGTGCTTGTAAAATAGAGCTGACACGAATGTTGGAAGTTTCAATGATTTTGACGACGTATCTGTAGGTTTCTCTCTCGAGCATGTTGTATCGTCCCGAAAAGATCAACGACGCCATAATGTCAAAAGCCAAGAAGTTGCCTATCACACTGGTTAGAGTGATATCCTTGTTCTTCTTCGGTCATCACTTACACCACTCGGCCATATTCCTTGGGGTTTTCCAGGTCTGTTCTGGGGACGTCACAGTTTGGGACTCGTGATTTGCTTTGGCGCTCTCCTCTTCCGCTGTCTCAAGAAGACGGTCGCAGAATCGATTGATGATTTCAAGCATAGCTGGCTCGAAATTTCGAAGGGTTGAGTCGGAAAGCCCTTGACTAATGACTCGCCTTCGGCGGCCGTGGTCCTTCTTATCCCTAACAGTCAGGGTGTTAAGAGCTTGGTGAACCATTGCCGAATAGTTCTTGCTCTTGGTGAAGTTTTTGCCTTGCGAATAGATGTCTAGCTGATCGTTAGAATAAGAAATTGGAGTATTGCAAATGACCATCTTACTCTTGAGACCAGTGGCAGTATTTACATTCAGGCGATTTGGGGCATATCGGACGAAGTCGCCATACTTCTGGTGACATCGCCACATATCAATATGAATATCACCTTTCCAAGCATGGTAACCAGCATAAAGATCGGTGAACTTGGCCAAGAGAGGTCCAGGATATTTGGCTAGAGGATGGAAGAAAACAGAGTATATGAACGTGGCCAGAGCCTAGAAGTAATGGTTAGTCTCCAGCGATGGATGACTGAGTAACATGGAAGAAGGATCACATACATAGAGTGAAAGGACTAGAACCAGGCATGATGAAGCAACAACAATAATCCGACTCGCAGCAGTGGCGTGAGCCAAAGCAACAAAAAATGATCGGCTTGAAACAACGACTTGTGCCGTAGGTGGAAAAACATCAAATGAGCTAGCCATAATGAAAGAATGGGGTGAAACCGTGAAGGGAACTGAACTGTAAAGACGGGGATTCAGTGAGGAAACGTCTTCATTCTCTGGCCGTTCCAATATATACGAGCCCTCATCTTGAATGTAACTAAATACAGTCCCGGGCCGCCAACTACTTACTCAACCAACCGCTCACTCAACCGGCCAAGCTGCGGTCTTGCAATTAGCTCATACCTGGGCGGTGATCTGAGCGCAGCTCTGCAAGGTCGCATCATGATCTTGGAGACTGAGATAGAAGCATTAGCTTATTTTTGGCCTGATACCTGGGCGTGCAATCCTGCTAACACTCTCCCCTGCAGCAGAAATCTCGTTTTCGGAACAGGTGGCGACCTATTGGCGTATGAACATTTGCTGCGGCGTTTCTAAATCGGGTAATTCACATGCAAAGCAAGGTTGTCAAAGATAACCATAATTCAAAATGCATTGTTGGGTCAGACGTGTGTAGAACTTCAGGACTAATTCGGCCATAGACCGTATTGGACACGAGAAGCCGCTCCTGTGCTGTGAATATAATCAAATAATGTAACGTAAGCACGGCAGCTATATGCCGGGTGAACCTTTGGATCTGCCAGAGCCACGGTGAGCTCGGTCAGCTTGGGTTGAAGCATCGACTAGGCACTGTGCACTACCCTGGCAGTGCAATGCCGCCACGTGCGGGCTGAATGTTCCACGTGTGACGTGCATAGGCGAGTTATCGGCCCGCCGTTTGTCCTATTAATTCCCCGAACTGCGGCTGAAATCTAAGTCAGCACGCCCTGAAATAACACCAAAAGCGGAATAAAGTGCTGAAACGCTGAGCCTTGGCCGGTTGTGGCGGATTATGTACTTCCCGTCGGAGTTAGCGCGATCAAGACTTCTCAAATTTAGCGAGCTTGGTGCCTGGCAGCACCCGGCGGTGCAAAACCCGGTCAATGAATTCATTCGGATCAGATGTTTATTTCGTGACTTATATCTTCAGTTTATTTCTGTGATCATCATCAATCTTTGTCTCCCGTAGTCCTCAGTCCCTCTTTCAAATCGCCCCTCTCTTAAATCGTCCCTCGCTCAATTAAATTACTGCATACTTATCTCAGCCGTCTGTCCCGCACTCTAGCATCAGATAACGCGTCCGGAGCAATTGCTTCGAGCCAAGTCAAAGATGGAGGCTTACCAAAGCGTATCGAAACAACAAGAACTATGTCATGTTCTGCTCATAGAACTTCTCGCGTTCGTCTCTCAATCAACCGTGTTCCAATAACCACTGACGATTACATTTTTACAGACACCAATTCTGTTCAGCAGTGCGATGGTACGTTAGCAAGCCTCTCATTCATATCCGACTTGTGATCTGATCCGATTCCAGGACCGAGACTCAGGACTTGCTGCTATCCGAGTTCCAGACGAAAAAGACTGTGGAGATCGGTCCGTCGGAGACGCTGACAAATATGATGAAAAGAACGCGCGATCTCGTTTACCGTCCTTTTGATACTGCGAACTCCATTTCGAGGGATTTTCTCTCGCTCAAGCGGAATAAGCAGGATATTTATTTCGCTGCGCCGCGGGGAGAGCCGGCGGTGACGGCGGTTACGTCAGTCAGCGCGACACCCCCAGCTGCGCCACACCAACCAGCAGTACAACCGACAGTGGAAGCCCTCCCACCATCAACAACCCCTGCGCCTATCACTGCAGGTCCTGTTGAAGACGCTCCAGTATCTGCTGCGGATGTGATTAGGACCATTGTTGCCATCGCCTTGAAGAAGAGTGCGAAGGATGTCTCCTTTGACAGCTCGGTCAAGGCCCTTTCTGGAGGTTAGCCTCAACTTTTAGTTTCCCCCTCCTATTCATGATTCGGACGACTGACATTTAAGTAGGACGGTCTACCTTGCAAAATGAGATCACCGGTGACCTGGACGCCGAGTTCGGGTCTGCGCCTGATGGTGCAGAGGAGATCCCGCTGAAGGAGCTTGCTGCTATGCTACAAAAGACCTTTTCTGGCCAGTTGGGACGACGTACAAAGTCTCTGGTAGACAAGTTCTTCACGTCTAAGATGCCTGGAGGTTTCAATCTGACCAAAGTTCGAGATATGCTCGAGCAAGAATACGGATTCGCTGCCGGGAGACAAGATTCTATTCTCTTGTTCTCCCTTCAGACGCAACCGGCAGCCCGCTTTGATTCGGAAGAAGAGGCAAAAGGATATTGGTCGAGTATTGTTCAGACATACATTGCTACGACCGGCATTGAGATCCGAAAGTCGGCCACAATGTCTAGCACTGCCGTTGCCGGTGCCCGCATCGATCCTAAGGCGCTCGATGCTTTGAACAAACGCTCCAACGACTTTCATCGAGACGTTTATCAGGCCTATGCGAAGCATCTCGGTGAAAACTCTGGTTCTGGTTCCGAAGAGGTGGTGAAATTGCGGAGCGATTTGCATCACATGCAGGCCGAACTTGACCTATGGAATCTCGAGCACGGCAACGAGTATGCGAGAGGCATCAAGCCATTTTTTGATCGCCGGAAAGCTCGTCTATTCGACTCTTTTTGGAACTGGGCTTTACAAGACCTTTTCTTGATCTACCACGGAATTCGCCAAGGCACCCTTAGACTCCAAGATGAAGATCTTGCTCGGCGCCGACGTGCACTTGTGAATCGGTCGTGCCAGAGATTGGTTCTCGTTCTTTCCCACATGTTGGTGGAAATCAAGACGCAGAAGCCGCAGTCCGCCGACATGGAGGACTGGTTCGCGGAGCTGCTTGTGGACTGTAAGGCCGCTCTCAAACAACCACCAGCGTATATCGGATCGAGCAAACCCACAGCACCACGGACTACCATTGATGCCAATGGATCTATAACATTCGTTGAAGAGCCGTGCGCCCATCCCCCTGTCCGGACCTTTGAACCGAACGCCTTCGAAGCCGCACTTGTTGCCAAGGAATCCAAAAACAGTGTCAGAATTATTAATCAACCGTTCCTGAACGCCCCCCCTACCCCCGCTATGACCCCCGACCTTACCCCCGCTTTGACCCCTGCCATGACCCCTGCCATGACCCCCAGTAAAACGCCTAACTTCGACGCATCATCCATTCCAGAAGTGCCTGGTGTTCACAGCAGATACTGCCCCCAAATTCAGCAAAAGTCGGGAGGAACATGGAAAGACTCCAGGACCTTGACCGATGAATACGTTAATGTCCTTGATAGTGCAGTCTCGGCAGGTTTGGCGTTCCAGGGGAAGAATGTGCTGCTCACAGGTACCGGCAAAGGTTCTATTGGCTCTAAAATCTTGCAAGGCCTTCTCTCTGGAGGGGCTAAAGTCATCGTTACAACGAGCTCATACTCAAAGACCACCAGGTACTACCAAAACATGTATTCCAAATTTGGATCCAAAGGGTCGAGTTTGTTGGTTGTGCCCTTCAATCAAGGCAGCCAGCAAGACACGGAATCACTCGTCAAATATATCTACAGCATTGGCGACGCGGAATGGGATCTAGACCATGTCATTCCATTTGCAGCAATTTCGGAACACACTAATGGCCTCGAGATTGATTCGAATTCAGAACTAGCCCATCGCATGATGCTCACCAACACTCTACGACTGCTTGGGGCTATAAAGAGAGCGAAAGAGAGCCGTCGAATTTCTACCAGGCCCGCCCAAGTTATTCTGCCTTTGTCCCCTAATCATGGTGTTTTTGGAAATGACGGACTCTACGCAGAGTCGAAATTGGGCCTTGAAGGGCTTCTGAACAAGTGGCATACAGAAGATTGGCCTGAATACCTATCCGTCTGCGGCGCAATAATTGGATGGACGCGCGGAACGAAGTTGATGAATGATAACGATATCGTAGCCGAGGGTGTTGAATTGTTGGGCATCAAAACATTCTCGCAAGACGAAATGGCCGTGAACATCCTCGGTTTGATGACTTCGCCCTTACTCGAAACTTCACAAACTGAGCCGCTCCTCGCTGATCTGAGTGGGGGCATGAGCTCGTTCCCGAAT
>Ga0307515_10016247_pt1 | contig 13642 bp, 9 predicted proteins | sample 17_EM_MG_FD_194513 | JGI IMG/M metagenome (GOLD analysis project Ga0307515, IMG submission 194513) | Populus trichocarpa ectomycorrhiza microbial communities from riparian zone in the Pacific Northwest, United States - 17_EM | ecosystem: Host-associated > Plants > Roots > Unclassified | place... | reverse complement strand
GAGCGACCGCTGGCGCTGCCGGCCGAGCGCCGGCCGCTCACGGTGTCCGAGCTCCACCTCGATAACGGCCTGCGGGTGCTGATGGTCTCGGACTTCACCCAGCCGGTGTTCGAGGCCCGGTTGATCTTCCCGGTCGGCGACTTCAACGCCGGGCCGCGGGGCGTCGAGCTGGCCGATGCCGCGGCCGGGCTGCTCAGCCACAACCTGGCCCGCGGCTACGCGATCCTCGACTACGTGCTGATCGACTGGGTCATCCGGCTCGGCGCGCGGCTGTCGGCCGACGTCGACGAGGCCACCACGTTCAGCGTGCGGGGCTCGTCGACCTTCGCCGACTGGCACCTGTGGCGGCTGCACTGGCTGCTCGAGAACGGGATCTATCCTCGCACCGACGTCAAGCGGGCCAACGAGGCCGCCGCGCGCCAGGCGAACCACCGCGACGCCGCGCGGGGCTGGCGGCGGGCGCTGCGCGAGGCGGTGTACGGGCGCGATCATCCCTACACCCGTGCCTCCGCGCGCACCGGCCCCCCCGCGGTGGACGCCGATGACCTCGAGGCGTTTCGCGACGCGCATTATCGCGCGAGCGGCGCCACGCTGCTGCTGGTCGGCAAGTTCGAGCCCACGGCGATGGCCCGGACGGTGCGGGAGCTGTTCGGCGCGTGGTCGGCCGCGCCGCCGCCACCACCCGAGCCGGTCCCGGCGATGCACCCGGCGACGGGGCCGACCTGGATCGCGCACGCCGATCCCGACGCGGATCAGGTCCGGATCACCCTGGTGTTCGCGGCGACGTCGCCGCGGCTGCAGGTCCGCGGCGCGCGTGCCGTGGTCGGCGAGATGCTGCGCAGCCGGCTCGATCAGGTCCGCGGCCGGCTCGGCGCGAGCTACGGGATCCAGACCGCCTACGAGTGGGGCGAGGCCGGCGACACCGTCACCATCGATGGCTACGTCGACGCCGGCCGCGCCGGCGAGGTCCTTCGCCACATGCAGGCCGATCTCGAGGGGCTGCGCGCCGGCGACGCCGCGTTCGCCGCCGACTTCGTGCGCGCGCGCCGGACCACGCTGGGGCGGGCGCTCGCCGACCCGATGGTGTCGAGCACCGTCGCCGACCGGCTCCAGGCCGCGGTCACCCATCACCTCCCGATCGACGCGCCGGCCGCGCTGCCCGGCCTGATCGCGCGCACCACGCCGGCCGCGGTGCGCGAGGTGATCGCCGCCGATCTCCAGCCCCAGCGCATGATCGTGCTGCTCAGCGGCCGGCCCGCGGCCACCGCGGCGGCGTTCCAGGCGGCGGGCGTGCCGCGATTCCAGACCGTCGACGACCCGGCGGTCGGCCGGCGCTGACCGGCTGGCTTCGTTCAGGCGCTCGCGTACGCCTTGTCGATGAACGCCTTGGCGCTCGCCGGCCGATCCTCGGGCGCCTTGGCCAGCGCGGCGAGGATCGCCGCCTCGAGCCCGGCCGACACGTCCTTGCGCAGCTGGCGCGGCGGCAGCACCGGCTCGGAGATGTGGGCGAACCCGATCGCGATCGGGTTGTCGCCGGAGAACGGCGGCCGGCCGCACACCAGGTGATAGGCGAGCGCGCCGAGCGCATAGATATCGGTGCGGATGTCGACCGGCTTGCCCCGGACCTGCTCGGGCGCCATGTAGTGCGGCGTGCCGAGGATCGCACCGGTCGCGGTCAGTCCCTCGCCGAGCGCGGTGACGGCCAGGCCGAAATCGATGATCTTGATCTTGCCGCGCTCGCCGACCAGGATGTTGCTGGGCTTGAGATCGCGGTGGATCACGCCGGCCTGGTGCGCGGCCTCGAGGCCGGTCCCGACCTGCTGCAGCATGTCCTGCACGTCCTTGAGCGGGACCACGCCGCGCTGGGCGATGACCTCGGACAGCGTGCGACCCGCGAAGTACTCCATCGACAGGTAGAGCAGGCCCGGGCGCGCCTCGCCCAGGTCGTGGATCCGGATCACCGACGGCGACGACACCTTGCGCGCCGCCGCGGCCTCGCGCCGGAACCGCGACACCATCGCCTGCTCGTCGGCGGCGAACGCGCTCGAGATCACCTTGAGCGCGACCGGCTCGCCGAGCACCTCGTCCTCGGCGAGGTACACCGCACCCATCCCGCCCTTGCCGAGCAGGCGCTGGATCCGGTAGCGCTGGACCAGCACCTGCCCCACCTCGAGGCTGGTGGTGATCGGCGTCTGCCGGCCGACCATCGCAGTCGCGGTCCGGTCGAACGCAGGCGACGGCGCACCCGGGCCCGACGACTCGCGCCCGGCGGCCTTGCCCGGCGGTGGCGTCGGCGACGGCGTGGCGTCGTTGCCGCCCTGCCCCGCCGCGGGCAGCATCAGCGAGCGCTGCTCGTCGATCACCTTGGCGAGCTTCTGGTTGATCTCGAAGTCGACGCTGCACACGATCGACTCGAGGTTCTCGACCCGTTCGCGCAGCAGCTTGTTCTCCTCGACGAGGAGCTTGGTGTCTTCCTTGTTGCCGCCGCCCGTCCTGGCCTCGAGCTCGAGCCGGCGCTCATCGAGCTTGTGCTTGCCGCGCAGGTACACGATCGCCGGGCCGATGCTGAACGCGCCGATGACCGCAATCAACCCAGTCAGATCCATCAGCTATACGCCTCGATCGGTGGACACGCGCACACCAAGTTGCGATCGCCGTAGGCATTGTCAACCCTGGCAACCGGTGGCCAGTACTTGTGGACCCGCAACCAGGGCGCAGGAAACGCTGCTTGTTCCCGCGTGTACGGCCGATCCCACTCGGTCCCGCACACCGCGGCCGCGGTATGAGGTGCGTTCTTGAGCGGATTGTTCGCGCGGTCGATCTGGCCGGCCTCGATCGCGGCGATCTCCTGTCGGATCGCGATCATGGCGTCGCAGAACCGATCGAGCTCGGCCTTGCCCTCGCTCTCGGTGGGCTCGACCATCAGCGTGCCCGGCACCGGGAACGACATCGTCGGCGCGTGGAACCCGAAGTCCATCAGCCGCTTTGCGATGTCCTCGGCCTCGATCCCGGCGGTCTTCTTGAACCCGCGGCAGTCGAGGATCAGCTCGTGCGCGACGCGGCCGTTCTGGCCGCTGTACAGCACCGGGTAGTGCGGGTTGAGGCGGTGGGCGATGTAGTTGGCGCCCAGGATCGCGACCTCGGTGGCGCGGCGCAGCCCGGCCTCGCCCATCATCGCGATGTACGCGAACGAGATCGGCAGGATCGACGCCGAGCCCCAGGGCGCCGCCGACACCGCGCCGACCGGCTGACTCCCGGGAGCCGCGAGCGGGTGGCCCGGGACGTACGCCGCGAGGTGCCGGGCGACCGCGATCGGGCCCATGCCCGGCCCGCCGCCGCCGTGCGGGATGCAGAACGTCTTGTGCAGGTTCAGGTGACAGACGTCGGCGCCGATGTCCGCCGGCCGGGTCAGCCCGACCTGCGCGTTCATGTTCGCGCCGTCCATGTAGACCTGGCCGCCGTGGCGGTGGACGACCTCGCAGACCTCGCGGATCGTGGCCTCGAACACGCCGTGGGTCGACGGGTAGGTCACCATCAGCGCGCCGAGCTGGCCGGCGTGCTTCTCGGCCTTGGCGCGCAGATCGGCCATGTCGATCGTGCCGTCCGCGGCCGAGGCCACGACCACGACCTGCATCCCGGCGAGCACCGCGGACGCCGGATTGGTGCCGTGCGCCGACTGCGGGATCAGGCACACCGTGCGATGCGCCTGATTCTGGGCGCGGTGGTAGGCCCGGATCGCGAGCAGCCCGGCGTACTCGCCCTGGGCGCCCGAGTTGGGCTGCAGCGACACGGCCGCGAACCCGGTGATCTCGGCGAGCCAGGCCTCGAGCTGCTCGAACATCGCGCGGTAGCCGCCCCATTGCTCGGCCGGCGCGAACGGGTGCAGCCGGCCGAACTCCGGCCAGGTCACCGGCAGCATCTCGGCCGTCGCGTTGAGCTTCATCGTGCACGAGCCAAGCGGGATCATCGACGTGGTGAGCGACAGGTCCTTGGTGGTGAGCCGGTTCAGGTACCGCAGCATCTCGTGCTCGGACCGGTAGCGATGGAACGTGGGGTGGGTCAGAAACCCCGTGGTCCGGCGCAGCGCCAGCGCCGGGAGCTCGGTGTCGGCGACCAGCGCCGAGATCTCGAACGGCAGCTCGTCGGTCGTGCCTGCCCGGCCTGCCTCGCTTGCCTGGCCTGGCTTGCCGGCCGCGAACGCCTCGAGCAGGTCGTGGACGTCGGCGACGGTCGTGGTCTCGTCGCACGAGATCCCGATGCCGTCGTCGTAGCGCCGCAGGTTGAGCCCGCGATCGAGCGCCCGGGCGAGGACCTCGGCCCGGCGCTGGGCGTCGAGATCGACCCGCAGCGTGTCGAAGTACGCCGCGTGGCGGACCCGGTAGCCGAGCCGGGACAGCCCGGCCGCGATCACCGCCGTGAACCCGCGGACGCGCTCGGCGATCCGGATCAGGCCGTCGGGGCCGTGATAGACCGCGTACATCGAGGCCATCACGGCGAGCAGGACCTGCGCGGTGCAGATGTTCGACGTCGCCTTCTCGCGCCGGATGTGCTGCTCGCGGGTCTGCAGCGCGAGACGGAACGCGGTCTTGCCCTTGGCGTCGCGCGACACGCCGATGATCCGGCCCGGCATCTGGCGGCGGAACTCGTCGCGGGCGGACAGGAATGCGGCGTGCGGGCCGCCGAACCCCATCGGCACGCCGAACCGCTGAGCCGAGCCGATCGCGATGTCGGCGCCGAGCTCGCCCGGCGGCACCAGGACGGTGAGCGCGAGCAGGTCGGTCGCCATCACCGCGGCGGCGCCGGCGGCGTGGACCTGGCCGATCAGCGCGCGGTGGTCATCGATCCGGCCGTCGGTGGTCGGGTACGACAGCAGCACGCCGGCGACGTCGGGGCCCAGCGCGCCGGCGATCTCGGCGGCGGTGCCGACCCGGAGCGAGATCCCGAGCGGCTCGGCCCGGGTGTGCATCACCGCGATGGTCTGCGGGTGGGTCTCGGCCTGGGCCCAGAACACGCGGCGCCCCGCCCCCTCGCCGCGCGCGTGCTCGACGCACATCACCATGGCCTCGGCGGCGGCGGTGGCCTCGTCGAGCAGCGACGCGTTGGCCATCGGCAGCGCGGTGAGGTCCTCGATCATGGTCTGGAAGTTGATCAGCGCCTCGAGCCGGCCCTGCGAGATCTCGGCCTGGTACGGCGTGTACTGGGTGTACCAGCCCGGGTTCTCGAGCACGTTGCGCAGGATCACCGGCGGGGTGATCGTGTCGTAGTAGCCTTGGCCGATGAACGAGCGCAGCACGACGTTGTCGGCCGCGAGGTTCTTCATCTCCTCGAGCAGCTCGTGCTCGCCCAGCGGCAGGCGCTCGCCGAGCGCGAGCGGCTTGCCGAGCCGGATCGCCGCGGGGACCACCGCGGTCGCCAGTTCGTCGAGGCTGTGGTAGCCGAGCGCGGCGAGCATCTGGTCGATCTCGGCCTGGCTGGGCGAGATGTGCCGGCGCGCGAACGTGTCGGACGGAGCCAGGATATCGGAGTGCACCGGCGCACCCTACCGCGGCGGGATGACGTTGAGAATACCCGCGGCGTCGGGCGTCGCCCCCGGCTCGGGGATCACGCGCGCGGGGCCGCGCCGAGCACGCTGAGGTAGCGCTCGGGGAAATCGGCGAGCTCCATCGCCGCGCCGCACTCGGGGCACGGCATCGGCGGCATCCGCAGCTCGCGGAGCTCGGCGGCGTGAGCGATCGCGTCGACCAGCGCCGAGGCCTCGCAGCCGCACGCCGGGCACACGTAGGCGGCGTGGAATGACGCGATCCGGACCGCGCCGCCACCGAACTCGGCGAGCAGGTTCATCTGCACCATCAGCACCTCGGACACCGCCTCGAGCGTGACCGTGCCGCGGTCGCGCAGCACCCGGATCAGCCGCACCCACTCCCGCATCCCGATCGAGTTCACGAACGTCACCCCCGAGGTGTCCAGCGCGACGTCGCCGGCGGGCAGCCGGGTCGCGACGTCGGCGAGCTGGGCGGTGTCGTCGATCCGGCCGACCAGCACCGCGCGCGCGCCGGTCACCTGGACATCGAGGCGGCTGCGTGGCGCGGTCATGGCTCTCCCGGGGTTTCGACCACGAAGGTGTGGAACGACGCCGACCGGCACAGCTCGGTCGGCTTGTAGCGCACGTCGAGCAGCGCGATCACCTCGGTCATCACGTCGGGCTGGAGGTCGACCACGAACTGGTTGCAGCACGCGTAGGCCAGCGCCAGACCCATGCCGCCCTCGGTCGCCGCCGCCCCGGTCTTGCCGTTGGCCAGCCGCCCCGACACCTCCTTGGGATCGAGCGTGCCCCAGCGGTCGCGGACCTCGATCGCCAGGTAGCGCGCGTCGGTCGCCCACCGCACGGTGACCACGTCGCGGCCGCGCAGCGCCCGGCCGCGCTCGCGCGCCTCGCCGGCCCGGTAGCGCTGGCGGTTCTCGTCGAGCGGCGCCAGGTACAGCGCGTTGGCGATCAGCTCGTCGGCGATCACGCTGACCAGCGAGCCGACGCGATCCGGCAGGCCGACCCCGACCACGTCGCGGGCCAGCGTCGTCACCGCGTCGTCGCGCTCGCGGACGTCGCCCAGCGTGTAGCTCCGGGTCTCGGCGCCCCACGCGATGTACTTCTCGAGGCCGAACACCTCGTTGCGGCGCAGCTTCTGAACCGTGGCCAGGAGCTCCTCGGCCAGGATCGGCATCGGGTGCGCGACGACGTGCGACCACCCGGCGGCGAGCAGGGCGTCGACCGTGGCGGCCTCGGCGGGGTCGAGGCCCTCACCGGGGACGGCGATCCAGGCGCGCGCCGGCCGATCGCGCAGCCCGGGAATCGACTGGGCGACGCCGGCATCGACGATCGCGATCGTGTTGCGATCGACCGCGGCGAGCAGCTCCGGAATATCCGCGACGACCTCGACCGGCGACAGCGTGGCACCGACCAGACGCTGCAGGGCGCGCTGCGCTTTCCGCTCGGGATGTGCGACCACCAGCTTGCCCGGCGGGGTCGTGAGCGGCTCCACTGCCCGAATGTATCAGCACCGGATGCGCCGCGGGGTCAACCGGCGCGCCGCTGCCGCAGAATGCATCGCCGTTCGCCGGGCGGATGCGGTTCACCACGACGATCAGTACATCACGGCGAGCGTGGCAGAGCCGCCGATCGACCGATCGGCCAGACCTCCGACCTCCTTCGTCATCAGATCGCCGTCCAGACCGCTCGACAGCGCGCCGCCGCCCAGGAAGCTGAACCCGAACTGGACGATCTCGCCGGAGAACCGGATCGCGAACCGGCTGCCGATCACGACGTCGACCGCGGCGACGCCGTCGAAGCCATAGACCTTGGCGCGCCCGTACGAGGTCTCCGCCTTGCCGATCGGCCCGGCGTCGGTGACCACCAGGCCACGCCCGCCGGCCGAGAACGCGATCAGCCGGGTGACCGGCAGCCGGAACATCAGCCCGGGCTGGATCATCGTGTAGTCGGTCTCCGGGGTGTCGCGCCGGACGTCGGTCCTCGCGGTCGCGTCCAGCTTGGACAGGTCGGTCGAGAACAGCCGCTTGCCGTAGTCCACGCCGAGCGTCAAGGTCGGGCTGGTCTCGGTCTTGCCGAACGCGAGCCGGTAGCGCAGCCCGAGCGAGAAGTTGCTCTGCTTGACCGGCACCGAGAAGCTCATGTTGGTGGCCGTGTTGGTGGTGGTGAGGTTCTCGCGCAGCGTCTTGTCGTACTCGATGGCGGCGCCGATGCCGGCCAGCAGGCCCTGCTTCGAGCTCGACAGCCCCAGCGGGTAGATCTCGGCCTCGATCCGCGCCCCCGGGACCGGGGAGATCGACACGTTCTTGGGCTGGTTGCGGATGTTGCTGTTGAACTTGAAGCGGCGCTGCTGCACCGAGGCGCCGACATCGAGCCGGATCGCAGCCCGGTTCGCGCTGCGCCGAGGCTCGGCGGTCGCGACGAGGCCACCCTCGATCTCCTCGCCGTCGTCGGCCGCCGCGACCTTCTTCTTGTTGGCCTTGCGCGGCGGATCGTCCTCGTCGCCGGCCTTGGCGGACCGGGCCTCGTCGTCGCCGGCCGGGCGCGCGTCCTCGTCGGCGGCCTTGGCCTTCTTGGCCGGCCGCGCGTCGTCTTCGGCCTCCGCGGTCTTGCCCGCCTTCTTCGCCGGCCGCGCGTCGTCCTCGGCCTCCGCGGCCTTGCCCGCCTTCTTCGCCGGCCGCGCGTCCTCTTCCTCGGCCTCGGCGCTCTTGCCAGCCTTCTTCGCCGGCCTGACGTCCTCCTCCTCGGCCTCGGCGGCCTTGCCGGCCTTCTTGCCGGTCTTCTTGCCGGCCTTCTTGCTGGCGAGCGGATCCTCCTCGTCGGTGGCCTTGGCCTTCTTCGCCGGCCGGTCCTCCTCCTCCTCCTCGCCCGCCGCCGGCGCGATCTTGTCGAGCATCTTGTTGTGCAGCATCGACCGGAACTTCTCGGACTTGGGGTCCTTGAAGCTCACGGTGAAGCCCTTGGCCATCTTCTTGTGGACGAACAGCCGGAACTTGAGCGTCCTGGCGCTGCCGACCTTCTCGAGCTTGCCGGCGACGATGGCGTCGGCCTCGAGATCGCTGGCGAGCTTCTTGAAGTCCTTCTCGGTGAGGTCGGCGAGGTCGCCGATCTTGTCGACCGCGCGGTTGACCTCGCGGCTGCCGATCAGCGACAGCTCCTTGCCTTCGAGCGCCTCGGCCACCGCATCGCGAATATCCCCGCTGGCGTCACCCTCGATCTGGGTGAGCGCCACCTTCGGCTTGGCCGAAGCGGTGTGCGATAACAGGAATCCAGCGGCGCAACATACCAACGCCAGTACTCGCGTCATTCGGGGTCTCCGGTGCCGACTCGTCCCGGGTTGAAGTCGGAGCGTCGAGTATACACGTACACGACAAATGCTACCTGCTTTGCGGGGTGGCTCACACAACGCTTGCCAAGTGCCTAAAGCCATGGCCAGCTGGACGCGCATGGACCCCGTCGATCGCCGCAACCTCACCATCACCGGTCGTCATAGCGCGGTCACCGGGCACGTCACGGTCGAGAACGACGTCCTGGTGATCGTCACCCAGGCGTTCGGCCCGCGCGGCGACAACCTGGTCGGGATCACCGACGTCGAGTTCGACGGCCACCCCGCGGTCACGCTCGGGATCCGCGCGCTGGGCCAGGAGGGCCTCGTCCACCTGTCACCGATCCACGGCGATGGCCGCAAGGCCCGCCCGTTCGACATCCCGCCCGACACGCGCTGCGAGCTGTTCTGCCCGGTGTCGCGGCAGACGCTCGATCTGGTCGGCGACGTCGAGGACGGCTCCGGTGCCCGCTACTACGCGATCTACCTCACGCCGCAGCTGTCGCGCGGCTCGATGGTCATGGTCAGCGACGTCTGGGGCCACTACCACTCGCGGATCATCGACGACTTCGAGCTGATCTCCGCCTGGGCCGCGCGCCACACCTGAAGCTGCACCCGGAAGTTACAGCCGGAAGTCATAGGTCGTAGAGATAGAAGTAGGCGCGCAGGTTCGCGTTGGCGAGCGGCTTCTTGATCCACGGCCGGCCGATCACGCGCAGGAACACGCGCTCGAGATCGGGGCTGCCGACCAGGAACCCGGCGCGCCAGCCCCCGAACCGCTTGCAGGTCTCGGCGATCGCGGTGTAGAGCGCGCCGGTGTCGGCGTCGAGTCGCTCGCCGTACGGCGGATTGGTGAGCAAGACGCCGGTCGCCGGCGGCTCGCGGCCGCGCTCGCGCGCGATGTCGGCGATCATCTGCGGATCGAGCCGGGCCACGTCGGCGCGCTGCCAGGTCACCTGATCGGCGACCCCCGCGGCGCGGGCGTTGTTGCGCGCCGCCGCCAGCACGCCGAGATCGAGATCGCAGCCGATCACCAGCGGCGCGGCGTCGGGGAACAGCGGCGGCGACGGCCGCGCCAGGCCCAGGCCCGCGAGCACCGGCGCCGGCCGCGGCGTCGCGCGCGCGGCGTGGATCGCCTCGATCGGGATCGTGCCGGCGCCGCACATCGGATCGATCAGCGCGTCGTTCCGCGCGTCGAACCGGCACAGCATGAGCAGCACGGCGGCCAGGTGCTCGCGCAGCGGGGCCTCGCCGGTATCGCGCCGCCAGCCGCGCTGTGACAGCGAGCCGCCGCCGAGATCGATCGACACCACGAGCTCGCCGTGCTCGTCGCCGCGCGCGACCCAGCGCGTCGCCGGGTGCGCCGGGTCGACGTGGAGCCGCACGCCGCGGCGGCCCGCGCCGTCGATCAGCGCGTTCTTGACCGTGCCGACAACCTGGCGCTCGCCCGCCGCGATCGCCTCGACCCGGCGGACCTCGACCGAGATCCCGTCGCGATCGTGGACCAGCGGGCGGGTGTCGGCGCGGATGTCGGCCACGAGCTCGTCGTACAGCGGCTCGAGCCGCGTGGCGCGCGAGCGATAGACGTCCCACATCACGCGGGTCGGCGTGCGCAGGTAGGTCACCGCGGCCCACGCCAGATCGCCGTCGAACGGGTAGATCAGCTGGCCGAGCCCCTCCTTGCGCGGCGCCGGGGGCCGCCGGCCGATCGCGCGCAGCGCGACGCGCGTCACCTCGGCCGCCATCACGACGTTGGTCTGCGTCGAGCCGATGATGCGGAGCTCGTCGACGATCATCCGGCCCCCACCGCCCCGGCCGGATCGCCGTTGAGCGTCGCGAGCAGCCCGGCGTCGGCGAAGAACCGCTTGTGGAGGTACAGCCCGCGCGCCGCGCTGCCGGCCGGGCCCTTGGGCCGGTCGTGGAGATCGCGCCGCGCCAGCCGGGCGATGTCGGGATCCCAGTCGAGCAGGTACCACGACACGATGGTCGCGTCGCCGGCGCCGACGTCGCCCCGGGCCAGCCACAGCGTGCGCGCCAGCTTGGCGAGCGCCGGCTCGTTCAGCATCGCGATCGCGGGGTCCTCGGTGACCCGCCACCACCCGCTCGGATCGCGGGCGATCGCCACGGTCTTGACCTCGACGTCGCCGCGCCAGTCGGGCTCGGCCTCGTTGCGCTCGACCACGCCGAGCAGCCGCGCCGCGCGCGTGCCCCACGCGCCCTTGTCGCGGCCGCGCTCGCCGAGCCGGACCCCGACCGCGCGATCGGCCGCGGCGAGCAACTCGTCGAGCGTGTCGGGCTCGGCCGGCGGTGGCGCCGGCGACCGCGGCGGCGGCAGCCCGCGCGGCCAGGTCGCGCTCGGCGGGTACAGCCCGCGCGGCGGCGCCTGGACCACGAGGTGGCCGCCCAGCACGATCGGCCGCGGCTGCACCGCCGGCGAGACCTCGGACGCGCCGCGCTCGAGCGCCGCGCCGTGCTGCCACAGCGCCGCGCGCAGCGCCGGCGAGCCCGGCGCCGCGGCCACTCCGAGCTGGAGCGCCAGCGCCGCGAGCTCGGCGCGGGTCATCGCGTTGAGCAGCCCGCACAGGTCCCCGCCCCAGCGCGCGATCACCGAGGCCGTGGCCTCGCCGGTGTCGAGCGCGACGCGCGGCCCACGGGCCCGCTCCGCCGGGCGCCGCCGCAGCGCCGCGAGCCGCCGGATCGCGTCGGGCGACAGCAGCGCGACCATGTGTGCGACCGCGTTCATGAGGATCGGCGGTCCGAGCGCGCGGACGGCGGTACCCGCCAGCATGCTACGTCCGCGCGGTGCGGGGCAATGTGCCCGAAGGCTTTCCACCGCCGAGCGCTCGCCGGCGCGCTCGCGCCGCGCAAGCGTCACCGCCGGGGGAACAGCGCCCAGTAGTCGAGCTCGAGCACCAGGCGCGGGTCCTTGGTCCCCGACAATAGCGACGGGATCTTCGGCAGCTCGGACGGGCTCACGTTCTTGACCGCCGACAGCCGGAGCCGCAGCGCCCCGACGTCGCCGCGCCCCGCGATCTCGGCGCGCTCGACCACCTCGGTGAACGCGCGCAGCGTGTCGCCGGCGAACGTCGGCGCGACGTGGGCGCCGCCGTTCCAGGCCGCGCTGCCCAGCGCGGTCTGCAGCCCGTTGCGCGCCAGCGCCATCGCGACGCTGACCACGTGACCGCCGTAGACCAGCCGGCGGCCGAACCGCGACTCGGCCATGCCGCGGGCGTCGAAGTGGACCTGCGCGGTGTTGTGGTACAGCCGCGTGACCTGGACGTGGTCGGCCTCCTCGATCGTCATCGCGTCGGGGTGATCGAGCCGCTCACCGGCGACGTAGTCGTCCCAGCGCGCGGTCCCGCCGAACGCCCAGGCCAGGTCGCCGAACCGCTGCAGGTTCATCACGTCGGGCACCCGCAGGCGATCCGGGGTCACGACCGACGGGACCTGCGGCACGGTGCTGGCGCTCGTCGCGGTGGCCGGGTCGCGCTTGGGGATCATCACCCAGCGCACCAGGCTCACCACGTCCTGGCCCTTCTGGTTGGTGCCGCGGGTCCGGACGTAGACCACGCCGGCGTCGCCGGTCGAGATCTCGCGCGTCCCGATCACCTCGCTCTCGGCGATCAGCGTGTCGCCCGGGTACACTGGGCGCAGGAACCGCACGTCGGCGTAGCCCAGGTTGGCGGTGGCGTTGTGCGAGATGTCGGGCACCGACTTGCCGAACACGATGTGGAACACCATCAGATCGGGGATCAGCTCGCGCGCGAACCCGAGCGATCTCGCCAGCTCGGTCGACGACGACAGCGGAGGGCGCTCGCCGGTCAGCGCCATGTACAGCGCGATGTCGCCGCCGTGCAGCGTACGCGGCACCGCGTGCAGCAGCCGCTGGCCCACCGCGAAATCCTCGAACATCCGACCCGTCGTTACCTTCGACATGACAAGACGGCGACCCTATCGCCGCGCCGCCCGATCGACAAGCGCCCTAGTCCGAGAGCAGATAGCTGTAGCCGAAGCTCTGCGGCCCGCCGTCCCACACCGGGAAGCTCGCGGCCGCCACGGCGCGCTCCACGCAGGTCCCGACCGGCGTGCCGGCGAACGGCCCGGTCACCGCCACCCGCACGACCCGGCCCGACGGGGCCACGGTCAGCCGCACCGACGCCAGGCCCTGGGTTCCGGCGAAGCATGCCTGGGCCTTGCCGGCGACCGCGGTCATGCCGCGCTTGATGTCGTCGGCCGACAGCGAGGCCCGGCTGGCCCGCGGCTTGCTCGCCTTGCCGTCCTTGGTGCGAGGAGCCTCTCCCTGACCGAGCAGCTCGTCCAGCGGCTGCGGTTCGGTCGCCGAGCCCGCCGCCGCGGGTCCCCGGCTGGATCGGGGTGCTCCCGAGCCGCCGCCGGCCTCGGTCTCTGCCCCGGCACCGTCGAGCTTGCCCTGGGCTTGTGGATCCGCGACCAGCGCGCCCTTGGACGGCCGCTTGCCGGCCGAGGACCGCTTGGTCACCGGCGCGGCCGGCTTGCTCGGCTCGGCAGGGTCGTCGTGCGCGGCGGCGTCGGCGCCCTTCGCGATCCGCGGCGCGGGAGCCTCGGCCGGCGCGTGCGCGGTGTCGCTCCGCCCCGGCGCCGCCGAGGGCGTCGGCGGCGATACGCCTGGCCTGGTCGCCGCCGGGTCGGCGGTCAGCGTGACCGTCGGCGTGATCGATCGCGCCGGTCCGCTGCTCTCCGCGAGTGTCGTGCTCTCGCTCGTCGGTGCCTGCGCCGCGCGGTCGGCGCCGCGCGTC
>Ga0307515_10016246_pt1 | contig 13642 bp, 10 predicted proteins | sample 17_EM_MG_FD_194513 | JGI IMG/M metagenome (GOLD analysis project Ga0307515, IMG submission 194513) | Populus trichocarpa ectomycorrhiza microbial communities from riparian zone in the Pacific Northwest, United States - 17_EM | ecosystem: Host-associated > Plants > Roots > Unclassified | place... | reverse complement strand
CCTGATTTTGATTCCCGCCGCGGCGGGAAGGGAGATCTCATGCCCATTCGTTTCATGCCCCATGCGTTGGCCCTGGTCGCCATCGCGGCGCTTGCTGGCCAGCCCACCGCGCTGTCGGCGGCCAGCATCCCGGCCGCCCACGTCTATCACAACCACATGCCGAACTTCTGGCCGTTCTACGGCGTGGATGTGGCGGCCACCTACAACGCAACGGCCATCGGCCAGCCGATCCGCTACACCTACGACGGCCAGGTCATCAACCTGAAGAAGAGCCCGCCCGCCGGCTACAGCTACTACCTGCCGGCCTCGCTGGGCGGCGGCATCATGCCGCACGACGACCTGGTCAACTACTACTCGCCGGACGCGAAGACCGGCGCCTACCAGTGGTGGCCGCAGCAGGACGCAGGCGAGGTCAAGAGCTGGTCCGGCGGCAGCGGGCAGGTCCATGTGACGATGTCCGGCGCGGTGGTCAACAACGTCAACAGCCTCGAGAACCTGCAGAACGTGCCGGGCTACAGCAACCCGAACTGGGGCGCGTCGTGGACCACGGCCTACAACGGGCTGCCGACCACCAACGGCCACCGCACGCTGGACCTGATCCACTTCACTGGCCACCACACGATGGGGCCACTGGTCGGGCCGGACTACTTCCTGAAGGACCTGATCTTTCACGGAGCTTCGCTCGCGCAACCTTACTTTCTCGGCAACAGCTACTCCTCGTCGCGCGGCTTCTTCCCGACCGAGCTTGGCTTCTCGGAGCGCTTGATCGCACCGCTCGCGAAGCTCGGGGTGCAGTGGACGGTGGTCGGCAACAACCACTTCTCGCGCACGCTGAAGGACTACCCGTTCAGCAGCTATGACGCGACCGGCGACACGCTGATCTCGCCGCCGAACCGAGCCGACCTGCGCAACACCGCCAGCACCGGCACCTGGGTCGCCAACGGCATGGCGCACGAGCAGCAGGTCATCGTCAACAAGTTCCCCTTCGCGTCGACGCCGCACTGGGTGCGCGCTGTCGATCCGGCCACCGGCGCGGTGTCCAAGCTCGCGGCCATCCCGGTCAGCCAGAACGGCTCGTGGGCCGAGGGCTGGGACGGCTCGACGACTGTTGACGAGTTGATGCCCTACACCGCGCTGGAGCCACGGCAGTTCTTCGTCGTCGCGCACGATGGCGACAACTCCGGTGGCCGCGCCGGCTCGCTCGACACCTGGCAGAACGGCCACCGTGTCACCTGCGCTGGCAACGGTTTTTGCCAAGGCATCGACGAGTACCTGAAGGCCCACCCGATCCCCGACGGCGACGTGCAGCACGTGCAAGACGGCTCGTGGGTCGACACGCGCGACAGCTCGTCCGACCCGACCTGGTACCACTGGCACCTGCCGCCGCTGATCTGGCAAGGGCAGTTCAACGCCTTCAACCAGGCCACCGGCTTGAACCTCGCGCCAAAGAAGAACCTGAAAGGGCAGAACGAGGGCGCGACTGTCAGCCTCGAACACGGCTGGCACTACCTCGAGCGCAACTTCGCGCTGCTGCAGCCGGCGCTGAACTACGCGAAGACGGCCGAGCAGATCTGGCTCGACGCGCACCCGAACCACTGGTCGCCGACCAGCGCACTCGACAGGCAGGTCACCCACACCGGCAACCAGCTGAACCCGTGGATGCTGTCGTTCCCGGTCAAAGGCAACGCCGCGGCCGACTACGCCGGCGGCGCCAACCCGGCCGAGCTGGCCTGGTACTTCCTGCTGCCGGCGATGGACTCGGGCTTCGGCTACTACGACGAGAACAAGGACGATGTGGTCAAGCCGACGCTGGCGTTCAACAACTCGCTCGCCTTTTCCAAGCCCTACGTCAGCGCCAACCTGGCAAAAGACCGCACCGGCCCGTCGGTCTGGTGGCCGCAGCGCTACCCGTACAACCCGGGCTCGGTCAACGGCTCGAAGGCCGAGGGCTGGACGATCCAGCACTACAGCCAAGACTTCGCGGTCTACACCTACGGCTTCGATGTGTCGGGCATCGCCTCGGCCAAGTTGATGGTGCGCGTGCACAGCCAGAACGGCATCGACAACGACGACGACACCTACAAGGTCTACAGCCCGAAGAAGATGGTCGGCAAGCCGGGCCTGAACATCACGCCGAGCAAGGTGGGCGCGTGGAAGGCCTACCCGATGCAGGTGCGCGACATGACGCCGGTGATGAACGGCGTCAGCTGGGTGCAGCCGACGATGGACACGCTGAAGGTGGTGCCGGCGCAGGAGATCGGCAACCTCTACTACGCCTACCTGTCGGCGTACCGCAACCAGCTGCTCGACTACTACGTGAAGATGACCGACGCGGCGGGCAACGTCACGCGCTCGGAGATTCAGCAGGTCTATGTTGGCGCCGGTACCTATCGCACGGGTGGCAACTCAGGCTTCACCGAAGACCTGAACGGCACGGTGCCCGGGGTCTACCCGTTCATCTTGACTGACAGCACGCCGCCCAGCGTGCCTGCCAAGCCAACGCTCGGCCAGCTCACCGACCGCAGCGTCAGCCTGAACTGGCCCCCATCGACCGACAACGTCGGCGTCACCGGCTACCGGGTCTTCCGCAACGGCACGTCAATCGGCACCACGCCGACCCCCAGCTACACCGACAGCGGCTTGACGCCGCAAACGGCCTACAGCTACCAGGTGGCGGCCTACGACGCGGCGAACAACCAGTCGGCCAAGAGCATTGCGCGCAACGTGACCACGCGCGCGCCCGACATCCAGGCGCCGACCGCACCCGGTGCGCCCGCGGCGTCGGACATCACCGGCAACACCCTGAAGCTCAGCTGGACGGCGGCGACGGACAACTACGGCGTCGCGAAGTACCTGGTGCTGCGCAATGGCAACCAGGTCGGCACATCGAGCAGCCTCAGCTTTGGCGACAGTGGCCTGACGCCGTCGACGACCTACAGCTACACCGTCAAGGCCGAAGACGCGGCCGGCAACCAGTCGGTGCCTTCCGCTGCGACGCAGGTCACCACCGCGTCGGGCAACTCGGCGACGGTGTACTACAAGGTGCCGACTGGCTGGACGACAGTGAACATCCACTACGCACCCAACGGCGGCAACTGGACACCAGTGCCCGGTGTGCCGATGAGCCCGGCCTGCGCGGGCTGGGATGCCTACACCGTCAACCTCGGCCAGGCGACCGGTTGGCAGACGGTGTTCAACAACGGCAACGGCACCTGGGACAACAACGCCGGCCGCAACTACAGCCTGGGCATTGGGCTGTGGCAGGTAGCCGATGGGGTGGCCACGAGCGGCGTGAACCCCTGTGCTTCTCAGCTCGGGCGTTAAGGCCGAAGCAGCAAGAAAAAAGAGGCCCGGCGCTGGGCGCTCGGGCCTGTCGAAACTGTCGAAAGGCTTGGATCTTTACAGCAGCAGCCAGGCCAGCGCCACGCCGATCGGCAGCGTGATGTACGGTGGCTGCTTGAAGCGCCAGACGGCGAAGTAGGCTGCGGCCACCAACGTCACGGTCTGCCACGGCACGGCCTTGAACGGCAGCTTCATCAACAGCGAGATCGCGGCGCCGGCGATCAGGCCGACGACGGCACAGCGTACGCCGATCATCGCGTGCTGGAAGCGGCGTGAGCCCTTCAACCGATCGGCCACGCCGCTGACACCGACGCTGATCAGCGCCGTCGGCAGGTAGATGCCAATCGTGGCCGCCAGGGCACCGGCCAGGCCGGCGGCCTGCATGCCGGTGAAGGTGGCCACGCTCAGGATCGGCCCGGGCGTCAACTGGCTGGCGGCGAGCGCGGCGCTGAAGCCGGCATGGTCCAACCACTTCAGGTGGTCGACGATGAAGCCCTCGAGCAGCGGAATCATCACCAGCCCGCCACCGAACAGCGTGGTGCCGAGGCCGGCAAACGCCAGCCCGACCTGGGCCACCAGCGCCTCAGGCAACAGCGCTGGCACCAGCTGGAACACCGCCAGCCCCACCGGCGCAAAACACAACAGCATTTCCAGCGGCTTCAGAGGCCGGCCGGAACCCTGTTCTCCCTGCTCAGGCGCCGGCCAGAAGACCATCGACATCACCGCACCGAAAGCCAGCACATAAATCGGCGCGGCCCAGTACGGGATCACCAGCAACAGCACGGTCGCAGCGGCCGCCAGCGTCTTCTCTTTCGCCCCCGGCGTGGCCTTCTTGGCCTGGTTGAACGCGGCCTGCGCGAGGATCATTGCCAGCGGCGCCAGCACCCCCACCGTCAAGGCGCGCAGCACGCTCGGGTGGCCGCTGAGCATCGAGTAGCCGTACCACAGCGCCACGATGATGCAGAAGCCCGGCAACACGACACCGGCCAGCGCGGCGGCAAAGCCCCCCCAGCCGGCCACGCGGTGGCCCATCGTCGCGATCGCGTTGACGGCCTGCGGCCCCGGCAACATCGTCACCAGCGCGATGAGGTCGAGGAACTCTTTCTCCGACACCCATTGGCGCTGCTTGACGAAGCGTTCCTGGGCCTGAGCCAGCAGCGCCATGAAGCCACCCCAGGCCGTCAGGCCCAGCAGGGCACAGTCGGCAAACAAACGGCCTTTGCTGACCGGGGTGGGGGTCGATTCAGTCAGCGGGGTGACCTCGACGGTGCTGGTGATGTCGCTCATGCCCAGTCTAGCCTTCACACCGTGACCAGGCGCGAACGGATCGACGCCAGCAGGTCTTCTTGCGGTTTGCGTGCGGCCGCATCTTCCGGCGGCAGCTCTTCTTTCACCGTGGCCTTGCGGGCGCGGTTGTCGGCGTCGAGTGCGGCCTTGGCATCGGCGTCGTAGGTGCGTGCGGCTTGCGAGCGGCCGACGAACTCGAGCTCGTAGCCCAGCTGCATCAGCGACTGGCCGGCGACCGATTCGAAGTCGATGATCTGGTCGGGCGTCATGCCGGTCAGCCACTTCTTGGTGTTGGTGGCCATCACCGGCTTCTTGACGTTTTCCCACAGCTTGCCGGAAGCGGCGGTCTTGTTGGCTTCTTCCGATTCATGGAAGTCCAGCATCTTCGGGCTGAAAGCGATACCCAGCCAACGGCACAGCAGGCGCAGCGTCGACTCGGGGTTGCTCGTCAGTTCTTCGTACGACAGCGCCAGGAACTGCGACGACGGCACGCGGCGGCCGCAGTCCAGCGCCAGCTGCTGTTCGACGTCCCATTGCTTGGCGACGTGGTAGGCCGTCTTCTCGCCGACCACCGCCTTCAGGAACGACAGGCAGACGTCGCGGCCGTCGCGGTACAGATAGAGATAGCGCGCATCGGCGCCGAAGTAGCGCTCGATCTCGGGCAGGAAGTGCACGTTGGCCAGCGACTTGCACATCCAGTCGGGCTTGCCGTGGCTCTCGGCCATGTGGTCCATGACCGAGCCGAACACGGCGACCAGGCTGTTGTCGCGGCAGCGCCGGCGGATGTTGTCGCGATCGAACGTGACGCCCCACGAGACCGGGTTCACTTCGACCAGGCGCACGACATCATTGATCAGGCGCTTGAAGTTCGACTCGTCCTGCAGATCGCCATAGGCCGGCAGCAGCGGCGTGAAGCGTTCCATCACGTGAGGGGGGTGAGGCGCCGCGATCGTGGGAGCTTGGTTGACCATCAGGCGCAGCAGGTTGGAGCCTGAGCGCTGGGTACCAATCATGAAGACTTTCATAGGCGGGCCTCTCTGTACATCTGGTCTGGAAATGGGCCGCGCGCTGCCATCCCACTGGGTAGATGCAGGTTGGGGCAGTGGGCCAAGGTAGGGGTGGGTCGGGACGACGCCGCGCGGGTGGGTGGCGCGTCATTGCGACTCGCGTCAGCGTCCCCTTGGCCATCGACGGCTAGGGGGAGGTGTTGATTGCCCGTGTGGGGAATTCCGCACACGAAACCGTCTTGACTTGTTTCCGGGCCGGGGACATCCGGATCGACAAGGCGGGCTTCGAAATTGCCGTCACTTCAATCGATGACAGCCCTCAACCCGTGCCGAAACATGCCGATACAGCGCTCGGAGCAAGGCGACAACGCATCGCCTGCCACCGATTGCTTTCAATTCATTTCAGGGACGACGATGAAAAACACGCTGCGCCTGGCCGCGCTGATGGCCATTTCCGCAACCACTTTGGCTTGCCTGATGGCACCCGCCCGCGCCGGCGAGCTGCCTTCGGAAGTGACCGCCAAGGTCGAGAAGGCCAAGAAGCACCTGACCGAACTCGCCGCCGATCCGGCCGTGTTGGCTGCCGTGCGCGAGTCCAACGGCCGTGACACCGGCGGCATGAACAACGGCAAGTGGATCGAGCTGAGCGACAACGATCCGGCCGTCAAGACCGCGCTGACCAGCAAGGTCAGCCTGCAGATCGCCAAGTGGGAACAAGCCGACGACACGGTCAACAAGATCGTGTTGCGCGACCAGAAGGGCAATCTCGTCGGCGCGAGCACCCGTCCGCTGATCTTCAACAACGCCAACCGCGCGGTGTTCTCGAATGCGATCAAGGGCCAGCCCTGGTCAGCAAGCGAGATCAAGCCGGACACGTCGACGCAGATCCCGAGCGTGCACGTGGCGGCGCCCGTGCTCGACGGCGGCAAGACGATTGGCGTGCTGCACGCCGGCGTGACCGCCAAGTAAACAGTGGTCTTGTCACCGCTTCTCAGCTCAAGCTGACCCCAACCGCCCGCACATCGGGTGACCGCTGAAGGACTCCCATGTTGAAGAACCTGAAGGTTGGCGCCCGCATGGCGCTCGGCTTTGCTGCCGTGCTGGTGCTGATGGCCATCATCAGCGCCATCTCACTGAGCCGCCTGTCGGCGATCAAGGCGGACCTCGAAGCGGTGACCGGCGAGGCGCCCGAGCGCCTGGCCAACTCGATGCGCGACCTGGTGCGCTACCAGGGCATGGCCTTGCGCGATGCGGTGCTGCAGGACGATGTCGCGTTCAAGAAGAAAGAATTCGACCAGATGAAGAAGGCCCGGGCGGACTACGACCGCACGGCGCAACAACTGGCGTCGATGTCGATCGAGCCAGAGGTCAAGACAGCGCTGGAGAAGGCCACCACCTTGCTGGCCGCCACCAAGGCGCCGATCGAGAAGGCCATCGACCTGTCGATGTCCGACGATGTTCCCGGCGCGGCCCAGGCGATGCGCGAAGAAGTCCGGCCGGCGCAGCTGGCCCAGATCAAGGCGCTCGATGACGTCATCGACGCGATCAAGCTGGCGTCGAAGCAGCGTTACGACCAGGCCGATGTGGCCTACCGCAGCGCAGTTGGCCTGATCGTCGGTTTGTCGATCACCGCGCTGGTCGCCGGCGTGCTGATCGCCTGGCGGATCCAGCTGAGCATCACGCGGCCGCTGAACCAGGCGGTGGCGGTGGCCCAGGCCGTGGCCGAAGGCGACCTGACGCGTGAGATCACTGTCCGGTCGCACGACGAGGTGGGCAACCTGCTGCAGGCCTTGAAGAAGGTCAACACTGACCTCGGCCGCACGATGCGCCAGGTGCAGCAAGCCGCCGAGACGATGCAGACCGCGTCGGTGGAAATTGCCTGCGGCAACAACGACCTGAGCCGCCGGACCGAGTTGCAGGCGTCGAGCCTGCAGCAGACGGCCGCGTCGATGGAACAGCTGAACTCGACCGTCAAGAACAACGCCGACACAGCCCGCAGCGCGGCACAGATGGCCAACTCGGCCAGCGCCGCAGCGGCCAAGGGCGGCAAGGTGGTGACCCAGGTGGTCAGCACGATGCAAGAGATCACCAACAGCTCGAAGCGGATTGCCGACATCATCGGCACCATCGACGGCATCGCGTTCCAGACCAACATCCTCGCGTTGAATGCGGCGGTCGAAGCTGCGCGTGCCGGTGAGCAGGGCCGCGGTTTCGCGGTCGTGGCCGGCGAAGTGCGCGCATTGGCGCAGCGCTCGGCGCATGCGGCCAAGGAGATCAAAACGCTGATCAGCACCAGCGTCGAGAGCATCGAGACCGGTTCACGCCTGGTCAGCGATGCCGGCGCGACGATGGCCGACATCGTCGGCCAGGTGCAGCGCGTGACCGACCTGATCGGCGAAATCAGCAGCGCCACGCAAGAGCAGACCAGTGGCATCGGCCAGGTCAACCAAGCCGTGGTGCAGCTCGACGAAGTGACGCAACAGAACGCTGCGCTGGTGGAGCAAAGCGCCGCCGCCGCGGAGAGCCTGAAGCAACAGGCCGGTGGCCTGGTCGAAGCGGTCAGCGTGTTCCGGCTGCAGCCGGCTTGAACTTGGCCCCCACGGCCCCTTCCGGGGCCTGCCCTGCAGGCCGCGCCGAGCCAGTGACTCGGCCCTTCGGCAGGCACGAACAGTCCTCAGGACCGTTCATGTCCGGCCTCAGCCCCCGAGGGGGCTCGCGCAGCGGACTGGCGGAGCCAGATCCGCGCACGCCACTTGATAGGCGGCGGCGCTTCGCGCGCCTGGAACAGTCGACGCCCCTCAGGTCAGCAGCGCGCGGCGCATCCGCCTGAGCGCGCGGCCGATCTCATCGGCGTCGATGACGCCGTAGCCGAAGGTCAGCGCCCAGGGTGGGCCGGGCAACATCGCGTAGTCAGCGGTGGTCTGGGCGCCCGGGGTGCAACGGTGCATCGCCTCGACGATCGCCGCCGCGCGAGCCGGATTGCGGATGCGCGCCGCCAGGTGCAGCCCGGCTTCGGACGGGATCGCCTCCAGCCACTCCCCCAACTCACGCCGCAGGCCACCGAGCAGCGCCTCGCGGCGTTGCGCATAGATCGGCCGCATGTGCCGCACATGGCGCGCCAGGTGGCCGTCGCGGATGAAGGCCGCCAAGGCAGCCTGCGTGATCGTGTCGCAGTGCGAATCAGCGCAATGCTTGACGCTGACCAGCGTGTCGCGCGCCCATGCCGGCGCGACGATGAAGCCCTTGCGCAGCGACGGAAACAGGCTCTTCGAAAAAGTGCCGATATAGAACACCAGTCCGTCCCGGTCCAGCGTCTGCAGCGCGTCGAGTGGCCTGGCACCGAAGCGGAACTCGCCGTCGTAATCGTCTTCGATCACCACCGCGTTGCGCTCGCGCGCAAACGCCAGCAGCGCCATGCGCCGGCGCAATGACAACGCGACACCGGTGGGCGACTGGTGCGACGGTGTCACGCTGATCACCCGCACATCGTTCGGCAACTGGTCGACGCACAGCCCTTCGTCGTCGACAGGCATCGGCACCAGCCGTGCGCCGGCCGCGGCAAAGGCCGCACGCAGCGGAGGATAGCCGGGCTCTTCGACCGCCACCTTGGTCTGGCCCGGCGTCACCAGCAGGCGTGCGAGCAGGTCGAAGGCTTGCTGCGCGCCCGAGGTGACCAGCACGTCGTCGCGCGCACAGGCCACCGCACGGGCGAACGCTACATGCTGCGCGATCGCCTCGCGCAGCTCGGGCAGGCCTTCGGACGGCGGGTAGCTGAAGCGGGTGCGTGACCAGGCGCGCAACGACTGCGCGGTCAGGCGCCGCCACACCTCATGCGGGAAGTGGCGGTGGTCCGGGATGCCGAGCCGGAAGCAGCGCTCGGGCAACACACGTGGCGCTTCGGGCCGCATGAACGGGACGCGCCACAGCGGGTTCAGGCGTTCGTCTTCGAGCCGGCGGCTCTGCAAACGCGGTGCCTTGGCCGCACGGCGCGTGGCGATCTCTGCCACCACCGCCTTCGCGCCCGGGCGCGGTAGCACGTAGCCCTCAGCCACCAGCAGGTCGTACGCCGTGACGACGGTGTTGCGGCTCACACCGAGTGCCTCAGCCACCGCGCGTGTCGAAGGCAGCGCGCTGGCGGCCACCAAACGGCCGTCGAGCACGGCGGCGCGCAACTGCTGATGCAGCGATTGCGCCAGCGTGCCACTGCCGGGCGTCGGCAGCGTCAGGTCGAAGGGAAAAACTGGCACCATGGAAATAGTCATAACTGGCATATCCTGGGATCCAGTCGAATCTTAAGCTGGCGCCATTCCAAATCGATACGGAGCGCGCCATGACCCGCTACATCTGCGAAACCTGCGGCACCCAGTACGCCGACACACCGGTGCCACCGGCCCACTGCCGGGTCTGCGAAGACGAACGCCAATACGTCGGCTGGCAAGGCCAGCGCTGGACCACGCACGAAGAGTTGTCGAAGCGCTTCCAGCTGCGAATCGACGAAGACGACGGCCTGCTCGGCATCGCATTGCCGAGCGAGTTCGCGATCCCGCAGCGCGCGCTGCTGCTGCCCACCGATGCCGGCAACATCCTGTGGGAATGCGTCAGCCTGGCCACGCCCGAGGCGGTGGCCGAGCTGAAGGCGCGTGGCGGTGTCGACCTGATCGCGATCTCGCACCCGCATTTCTACAGCGCGATGGTCGAGTGGAGCGAAGCCCTCGGCGGTGTGCCGATCCTGTTGCATGAGGCCGATCGCGAGTGGGTGATGCGCCCGGCGCCGCAGGTCGAGTTCTGGCGTGGCGACACCAAGCGACTGTCCGACGCGGTGACGCTGATCCGCTGCGGCGGCCACTTCGCCGGCAGCACCGCGCTGCACTGGAAAGACGGCCCGACACCCGGCGGCGCGCTGTTCCCGGGCGATGCATTGCAGGTCGCGTCGGATCGCCGCCATGCCGGCTTCATGTACAGCTACCCGAACTACATCCCGATGAAGGCGAGCGACGTGCGGGCGATGCGCGAGCGGCTGGCGCCGTTCGCCTTCGAGCAGGTGTTCGGCTTCAGCTGGGGCCGCAACATCACGAGCGACGGCCGCGCTGCGGTCGCTGCCTCGTTCGACCGTTTCTTCCAAGCCATCGGAGACTGACATGACGAACGCCAACACGAATGGACTGACCGCCTTGCAGCAGTACCTGCCCGCTCGCTTCTCGACCACTGCCGGCCTGCCGTGGATCCCTTCTTCGACGCCGGGCAAGTCGGCCAAGCCCTTGCGCTTCCTGCCGGGCGGCAGCGGCTTTGTCGAGCTGCTGCGCATGGAGCCCGGCGTCGTGATGCCGCTGCACCGCCACTCGGGCGAGATCCACGCCTACAACCTGAGCGGCAGCCGCCAGCTGTGCACCGGCGAGGTCATCGGCCCGGGCGACTATGTGTACGAGCCTTCCGGCAACACCGACTGGTGGAAGATCGTTGGCGACGAGACGATGGTCGCGTTGGTCGTCGTGATGGGCGAGGTCGAGTTCCTCGGCCCGGGCGGTGCGGTTCGCGGTCGCGCGAACGCGGCCACGCAGCTCGCCGAGTACCAGCAGTACTGCCAGGCGCACGGTCTGGCGCTGCAGGACATCGTCGAAGACTGAAGCCCGGCGCCGAGCCGCCATCTCAGGGAATCCACCTCATCGGGTCAGTGGATCTACTTCATCGGGTTGTCCGCGGCGCCAGCCGCGAAGGACTTCGCATAGAGTCGATCGGATCAACCGATACCAACGGGCGCGCGCCGCGATCCGGCGACGTCCACCGACGAGGAGGAGAACCGATGGACCGACGCATCGTCGTGGCTTGGGCCTGTGCATTCGCCGCTGGTGTGGCCTGTGCTGCAAGCCCTCGACCGGCCGACTCGAACCTGATGGTGGTCAGCAGTTTCAGCGGACCGGTAACCCAGAGCGAGATTGATTCGTTCAAGGCCTACCTGACGACCATCAGCCCGGCGTCGAGCAACATCGGCAACGCCTGGGCCCAGGGCACCAGCGGCGAGCAGACGAAGGCGATGGGGCTGGTCTACGAGATCTCGCACGACACCGTCATCCTTAACAAGATGCTGACGTTCTGCGACGCGGTGCTGTCCGAGCGCAACGACCTTGCACCCAAGCCGGTGGGCCAGTACGTGATCTGGACCGGCCGCATCGACCCGGCCTGGCCGAACAACGTGGACATCACGCCGATCGGCACCGGTGGTGAACAGGGGGACCCAATCGGGCACCTCGGCCACTGTGCGCGGCTGGTGCTGCAGACACCGACTGTCTGGAACCTCAACGTCCCCGATGGTGACCCGCGTCACTACGGCAAGACCTACCTCGCCCGGGCGAAGAAATACGTCGCAGAAGCCGACTACGCGTGGGACCACCACGTGGCGGCGTCGCTGCTGGATCTGTCGCACGACAACCTGTACCGGTTCTCGTCTGCGGGCCCCTACAAGCCGGGCGAGCCGGTGCCGTGGAACCAGCAGATGATGTTCAACTACGGCCTGCAGAACCTGGCCGAGGCGCACCGCATCCTGGCCGACGATGCTGCGCGGGTCAGCCACTACGAAGGCATCATCCAGACCAACATCGATTCGTTCTTCGCGACCGGCGCGACGACCTACACCGACAGCGACGGCCACACCGCGTTCAACTGGGCTTATGCGCTGCCATCGAAGTCGGGCGAAGATTCGAACCACGGTGCGCTGGACGTGGCCGGGATGCACCGGGCCTTCTTGACCGGGCGTTATCACATCACCACGACCCAGTTGACGCAGTTCGCGAACACCTTCGTCGACGTGATGACACTGGGGCCCAACCACTACGCCGGCCGCGTCGACGGCAGCAGCGGCGATGGCCATTCGTCCGACACCACCTACATCCGCAGCGCCTTCCTGCTGCTGTCGCAGTTCCGCCCCGATGCCTACCTCAGCATGGTGTCGGAAGACCTGACGCCCGGCGTCGGCACCACCTCGAGCGACCGCTTCTCGCGCTTTCTGTGGGTCAAGAACCAGCGCGACCTGGCCGGCTCGAACCTGGCGCAAGGCCGGCCGGCCACCGCGAGCAGCCAGTACTCGGCGAACTATCCGCCCGGTGCGGCCGCCGACGGCAACACCACCACGCGCTGGGCCTCGGCCGACGTGATCGGGCAGTGGTGGCAAGTGGACCTGGGCAGCGTGAAGTCGATCAATCAGTTCGTGCTCGACGAGTACCGCAGCCGCGTGACGACCTACACCTTCCGCGTGTCGAGCGACGGCAAGACCTGGTCCAAGGCCTACCGCGGCAGCAAGGCCGCGAGCCAGACCGACACACGGACGACAGTCGTGCTGCCCAAGGCCGTCAATGCACGCTACGTCAAGCTCGTCTGCAACACGGCGGTGGACAAGCCCACGTTCTGGGAAATCGAAGTGCTGGGCCGCTGAGATCAGTCGACGTAGGCCACCAGTGACACCGCGCCCTTGAGGTGCACCCGGCCGACGCCGGGCACGCCCACTTCGGCGGCGACGAGCACCTGGTCGCCGGGCTTCAGGCTGCTGGGCTGGCACACGGCCTCGGAGGTTTCGATCGCCGGCTCGTCCGGCACCTGTGTGGCTTGGCGGGCGTACTCGACCTCGGCCACGCGGCGATCGTCTTTCCACACTTCGGCGCCGCTGAGGTCGACTTCGAGCGGGAACGGCGACGCGCTGGCGCGCACCTTGACCAGCACGAAGTAGTTCGGCTTGCAGCGCGGGCCCGAGCCGATGCCCGATGCGGGCGTCAGGTAGGTCTGGCTGTCGATCGACAGCTTGGTGCCGTCCGCCAGCGTGACGGTGGTCGGGTAGTCGTCGACGTGTTGCGCCTCGTCGCCGCTGCTGCCGCCGCCGCAGCCGGCCATCACGGCAGCGGCGGCCAGGCAGGCCAGATGATGTCGGAAGTTCAGGGTGTTCTTCATCGCACAGCTCTCAAGTAAACGAAGGGCCGTTCCCGAGTTTCTTGATCCCCTCGGGGGCGGGCTCGGCGCGC
>Ga0307515_10016245_pt1 | contig 13643 bp, 6 predicted proteins | sample 17_EM_MG_FD_194513 | JGI IMG/M metagenome (GOLD analysis project Ga0307515, IMG submission 194513) | Populus trichocarpa ectomycorrhiza microbial communities from riparian zone in the Pacific Northwest, United States - 17_EM | ecosystem: Host-associated > Plants > Roots > Unclassified | place... | reverse complement strand
AGGCTGGCCAGGCTCTCGTTCTCGGAATGCGTCAGGCGCTGGATGCGCGTGATGGCGTCTGACAGCGCCGGGAAGTCGCTCTTGTGGCGCATGCGGCGCAGCAGGAAGTCCAGCACCGGCGCGTCCTGCGCTTCGGCATCGGGCTCGGCCACGGGGCGCAGCCAGGCACTCAGCGCGGCGTGCAGTTGCCCGGCGCTGGGCCAGCGGGCTGTGGGGCTGCGCGCCAGGCCGCGCTGCACGATGGCGCGCAGCGCGTCGTCCACGTCGCTGGCGAGGCCCGAGGGCAGCACAAGGTCGACGGTCTGCACGCGCTGGATGGCACGCCAGGGGTCGCTGTCATGGTTGAGGCGCTGGCCGCTGAGCATTTCGGCCAGCATGACGGCGGCGGCGAACACGTCCATCTGCGGGTGCGGCGGCGCGCCTGCAGCGGCCTCGGGCGAGATGTAGCCCGGCGTGCCGACGATGCGCGTCGGCGCGTTCGTCGCCGGTGACACCCGCGCCGCGATGCCGAAGTCCATCACCCGCGCGCGGCCCCGGGCGTCGATGAGGATGTTGCTGGGCTTGAGGTCGCGGTGCACCAGGCCGGCAGCGTGCGCGGCGGTCAGGCCATCCAGCACGCCCAGCAGCAGCGTGACGGCCTCGGCCGCCGTCAGCTTCGGGCCAGCACGCAGGCGCTGGCTCAGCGTGCCGCCGCTGACGTACTCGAAGACGAGGTAGGAGTGGCCGCCCTGGGTGTCGGCCTCGAAGACCGGCACGATGCTGGGGTGGGTCAGGCGGCTGACGGCGCGGGCCTCGTGCAGCCATTCGTCCACGCTGCCGGGCTCGCTGGCCTCCACGCCCTGGGGGTTGAGCAGCTTGACGGCGACCTCGCGGTCCAGCAGCGGGTCATGCGCCAGCCAGACCGTGGCCTGCGCACCTTCGCCCAGGCGGCTCAGCAGCCGGAAGCGGCCGAGCTGGGGAGGCAGGTCGTCGGCCATGGCTGGGTTCGGTTCAGGAGTTGCGGCCTGCCAGGCGGTTGCGCAGGGAGCCCGGCTCGGTGGCCGGCGCGGAGGCCGGTGGCGGCGAGGGCTGTCCCGGCTTGTGCGCCCCGGGGTTGAGCGCCTCCATGACCTCGCGCAGGCCCAGGCCCAGCGGCTTGGCATAGCGCCGCGTCGCGGCTTCGACGGCCGGGCGGCGTTTGGTTTCGGGCAGGGCCAGCGCGTCGATCAGTTCATTGGCCAGGCCACAGGTCAGGCGCAGCGTGTCGGCATCGCTGCGCGGCGGGTGCACCGGCGCGTCCAGCGGCTGGCGGCGGATCATCTGCAGCAACTCGTCCCCCAGGCCCCAGTGGCGGGCCACGGCGGAGCCCAGCGCGTCCAGGTCGCAGCCCAGCACGGCGTAGGCGGCGGCCTGCTCGCTGAGGGACGGCGGATTGGGCTGCTCCTCGGTCGGCTCGGGCGGCACCATCAGCTGGCGGATCTGCTGGGCGTCGTCCGGGAAGTGGTACTGCAGCAGCAGCCGGCCAAGGTTCTGCATGACGGTGATGAGGTAGACCACCTCGGCGTCATAGCCCGCCGGGCGCAGCGCCTGCGCCACCTGCGCGGCCTTGGTGACGCGGGCCATCACCTGGCGCAGCATCTCGGCCGCCACCGGCGCCAGCGGCCCCGGCCAGGGCTTGAGCGCATTGGCCGCCAGCTGCAGGCCGTCCAGGCCCAGCATCTGGATGGCGCGCTGCATGTTCAGGATCGTCTCGCCCTGGTGACCACTCTGCTTCAACGCGTTGTTGACGCGGCGAACCAGCTCCAGGCTGAGGGCCATGTCCTTGAGCACCAGCTCCGCCAGCGCGCTGGCGTGCTGGCTCTCCATGCCCGAGCCGCCCGTGAAGCGATGCATGCCCGTGGTCGTCGTCGGCAGGTGGCCCTGGCGCTGCAGCTTGTCCAACAGCAGCACGACGGGGCCGCCGTCGTCGTAGGCGGCGGCCTGGCGCCAGCCGTCCAGCGCGCGCCAGAAGCTGCGCGCCAGGTGATAGCGCTGGCGTAGCTGGCGGTCGGTGGCGCGGTTGCAGATGGCGCGCAGCGGGTCGGGGATGGGGTGAGGCGCCTCCCAGCCCAGGCGCACCATTTCGCGACCGATGGGTTGCATCTGCTGCACGACGTGCTGCAGGTCGTTCTCCTCCAGCACCGGCTTGCCGCTGAGAATGCGGTTGAGGATGAGGCCGACGCAGAGCACGTCCTCCTCGGCGGACTCGCGCACCGCGCGGCGGGTGACGGCGTTGAAGTCGACCGTGGCGGGGAAGACCTCCTGCGCCACTTCCAAGCCGACGAGGCGCACCTTGTCGTTGGCATCGATGACGAGGCTGGCGGTCTGCAGGTCGCGGTGGGCGTGGCCGGCTTCGTGGGCGAAGGCCAGGCCTTCCAGTAGTTGGGCAACCCAGCCGGCCGCGTCCAGCGGCAGGGGCGCGTTCTGGCGCGCCAGGCGTTCGTCCAGCGTCTCACCCAGGGCGCGGTCGTAGGCGACATAGGGCCAGCTCTCGACCTGGCCGATCTCGAACACCGGCGCCAGATTGGGATGGTGCACGCGTCCGCCGGCCTGGGCCATGCGCAGCCAGTGCTCTAGCGCCGGCGCGCTGTTGGGCTTGTCGCGCGGCATGCACAGCATCAACTCCTGGCCATGGCGGGCGTCGAAGACGCGCCAGATCAAGCTGCGCGCGCTCTTGGACAGCAGGGCGCGCAGCTCGAAGCGACCGAAGCTTCTCAGCGGCGTGGCGGCAGGACTGGTTTCAGGCACGACAGATATGAGCGAGGTGATAACAATTGTTGCCGCTGCATTGGACTCCACGCCAGCTGGCTGGAACCTGAAAGAAGCGGCGAAATGCGACGGATTTCTACCGCCTCATCCTGCAATCGATGGCTTGTGTGCATCTGCTCACGAAGTGACCCTCAGCCCGCCAGCTGACTCCAAACCTTGTCCAGCCGCTTCACGCTCACCGGCTGCGGCGTCCTCAGTTCCTGCGCGAACAGGCTGACACGCAACTCCTCCAGCTGCCAGCGGAAGTCGTCCAGCCGCGCATCGCGCACGCCCTTGAGCTCGGCCACGCGGCGCGTGTAGCGCTGCTCCAGCGGCTTGACCTCGCTCATCAGCTTGGTGTCGCGCAGCGGGTCGGCGCGCAGCTTGTCCAGGCGTGTCGTGATGGCCTTGAGGTAGCGCGGCAGGTGCTGCAGCTGGGCCCAGGGCGTGTCGAGCGCGAAGCGCTTAGGGCAAAGGCGCTGCAGCTGCGCGGCGATGTCCTCGCCAACCTCCTTGGCCGGGCGCGAGTCCTTCAACTTGCGCGTCGCATTGGCCAGCTCTTGCAGCACGGCGTGCACGGCGCGAGCCACCTCCTGGGCAATCAGGTTGAGGCGGCTGCGGCCCTCCTCGATGCGCTTCTTGAAGCTGACCGGGTCGGTGGGCAGCGGGTCGGCCAGGAAGGCACGGTCCAGCGCCACGGCGATGACCTGGTCGCGCAAGTCTTCGGCGGTGCCCAGGCCCATGTAGAGCACGGACATGCGCTGCAGGTCGGGAACATTCTTTTCAAGGAACTTCAACGGCTCCTTGAGCTGCAGCGCGATCAGCCGGCGCAGCCCGGCGCGGTGCTTGGCGGCGGCGACCTCGGGTTCGTCGAAGACCTCGATCTCGACATGCGCGCCCTTGTCGATCAGCGCAGGGAAGCCGATCAGCGTCTGGCCGCCCTTCTTCACTTCCAGCAGTTCGGGCAGCTCGCCAAAGGTCCAGTCGGTGTAGGCCTGGCTGGCGTCACGCGCCGGTGCGGCGGGCTTGACGATTTCGGCGCGGATGCCACGTTCAGGCTGGGGCTTGGGCGCCGGCTCCGATGCCGGCAACTTCAAAGCCGCCAGCGCCTGGAATGCCGACCGCGCCTGCCCGCCCAACTCCGCCTTCAAAGCGGCGAGCTGGCGGCCCTGCCCGAGCTGGCGACCATGCTCGTCGACGATGCGGAAGTTCATGAACAGATGCGGCTGCAACAACTCCAGCTTGAAGTCGTTGCGCTGCACGGCGATCTGGCTGCGGTCCTTCACGGCCCTGAGCAGCGTGTCCACCAACCCACCCTGGCAGAACGGCTGTAGCTCGATGAACTCGGCGACGAAGTCCGGCAGCGGTGTGAGCCGCGCGCGCGGCTTCTGGTGCAGGCTCTTCAGCAGCGCCGTCACCTTCTGCGCCAGCATGCCGGGCACCAGCCACTCGGCACGTTCCTCGCTGACCTGGTTGAGCGCAAAGATGGGCACGTCGACGGTGATGCCGTCGCGCGCGTCGCCGGGCTGGTGCAGATAGGTCGCCACGCAGTCGACGCCGCCCAGGCGGATGACCTTGGGGAAGGCCTCGCTGGTGACGCCCGCTGCCTCGTGGCGCATCAGCTCGTCCTGGCTGAGCTGCAGCAGCTTGTTGTCGGCCTTGCTGGCCTCGCGCCACCACTTCAGCAGCGTCGCGCCGGAGAACACGCCCGCCGGCAGCTTGTCGTCGTAGTAGGCGTAAATCAGCTCGTCGTCGACCAGCACGTCCTGGCGGCGCGACTTGTGCTCCAGCGCCTCGACCTTGGCGATCTGGCGGCGGTTGTGGGCGAGGAAGGGCAGCTGCCGCACGAGGTCGTCCGGCAGGTCGTCGTTGACCAGGCCCTCGCGGATGAAGATCTCGCGCGCCGCCTTGGGGTCGACGCGACCGAAGTTCACCTTCCTGTTGCTGTAGATGACTATGCCGTAGAGCGTGGCTCGCTCCAGCGCCACGACCTCGGCGGCCTTCTTCTCCCAGTGCGGCTCCAGCAACTGGGTCTTGATCAGGTGGCCGGCGATGGACGGCAGCCACTGCGGCTCGATGTTGGCGATGCCACGGCCGTACAGGCGCGAGGTGTCCACCAGCTCGGCCGCGATGATCCAGCGACCCGGCTTCTTGCTCAGGTGGGCGCCGGGGTGGCGGTAGAACTTGATGCCGCGCGCACCGAGGTACCAGTCCTCGTCGTCGCTCTTCTGGCCGATGTTGCCCAGCAGACCGGCCAGCATGGACAGGTGCAGTTGCTCGTAAGTGGCGGGGCTCTGGTTGAGCCGCCAGCCGTGTTCGGCGACGACGGTGTGCAGCTGCGAGTAGACGTCGCGCCATTCGCGCACGCGGCGCGGGCTGATGAAGTTCTCGCGCAGCAGTTGTTCGTGGCGGCGGTTGCTGAGCTTGTGCTCGGCGCCACCGCCCTTGGACTCTTCGAGCCACTTCCACAGCTTCAGGTAGCCGCTGAACTCGCTCTTCTCGTCGTCGAACTTCTTGTGCTTCTCGTCGGCGGCCTGGGCGGCCTCCATCGGCCGGTCGCGCACGTCCTGGCCGGTCAGCGCCGAGGCGATCACCAGCACCTCGGACAGCGCCTCGCGGTTCTTGGCCTCCAGGATCATGCGGCCCACGCGCGGGTCCAGCGGCAGGCGCGACAGCTCGCGGCCGAGTGGCGTCAACTCGTTGTTGTCGTCTGTCGCGCCCAGCTCGGCCAGCAGTTGGTAGCCGTCCGCAATCGCCTTGGGCCGCGGTGGCTCAAGGAAGGGGAAGCGCTCGACCTCGCCCAGATGCAGCGCCTTCATGCGCAGGATGACGCCGGCCAGGCTCGACCGCAGGATTTCCGGGTCGGTGAACTTGGGCCGCTCGTTGAATTCCTTCTCGCTGTACAGGCGGATGCAGATGCCGTTGGCCACGCGACCGCAACGGCCGGCGCGCTGGTTGCTCGCCGCCTGGCTGACCGGCTCGATCAGCAGCTGCTCGACCTTGTTGCGGTAGCTGTAGCGCTTCACGCGCGCTAGGCCGGGGTCAATGACGTAGCGGATGCCGGGCACCGTCAGCGAGGTCTCGGCGACGTTGGTCGCCAGCACGATGCGACGGCTGCCGTGCGAATCGAAGACGCGGTCCTGCTCGGCCTGCGACAGCCGCGCGAACAGCGGCAGGATCTCGACGCCCGGTGGGTGGTGCTTGCGCAGCGCCTCGGCGGCCTCGCGAATCTCGCGCTCGCCGGGCAGGAAGACGAGCACGTCGCCGCCACCTTCGCGCCACAGCTCGTCCACCGCGTCGGTGATCGCGTTGTTGACGTCGTACTCGCGGCTTTCCTCGAACGGCCGGTAGCGCTGCTCGACCGGGAACAGGCGCCCCGACACCGTCAGCACCGGAGCGGGGCCCTTGGCCGACTCGAAATGGCGCGCAAACCTATCCGCGTCGATCGTGGCCGACGTGACGACGATCTTCAGGTCCGGCCGGCGCGGCAGCAGCTCGCGCAGATAGCCCAGCAGGAAGTCGATGTTGAGGCTGCGCTCGTGGGCCTCGTCGATGATGATGGTGTCGTAGGCCTTCAGCAGCGGGTCGCTCTGCGTCTCGGCCAGCAGGATGCCGTCCGTCATCAGCTTGACCGAGGCGTTCTTCGACAGCCGGTCCTGGAAGCGCACCTTGAAGCCGACGACCTCGCCCAGCGGCGTCTTCAGCTCCTCGGCAATGCGCTTGGCCACGCTGCTGGCGGCGATGCGGCGCGGCTGGGTGTGGCCGATCAGCCCGCCACCGTTGATGCGCCCGCGGCCCATCGCCAGCGCGATCTTGGGCAGCTGGGTCGTCTTGCCGGAGCCGGTCTCGCCGCAGACGATGACGACCTGGTGCTCGGCCATCGCCTGCGCGATCTCGTCGCGCCTCGCGCTGACCGGCAGGCTTTCAGGGAAGGAAATGGAAAGAGCCGGTTGAGGCAACCGGCTCTCGATGCGTTCTGAACTCATTGAACGCGCATTGTCCCGCAGCCATGGACAATCCGCCGCCATGAGCGGCCTTGTCTTTCCCCACACCTTCGTGCCCTGGTTCCGCGCCGTGGCGCCCTACATCCATGCCTACCGCGGCGAGACCTTCGTCGTCGGCATGCCGGGCGAGCTGGTCGCCGCCGGCAAGCTGAACGCCTTTGTGCAAGACCTGTCCATCCTGCACGCCATGGGCATCAAGATCGTCCTAGTCCACGGCTTCCGGCCGCAGGTCAACGAGCAGCTGCTCGCCAAGGGCCAGACGCCGCGCTACAGCCATGGCCGGCGCATCACGGACGCCGTCGCGCTCGACTGCGCCCAGGAGGCCGCCGGCCAGCTGCGCTTCGAAATCGAGGCCGCCTTCAGCCAGGGCCTGCCCAACACGCCGATGGCCAACGCCACGGTCCGCGTCGTCTCCGGCAACTTCCTGACGGCCCGCCCGGTCGGCATCGTCGACGGCGTGGACTTCCAGCATTCGGGCCTGGTGCGCAAGGTCGACGGCGCCGCCATCCAGCGCGCCATCGACATCGGCGCCATCGTGCTGCTGTCGCCGTTTGGCTTCTCGCCCACCGGCGAGGCCTTCAACCTGTCGATGGAAGACGTGGCCACATCCGCAGCCATCGCCTTGCAGGCCGACAAGCTGCTGTTCGTCTGCGAGGTCGACGGCGTGCCTGAGGACCCGAACGACCCCGAAAGCCCCATCGACACCGAACTGGCCCTGGCCGACGCCGACCGCATGCTGGCCAAGGCGGGCCCGGCGCCCGAGCCCACCGATGTGGCCTTCTACCTGCGCCACTGCGCCGAGGCCTGCCGCGCTGGTGTGGAGCGCTCGCACATCATCCCGTTCGCGGTGGATGGCGCGCTGCTGCAGGAGGTCTACACCCACGACGGCATCGGCACCATGGTCGTCGACGAGAAGCTGGAAAGCCTGCGCGAGGCCAGCTCCGACGACGTGGCCGGCATCATCCAGCTCATCGAACCCTTCGAGCGCGATGGCACGCTCGTCAAGCGCAGCCGCACTGAGATTGAACGCGACGCCGAGCTCTATACCGTCATCGAGCACGACGGCGTCATCTTCGGCTGCGCCGCGCTCTACCCTTATGTCGAAGCGCGCACCGCTGAAATGGCGGCGCTGACCGTATCCGCCGAAGTCCAGGGTCAGGGTGATGGCGACCGCTTGCTGAAAAGAATCGAGCAACGGGCAAAAGCCTCGGGCCTGGACAGCATCTTCGTGCTGACCACCCGCACCATGCACTGGTTCATCAAACGCGGTTTCCAGCAGGTCGACCCGGAATGGCTGCCTGAGGAACGCAAGCGCAAATACAACTGGGACCGGCGCTCGCTGGTGCTGGTCAAACGATTCAACTAAGCCCTCGACGAGGGCCGCCAATAAGGCCGCGCGCTAAAGTGCCGGCCGTCTTCTTTTCTCGTGTCCGTAGGAGTCCCGCCATGCCCCGCACCGTTCAATGTGCCTATCTGAAGAAGGAAGCCGAAGGCCTGGACTTCCCGCCCTATCCCGCCCACACGGAACTCGGCAAAAAGGTCTGGGAAACCGTCAGCAAGGAAGCCTGGGCGGCCTGGATGAAGCACCAGACCATGCTCGTCAATGAAAACCGCCTCAACCTCGCCGACCTGCGCGCCCGCCAATACCTGATGCGCCAGGCGGAACAGTTTTTCTTCGGCACGGGTGCCGAAGCGGTGGCGGGCTACGTCCCGCCAACGAACTGAGCGCCGCTCAGTGGAAAAACTGGGGGAGCGCTCATTTGCGCGCAGCGCAAGTGATGCGATCACAACATTTTTCTTCGGCACGGGTGCCGAAGCGGTGGCGGGCTTTGTGCCGCCACCGGCCTGAACAGCGTCGGGCGCGAAAACCGTGGGCGCCAGCCCATGATGAATATCAAAGGGCCGGGACGGGAGTCGCCGGCCCTTTCAGTATCTACAGCGGCACCAAGGGCATCCCCTCGGATCGGGCCGGCCCTGGCCGGGCAAATAGCCAATTAGTGCGAGGCAAATGGAAACTCGTCGCTGCCCGCCAACGAAAACTCTTGCGTTTAACCCCATTCCCGCGATTTAATCTGGCCACGGAGATACTCGTGGGCATCAAGCTCCAAGGCTCCGAGGCCGCAGCGGTCAACGTGGCGAGTCTCAACGCTCAAATCGCAAGAGGAATAGCAGCATGTCCAATCTCAAAGATCTCCTTGCCCAACGCGCCGCGCTGGATGAACAGATCAGCCAAACCAAGGATCGCGAGCGCAGCGAAGCGATCTCCAAGGTGAAAACCCTGATGAGCGAATATGGCCTCTCGGTGGCCGACCTCAGCTTTCGCACCCCCAAGCCGGTCAAGGTCTCCAAGGTCGCCGCAAAGTATCGCAATCAAGCCACCGGGGAAACCTGGAGCGGCCGCGGCCTGCAGCCCAAATGGCTGAAAGCTGCAGTTGCCGGCGGCGCCAAGCTGACCGATTTCTCGGTTTAATCCACCGTCGGGATTCAGCGTCCGTTCATCGGGCGCCCCCACGAATCAAGGGGCCATCTTCGGGATGGCTCTTTTCATTTGCGGCAGACCTGCGCCCTAAACTCGCGCGCATGTCTTTCGTCACGCCGTCTGCAGCCTCAGGCTCCGGGTTTATCCCAGGCCGAGCCGGCCCGGCGTGGGACGAGATTCGCGCCATGCCCGCCGCCTGCGCCACCCACTCGTCTCGCCAAAGCTGCCAGAGCCATCAGAGCCGCCTGAAGGTGCGCAAGCCGGCGCGACGTTGAGCCATGGACCTGAACTCCAGCGTTGGCGATGCACTCGACTCCCACAACTCCAGCGGGTCGGTGGCCGAGCCGCCGCCTGCCACCACGCCGCCCCTCGGCCCCCGCCGCATCCATGACCGCCGGGGCTGGCGCCGGCTGCGCCGCGTCGGCCTGGCCGCCCTGACCGGCCTCGCGGGCGGCTTGGTGGTCGCCTGGGTGCTGGCGGGCCCCCTGCTGCTGCCTCCGCTGCGCCTGCCCCAACCCGCATCGGCCATCCCCGCAGCCGACCTTTTCATCCCCATGCTGCTGACCGCGCTCGGCCTGACGGCGCTGTGGCGCCTCGGCGCCTGGGTGCTGCCGCTGGTCATGGCCGGCTTGCTGCTGGGTTGCGGCCTGCCCTTGCTGCTGGAACCCGCCATCGACCCGCTGGCCCTGCTCACCACCAGGCCGCTGCTCAGCGTGCTGGCCCTGCTGCCGCTGGCCGCGCTGCTGAACCGCACGCGGCTGCGCCGCCTGGGCCTGACCGGCCGGCTGGTCACCCGGCGCGAGATGCTGCGCTTCGGCCTGCTCGCCGGCCTGGCGGCACCGCTGCTGGCCGGCCTGGCCTGCTGGGCCCTCCTGCTCGCCACCGGCATGACGCGCGGCGGCGCTCTCCTCGCCACGCTGGCCCTTGCCGGTCCTTGGGCGCTTGCGCTGTTGAGCGCCGGCACCGCCCTGCAGGCCGGCATCCAGCGGCCGCGGCGCATCGGGCGCTGGACGGGCCCCCTGATCGGCATCGCCGCCGTCGCCGCCCAGGTGGCCGTGGGCTGGCTGCCGCAGGCCGGTGCCCTGCTGCTGACGCCGCATCTGCTGCTGTGCCTGCATGCGCTGCAGGTCTCGCCGCGCCACAACGCCCGCCTCGGCGTCCTGCTGCTGGCGCTATGGGCCCTGGGCGCGCCGGCCACGCCGCTCGCCTATGTCGCGGGGGCTCTGCTGGCCCTGCTGCCGCTGGCCGTCATCACGCTCAGCCAGCATCAGGTCCGCGACCGCGACGGCTGGCGCAGCGCCCTGGATGCCCAGGGTCTGGCACTGGCTGAATGGCGTTTCCCCGAGGGCCGCCGGCACGCCTCGGCCCGCTGGCTGGCGCTGACCAACCCAGTCGACCCCAGCGCCACCGCCGGCAGCGCCCCGCTGGACTGGGTGCGTGCCGCCCACCCCCGCGACCGCGAGCCGGTACGCCGTGCGCTGCGCGAACTGCTCGCCGCGCCGGGCGAGCAACGACTCGGCCTGTCGCTGCGCCTGGCCGCCGACGGCGGCGACTGGCGCTGGCATGAACTGCAGGCCCATGTGCCGCACCGTGACCGCAAGGGCCGCGCGCGCAATCTCATCCTGATGCTGGCCGACATGAGCTGGCGCCACGCCGCCGAGGAACGCGAACGCATGTCCGCGACCCTCTTCCAGCACGCCAGCGAAGGCCTGGCCGTCGTCGACCTGCAGTGGCGCATCGTCGAGGTCAACCCGGCCTATTGCGACATCCTGCATGCATCGCGCGAAGCCCTGGTCGGCCGCCTGGCCACACCGCTGAACACGGCCAACCTGCAGCGCAGCGGCCAGGAGCCAGCCGAACTGCAGCGGCAGTTGAACGCCGGCCAGAGCTGGAGCGGCCAGCTGCAGGCCGAACTGGATGACGGCGGCCGCCACGTCTTCGCCGCCCGCCTCAGCCCCGTGCCCGAGCCCATCGGCGCCAACCCGCGCTGGCGGCTGCTCAGCCTGACCGACCTCGGCGAGAGCCTGCGCCAGCAGGAGCTGCTGCGCCGCAGCCTGCGCTACGACGTGGCCACCGGCCTGCCCAACCGCGACGAGTTCATGCGCCTGATGCACCAGGCCATGTCGGCGGCCAACCGCGACAACTTCAAGCTGGTCATCGCCGTCATCGACCTGGACGACTTCGCCCGCGTCAACGCCGTGCACGGCCAGTTGGTGGCCGATGCCGTGCTGCTGCAGCTCAGCGGCCGGCTGCAGGCCACGCTGCGTGGCGCCCGCGGCGCCTGGCCCGACACCGCCGACCAGCTCGCGCGCCTGCATGGCGACGAGTTCGCCGTGCTGCTGCGCGTGCAAACGCCCGAGGAGGCCCAGCGCGCCGTCGACCGGCTGCTGGGCCTGCTGTCCACGCCGGTCGCCATCCGCGAGAGCCGCATCGGCGACGGCCTGGCGCTGGAGATCGGCGCCAGCATGGGCGCCACGCTCTACCCGCTGGACGACGCCGACCCCGAGACCCTGCTGCGCCATGCCGGCCATGCCCTCTACCGCGCCAAGCACGCCGGCCGCAGCGTCGTGCAGTTCCACGACCCGACGCTGGACCAGCGCGACGAAGCCGGCCTCATCGCGCTGGCGCGCCTGCAACGCGCGCTGGACGACGGCGAGCTGCTGCTGCACTACCAGCCTCAGATCGACCTGCGCAACGGCCAGGTCATGGGCGTCGAGGCCCTGCTGCGCTGGCAGCACCCCGAGCGCGGCCTGCTCACGCCGGCCCATTTCCTGCCGCTGCTGGAGACCTCGGGCCTGGCCGTGCAGGTCGGCGACTGGGTCATCGAGCAGGCGCTGGCGCAGGCAGCGGCCTGGCAGCGCGACAGCATCAACGGCGGCCGCGGCCTGCCCGTCAGCGTCAACGTCGGCGCCCGGCAGCTGAGCCAGCCTGACTTCCCGCAGCGCCTGCAGGAGCTGCTGCAGCGCCAGCCACCCAACGTCGCCGCCCTGCTGCATCTGGACGTGCTCGAGTCCGACGCGCTTGCCGAAACGCCGGCCACCCAAGCCCTTATCCAGCGCTGCATGGCCCTGGGCGTGGGCATCGCGCTGGACGACTTCGGCGCTGGCTACTCGCACCTGGCCTCGCTGAAGCGCCTGACCGTGGACACCCTCAAGCTGGACCGCAGCTATGTGCAGGGCATGCTGGGCGACGCCCAGGACCTGTCACTGGTGGAGAGTGTCATCGGCCTGGCCCGCAACATCGGTTGCGCGGTGCTGGCCAAGGGCATAGAGAGCCGCGCGCATTCCCGCGAGCTGCTGCGCCTGGGCTGCCGCTTGGGTCAGGGCAACGGCATTGCCGCGGCCATGCCCCCCGGCAGCCTGCCGGCCTGGATGGACAGCTTCGCCAACAGCAACTGGGCGGCGGGTCAAGTCAAGCTGCCGTCTCAGGCGCATCCTTAAACTGCCGGGGTGATCCCACCTGGCTTTATCCATGACCTGCTGGCCCGCGTCGACGTCGTCGAGGTGGTGGGCCGCCATGTCGAGCTGAAGAAGGCCGGCATCAACCACAAGGGGTTGTGCCCCTTCCACGGCGAGAAGTCACCCAGCTTCATCGTCAGCCCCAGCCGCCAGACCTACCACTGCTTCGGCTGCGGCGTGCACGGCAACGCCATCGGCTTCCTGATGGAGCACACCGCTGCCACCTTCGTCGAGGCCGTGGAGGACCTGGCCCAGCAGGTCGGCATGCAGGTGCCGCAGGACGAACGCTCGCCCGAGCAGCGTGAGCGCGCCAAGGCCGAGAAGGACAAGCAGCACAGCCTCACCGACGTGCTGGCCCGCGCCGCCGACTTCTACAAGAACCAGCTGCGCAAGTCACCGCGCGCCGTCGAGTACCTGAAGGGCCGCGGCCTGACGGGCCAGATCGCCGCGCGCTTCGGTCTGGGCTACTCGCCCGAAGGCTGGCGGTCGCTCGCCAGCGGCTTCCCGGCCTACGACGACCCGCAGCTCGTGGAGTCCGGCCTCGTCATCAGCCCGGAAGTCGAGCCCGGCGAGGACGCCAAGCGCTACGACCGCTTCCGTGACCGAATCATGTTTCCGATCCGCAACGTGCAGGGCGAGGTCATCGGCTTCGGCGGCCGCGTGCTGGACAAGGGCGAACCCAAGTATCTGAACTCGCCAGAGACGCCGGTCTTCAGCAAGGGCCGCGAGCTCTACGGCCTGTTCGAAGGCCGCCAGGCCATGCGCCAGCGCGGCCATGCGCTGGTCGTCGAAGGCTATATGGACGTCGTCGCGCTGGCCCAGCACGAATTCGGCAACGCCGTCGCGACGCTGGGCACGGCCTGCACGGCCGAGCATGTCCACAAGCTCTTTCGCTTCACCGAGTCCGTCGTCTTCAGCTTCGACGGCGACGCCGCC
>Ga0307515_10016244_pt1 | contig 13643 bp, 9 predicted proteins | sample 17_EM_MG_FD_194513 | JGI IMG/M metagenome (GOLD analysis project Ga0307515, IMG submission 194513) | Populus trichocarpa ectomycorrhiza microbial communities from riparian zone in the Pacific Northwest, United States - 17_EM | ecosystem: Host-associated > Plants > Roots > Unclassified | place... | reverse complement strand
TTCTTGATGACTTTTGTGTGTTCATTAGATTTTTCAGTTTGTTCCAGTTTTTCCGACCAATTTAGGTCAAATAAATTGTTCGTGCGTCTTAGGTATTAGGTAATGAAAGCTGGTAAGAGCAAAGAGAATTCAAAATTTCAATCAACTCAAGCAAGGAATTATTCATATTCCAATCTTTTATTGTTTTACCAATTCCTCATCTACGTCATGAGTGCGAACATTAAACTTTCTGTTTTGATTTTTGTCCATATATTAGTGATTTTTTTATAAAAAAAATAGCAGGTGAGGTGAGAAAACTTTTTTTATAAACGAATAAAATTGGAATTTTTTTGAGAAAAATAACATAATTTAAAAAGCTTCAGCATTACTAGGAGTTGCCCAACTCTTAAAAATTCTTGCGCCTTAAAAATATATAAAAGAAATTAAAGGGTTGTGCTATTGGATATTTGTATGTTTAATTTGTGCAACCAATAAAAATTTAAAAGGTTGCGCTACTCTTCAATAATGCAACTCACTAGAAAGTAGCGCAACCTATTAAATTTTTATTAGTAGAGCTATTCCCAGTAACACAACAACCTGAAAATTTGCTATTTCTCAAAAAAAAAAAAAAAAAACTCAAACTATGCTAGTTTGCAAAAAAAATTCCTCCCTTACTATTTTTTTTTAATCCATAAATTACCACTTAATCAACCCAGAAAATGTATAAACATCCTATCCGGCTGCAATAGAAATCATTTTCAGCAATTTTATCACTGCGCATACAATAGTTTCTTAGTTTGACACTTCCGAAGGATTGATTTAGGTAGAAATAAGGGGAAAAATTATTTAAACTTCCTAGAGAGACGGTATGCCATAGAGTTAATTCTATTTATAAAGATATCCTAAATCTTGGTTTTAAGATGAATAGATATGGAAGGCATAAGATATTATACTAGATGTATGATCAGCCAATGTATTGTATAATTTTTTTTTTATTTTTTTTTTCATCAAAGAAAATTCGCTTAGATATGGATTCATTTTAACAAGGGTACCGACCACCCTTTAAAATAATATACTACTATATCTTTCCGACCAATGAGTTTGCCCCCACAATTCAATTTTCAGCAAGCCATACAAAGGTACTCTAAAGTGCACCAGCACCACTCAGGAAATTAATCGATACTCGGGGAAAACGTGGACACATAATGGTCAAAGAGGGCCCAGACTGTGCCCAAATGTCAACGGTTAATAATATAATAATATCCTTTTTTATAAACTGCTCATTCATGCAGATGAAAATAACATTCGGTGTGAAAAAGGAAAAAAGAAATAACAAGATGCAGATGAGTTGCTTTGACTACTCAGAATATACACGACAAAGTACCAGTCATCAAGATATGCAAAGAAGAAAACTGGTGTGCTGATGGTACCATCCGAAAACTTTAATGGATCGTTAAGGATATGAAGCAATGGCTACCTCATTGTCAACGGTGGGCTTTCTGGGAAGCCAGACGAATAACGTATCAAACCACCACTGGGTGGCAACAGATGATCAAATGTTCCACCATTTGCGTTTCTCCATTTGCTTGGCAAGTTCATTAGCCATTGATCCAAAGTTTTCAGCCCCACTCTGCAACTCGGCTGTACGCTCACTGAGCCTCTGTTATGAATAATATAAGCGTGAAGGAAAAAAAAGACTAGGTCAAAGCAAATCACTACAAGAATTTATCCAAGGTGTATATTTACAATTAGAATGAGTGTTGATGGTGGTGATTTAATAAGTCTCCTTGGGCTTCTATCCGCAAGGTTCATGCCTGCTTTTAGGTTTCAGAATGCATGTTTCTAATTGTTTTGTTAAAGCCATTTCTGATGTAATTCTTTGAATGTCGTCAAAGCAAGAAATTAAACTTCGACATTAAGACCAAATATACCTTGAGTACAGTTATCTAATCAGAAATTTTAACTGTATTATCCACTCCTCAGAGTTGCACAATTTGATGTGGGAAAAAAAGTTCCGTGTATTTAAGTTGGCTATGGTACCTCAAATCAATTTATTAACAATTCTCTTAACATTAAATGAGAGAATATCCAAAAATAAGCAAATGCTAGCCTCAATCATATGAATTTTTCAAGCATTTAGTTCAAATATGAGATACCATTAGATTGGGCTACGATCGCAGCCATTATCAGATGGTTCCCAAAAGGTGGGGCACTAATTAACTGTATTGCAGGTATCATTTTATTAGGTTAGGTGCAACATGGGCTTAGAACAATTCATGGATGGTTCTTAAAGGGGAGGTCAAATTGTCAAGTCAAGTGGGGCCTAAATTGTTTATCCAAGTTTGGAGTTTGGTATATAATGACTTGCTTTCCAGATAACTTTATATCGAGGGCATAATTTCAAAATCTAGAGCCTTCAAGGCAACAAAAATTTCTTCCAGAAGACAGTTCATCCAACGAGTTCATAAAAGGGAACCAAAATTAAATCCATCACTACCTCAAGCTTCTCCTGGCGTTGTATGAGCTTATCCTTTGCACGTGCAGCTACAGCAGAGACATCCTAGAAACACAAACCACCATGTCAGAAAATATATAATCCACAAAACACCAGCATTTTAACCTTTCATGTTGAATTACCTCCTTCCTATATTTAGCCTTAATTTCATCAGCTGTTTTGAGCTTTGGCTGTGAATCAGTACTTGCACCTTCAAATAATCTTTCCCTTTCTGTTCCCCTATCTGCAGAGCAACAAAAAAGTGGTTAGCATGAATTAGCAAGTCTACCAAAGTAGAAGATTTGGGGTACCTTTAGTATCATTCTTGCTCATCATTTCAGATGAAGATGAGACAAATAGAGGTTCATCAATATCAATGTCATCTGCAGCAAACAGAAGCACAGTCAAGAAAAGGACCAGACAAGGAAATAGAGGAAGATTCTTGGAGCAGAGGGATACAGAACCTATACGAAGCTCCACAACTTTTTGGTCATCCACAAGGTCGATGGAAGGCTTTAAGAAAGGAGGGCTGGAAAATATGCCCTCTAAATGTGCAAAATTATTCTTACAAACTTCAAAAAGATCTACATCGTGCTCTGCCATGCTCCCTTGGAACCCCTTAACCAAACCACCTAAAATTCCAGAGGAAGCACCCTGTGACCACAGAAACTATTTACACAATACCAAAAAGTTTTGGGCGAAAAACAGAAAGCCTGAAATTGAACTTCAACCTGTGTTATCTTCTGATTGGGAGATAAACTGATAGTGGCATCAGCAGCAGCTGTAAGTAGTTTATCATGAAGGCTAGGCAACGACTCTGGGATCCTAGAATTACCAATTTTTTGTAAAATTATAAACTGTCTTTCCCATCAAAGTTCCAGGTCATAGGTAAAAAGATAAACAACACACCCACAAATAAGAGTGTGGAGAAGAGAGTGAGACCTGAAGTCATTTTCACAGGCCAAAAGAGATATAGCAGCAAATTCACACCCATTTACCTATAAAACAAAAAATTATCAATCCAAGTTAGATATCTACATGCCAAAACTTTAGTTGGTTTATGGGGCTTAAATATATATCAACATTTAACAGAAAGCGAGCTAAAGTTTATGTTCCATAGCTAACCATGCATCATTAATAAGTTCTAAATAAGTGAATTTTAAAGCAGTACAATAATCATGGCAAGGAAGTCAAAAGTAAGAATAGATGCAAGTCATATAGAATCAATAAGTAAAAACAGCAAACGAGTTTCTTGTACTGCCCCAAAATCTGGAAACATGAAATAGAGCAGCAGTATATAACACTTCCATCAACTTAAATATTTTCATATCATTCCCATCGTCTTAGTTATCAGGAGCTGTTCCGATCAGTTTGAATGTTATGCATCATTTATCACTTGATTGCTCAAGCCCACATTTCCTTACTCCTTATACCAGGAGCCTGCAACCTATACAAGCACTAGCAATGATCTAGTCAATCTCAATGCTCCGTTGACTAAATCTCAACTTATCCCAAGTCCTTACACTATTCTGTCTTTATTATAGGCTGGAAGAATCTGTAATTTGTGGGGTTTATGATATTTCATTTTAAAAAACAAGATATCTTGCTTCATTTCAACTGTCACTCATCTCTTGTTGGGCCAGTATGAAACACGCGATCATGTCTAAGGTGGATGAAGACCTATTAAGTAAAATGGCCAATATATTAATATAATCAAAACATGAAATATGTCCAAGGCTAATCATTTAGTGCCTGCTTCTTAACCTGTCTTCCCTGCCTATTCAATCTGGTTGTAGCTTTTTTCACCAGTCATTTCAATATCCATCTCAGTGCACTTAACTCATATACATCTCATTTTAAAACACCTAATATTCTTCTAAATTATATTTTAAGCAATTTTACAGTGGATTTTCCATGGTGCCAAAATTTATAGATCTCTCTCTCTCTCTCTATCTCTCTAGACCAACTGTTGCCAAAATAAAAAGAGGAAAAGGGAGAAGAAGATGCCCTTCATTCCTGCATAATGTATCAGATAGGAAAAAAGTGCAGCATATCAGTAAGTTTCATGTAACTAGTCAATGAAATTTGCCTGTAAGATTTACCAAATCTTAGGTCCCATTTGGTATGACTTTTGCAAATTAATTTAGGTTATTTTTTCACTTTAGACTCAGAAGAAAAATCATAAATATGTTTGGTTAGAAATAATTTTTACCTTAATTAAAAAAAATGTTACATAATTGATTCCAAAATTTTCTTTAGTTGAAAAATAAGAATTTTAAGCTTCAAGTCATTTTTCACCCATCATACTTCCAAATCAAATTATTTGTCATGAGTTATTTACGAAAGATAACTTTTGAATTATGACTTTAAGTTAATTGCAAGATTTTCTTTCTTCAATTTTCAGAAGATGGTAAAAAAAAACTAAGCGATTCAGAAGATTGTAAATCAGAATCCATGTGCTGGAAATATAACATGATGAAAATAAATTCTGGTTCCAATAAAAAAAAAAAAAAATCTAACCAGAATAATCTGCGCATTTTCAGATGAACATATTGTCTTCTCCATATTAGTCTTGAAGTTCCACCTTAGGATTGACATTAAAGAGCTTTCTCCAACCACTTCAAGATCTGGTAAAGATCTGCAAACATAAATTAGCTTCTATATGAAAACTGATTGCTTGAGATAAATGATTTACTAAGATTCATTGATGATCATTTTCCACTAAGAGTTACAGTTACCTGAGAAAGCAAATGAAAATTTGCAACATCAATTAAACAAGAGAACTATAATGAGTGCTTTACCTTATTTCAATCTCTCCAGTCTGATAGAGTAAAATGACCCCACAGTCTTTATCATCCTTCTTGAACTGTGTACTCCAACAGCATGGTTTCATGAGATTTACCTTTCGAATAGGATTAATGTCCACCTAAAATAAGAGAGTTTTACTAAATGGAAAGTGGAGGTACAGATGGTGAAACCAAAGACTGATGCAAAAAAAGGCACCTCATTCAAAGAGTACAAATCCAATGCATCCTCACAACAAAACAAAAGAAGAAAATTTTCGACTCTCTGCTTAAAATGGGAAGCTTTGGCAGAGGCCTCATGGTCAACTTTAAGTGGAGCACTTTCACTGCAAGCAACATCTGGGACAGGTTCACTTTTAGCTTCGCTTTTCTGAGATGAATTAGATACATGTTTTCCACTAGACATTTCGGAGATCAAGTCATCACCTTCTGCATGGAGAAAGTTTTCAGAAATCCATACAATTCGAAGGCAGCAATTAAATATATCCTCTGCCCAGTTGTCAAAAATACTTACCCATGATATACAGTGATGGTGAAGTCAGTTCCTTTTCAGATTTTATTGATTGGGAGCAGAGAATACCACCAGTGTTGCCATCTATGACAACAGTATGGGCATCTTTGGTCATAACAAACACTTCCAACCGTACATGATCTTCCATAGTTTTGGATTCAGTGTCCTCTTGATTATTTATTAAGTCACTAGAATCTGAAAACACTCTCACAGCCAGAGAAGTGATAGGTGAATTGGAGCCAGATAGACTGTCAGTAAGAAACAACACTGATGATGTACTAGTGTCGAGCAGTGCTACCTGAAACATCAAATTGAAACATCAACTCTTGAAACTAATTTGGTTGATAATTCAGCATTACCAATTAACAAAGAGAAAAAAAAAACTAAGTAAATGATTCCCACCTGGGAACAATGAAATCCCACAGCAAGTCTGGTTCCAAAATTTGCAAATTGCAGAGCATATATAGGAGAACTTAGGAAGGAAAATACAGCTGTACATTGAGGTCCATCCCCTTGGTCCAGAGTGTAGACTGCATAGATATTAAATGTTAAACTATAGACTAAAAAAGAAAAGGAACTTCAATCATAGTAGGCTGATACATAATGAAAGTAAGTAGCTTTGCTATCATTGCAAAAAAACAAAAACAAAAACTAATAGGCTCTCCAATTTCTCCTGCATCAGTTGAACAATTATCACTTTTACTCATTAGACTACCCATTCAAACCAAAACCACCATCTGATAAAAAGACATAAAAGCTCAAACCACACCATATTTTTTAATGACTGACTGCATAGCACATGTTTGTTGTAAGACCAGTTACCAAGTTAAAAAGTATGAACAATAAAAAGAATCTTTATAAAATAAAAACTCTCTGTTTTAATCTTTAGAAAGAAAAAAACCATAATTATCCATGAATTCTTCAAATAATAAAACTGAACTTAAAATAGAAATATGTAGCAGGGGTGGCTCAATTTCTAATCAACCAAGCTGTGCTGACTGCTGATGGTTCTGATTAGATTAGCAAGAAGAATCAGTCTATCTTCCAATTATGAAACAACCCCCCCCCCCCCCCAATTTCAATCCTCGCGGAGAAATGTAAGACATTCTTAATAAGCTGTCCTATAAGTATTGTAAACTACATTATGGTGAAAATAGTTGGCCAAAGGTCAATACCTCAAGTCCATTCCTAGACAACTAGGAGAGTGTAGAATGCCTCTTTCATGTTATTGAAAGACAGCACTGTTTTTCCAATACAAGTTCTGTTACAAAAGATTGTCGCGGACAAAATAGAAACATGTTGGCATGACTATCAAGTGGAAGAGGACTATCAGGGAAATACTACTTGCTTACACTGTGAAGAGCTTATTTCAGAATGGAACTCTGAAACTTAAAGGTCAAACTACGAGTTTTAGAGTGACAAAATGTAACCACAGGCAATCTGCTATACAAAACAAATGCCAGCTACTTGTATCTTTTTAGATCCATCTAGAGTCATAAAACTAGCTTATCAATTATTATCTGATTGTTAGTAGTTCCTCAACCAAATTCTCAAACCCAAACATCTGAGAACTTTCTGCAATTTTTCTAAACTAAATTTGGAAACAAATAATTAGAGATATCTTTATACAGATAAAAAGTATACATAGGGCGATACCCTCTTTTTCAGTTCCTGTCACGAACTTCAAAGTCATCTCATCAGCACTCCGTACAAGCTTATATAGACGAACCTACATACTCTCCAAGAGAGATAGAATCAGTAAAGCAATAAATCTCAGTAGTCATAACGAAGCACTAAAAACAAATCAACTCTTACCACACCACGCTCATTGCCAATAGCTAAACTTAAGGTATCTGAGCAAAACTCCAAAGCAGATACTGATGCATTAGCATCAGCATCAGCGACATTGATACCTTTGACCTGCGCATCATTCAAATTTTGGGCTATTGATCATTAATTTTAATTCAACAAGGGATGCCATGTTTATGGAATTTGAAAATGGAACTTACAAATTTGTGAAAGTACTAACCTCAGGTCCTAAAACATATATGAGCGCAAATGTTGGATATGTGGCATCCCATATTTTTACAGTTCCATCTTGGTAACCTGCCATATATAATCTCTCAACCTGATACTTTTCTGCATCTTGAAGTTGGCTGGGAACTCCACCAGTCAATGGCCAATTTGTACTTCTGGGACAATGTGTTGCTTGAAGTTTTCTAGAAGAAATTTCCTAATAAGAAGAAAGAAAATGAGAAAGAAAACATTTTATTTTATTTTTGGTGGCTGAAAAACAAGTTGGTCAAAGTTTTGCAGCTGAAACAACTCATTTGTCTCCTTGGTTGTTGGAAAGATTTATAGGAAAATGATTCTTGTGAAAACGATGTTGAAAAAAGAGCACAACTGGCATGTTTGGTTTCTAGAAAAGTTAGCATAAAGCAACTTTATGTTTTTCCCTATTAAAAGCAAGGTGAGATCTGAAGGAAACTAGAAACAATTTTTTCTTTTTTTGTTATAGGCAATGATGTTCTGGCAAGAATTTGAGCCAAGAGAACCTATAGTCCATGGTAGTTCAATGGGATTCCAATGAAACATTTCTTGTGGAAAAGTTTTTTTTGGTTGGAACCATTTATATTCTCAATAGCCAAGCACACAAGTGAAGGAAAACCATAGAAGATTTTGAATTCCTTTTCCTGTCAAGCAAATGGAATCTATCTATAGCCTCTGGGCTGTGATTAAAAAGAAAGAACGAAAGAAAAACCTACAAAATACCTTAGAAAGAGCCTTTGAGAACTTCCCATCTCTAAAGACCAGACCAAGTTTTGCCAGAGTTAATTGTGGTTCAATAGTAGGTATGACCATAGGGTACTGTATAGAAGAAACATAATTCCTTTTCTCCAGCAGGGATATTGAGGAAGACAAGCCAGCATCGTTATAAAGATTCAGCTGTCCTGGATTCGTTAATATCAAAGTGCTAGAAGTTCCCATATCACCACCACTTGGTAAAAGAACCATATCAGCAAAAGAACCATTAAGAGTAAGATCAACACGCCCGGTGCATTTTAAACTTTCTATCCCAGAAGACCAATCAAGGCTCAAAATCTGTATAACATAGAGATGTGTTAATACAAAGTGGGCACCATCTAGACTTAAATATTGAAAAGAAAGACTGACAGATCAGTTTTTGATCTGATTAATGGATTTTAAGTCACTAAATTCTCGTGAACTCTAATATGGTATAATAATACATAAAAATCTAACATCCTAGCAAAAAAGGAGACTATCAAGTGCTAAGCCAATTTTAGCTTCTTTTTTAAAAGAGATATCTTTCAGTCAAAAAAAAACCTTCCTCATCTCAGATGTCTTTAGGTATTAATGATATACTATGCAATTATTTTTTTCCTTTCTATGGAGAAAATAAATAAGCTCTTATCTCACTTCATTGATGAAATGTTTCTTAAATCCCCAGTTGGGTGAGATAGGGTATCATGATAGGTTTTCATCCATTGGTATGAGAAAACAAATATGAAAGAAAAAAACTAAACTGTAAGAAATTAATCCTAGTTAGAAAGCACACCGTTAGAGCTTCTTCAGATCCAATTGCATCACCACCATAGACAAATAGACGGCCACGACAGTCATTATGCGATCTGTGTGCAGACCAATGCAAAACAATGACAGGGAGTCTTCTGTCGCCTGTGGATAACAGCAGCTTAACAACATCATTTGACGATTTTGCAGCATGCATATCTTTAGCAGAAGTAGTACTTGATAGGTTCCACAACAATATATCTCCATCAACATAACCCACGGCAAGAACTGACCCATCAGTAGATGCCCAACAGAGGGCAGCTATCTCTTTCTCCAATGGCTGATAGTCTGATATATCATCAGAAAGCTCAGGTCCGGTGTCTTTGTGAGAATCAGCTGTTATTTTACATTTCAATTCAAGATCTTTATTCCCTTTAACTAGAACAACTTTATCTTCAGAGACATCCCAAATAATAATCAATCCATCCTCATATGCAATCAACACTCTGGAAAGAGACAGATTATTTGAAATGCGTGAGAACAGCATAAAAGAATTAGGTGCATTATAATACACCTATTCCCTTATTTTATATGGATCTAAAACTCGTATGGTTAGATACATGCACACAACTTCAAGAGAAAGAAAGATTAATTTAATCTAACGAAGCATACCCATCTCTTTCCATATTTGCAAGTGTCTGATTCTACATTTTCAGAAACATTTTCCGGTGCTAGTGTTGATAAAAGCACAAGCATAATTACTAAGTTACCAACCCTTACAGATGGTCCAGAGGCCAGTATCCAGTCCACATGCCTCTAGAAGCAGAGAATTATAATTTATGAATAGAAAAAAGTCAGCTGCTGGTGCATAGTAGATAAATCATAACCACCAACTCAACATATTGAGATGCATGAGAAGAAAACCAATATTTTTTTAAGAAAAAAAAGAAAAAAAAAACATGAGGGAGGAAACTTAAGCAAATCTTGTCTTACTTGTTTCCTTGAGAAGAAGGTTGGGGTAGAACTCCTACAACAGAGCGATTTTTAGGTGATGACATCCCAGATGCATCTGCAAAATGAAGCAAACGTTTGGCACCACATGGTAGAACAGAAATAAATAGGTGAAAGCACATAAAGTAAAGAGAGATGGAGACATAAGGGATGGGGGGTTGGGGGGGAGGTCAAGGCAAAAAAAAAATTAACACGACACCAGTCACTTTGCAACTGTGCTAAACCATAATCATCTACCCAAAAAGAAACTAAAACAAAAGGTGATCCTTCAACAAGGGATGGAGTAGCAGTAAATAAAAAAAACTAATGCAAAAGAGGTTTGAAGAGAAAATGTTCACTTAAACCTTATCAAACCCAACTTAAAATGAAATCATTACCAGCTGCTACATCTGCAGGAACATGGTATGGCATTGGTACAAGTTTAACTTCTTCAGCATCATACTTTAACACATACACCATCCCGTACTCATCTCCAACATACATGTAACTTGAGCAAAAAATAACAGAGAATGCAGTTATGTTGGACTCCCATTGTAAAGAGGAAGCAATCCGTCTTTGCTCTAAATCCCAAACCTGCCAATATTGATAACCTGTTAATACACAAGCTATATGATTCCTAGTACGAGAGCAGATTTCAACATAAGCTTGCATAGCTACAGGAACCATACCTGAATCTCATTTTCATTTGACACGCTGACTAGGAAACCTTGATTTTGTAGAAACTGTCAAGAGATGCAAAAAATGATCAGACATTCTCTGACATTCGATAAATAAAATAAAAAGGATGGCAAATAGCTTTGTTGAAGCATATAAAAATCACCAGTTTCCAAAGATCAAAATATTCAAAAAGCTTACTGCAGGCAACACATCGTACAAATTTATTAATCATGCCCCTTTTATCATATTTGAATAACCAAATTACAAAATATGTAGAAACAAGTAATCAGCATGTACGAGAAAGAAATGTGGGGAGATTCTGATGAAGAAAAGGAAAAAAAATGTCAACACACATGTATATTCATGTGGTATTCTGTTAAGCTTTAAACAATCAAGTATGCATATGAACTGATATCATAAATTACCAAAGAAAAGAATTAGGAATGCATCAATCAAAATGAAACGACAGGGAGAGAAGAAGGGACAAAAAGGTGCAATTTACTCTCCACATTTGAACTTACAAACCTCCAAGTATTTAAAGGGTGATTGCTTTGGAGAGACAAGAAGCCCTTCAATGTTATTACCACCAATCACTTTTATTCTGCCATCCCTGCACCAATTAAAGAACCGGGGGTAAAAAATCAGTAAGAAACCTCGTATTGATTCCTTTTAATGCCTGCATTTTAACTTTTCCAGCTTCTCTGCCAATCACTCGATATTCAAAATACGGAAAATGCAAGACATTTCATTCAGTAAATCAAAACTGTCAGTTCACAAAACAGCATCAAATTAAGGTAATCGCGCAATACCCGATTGTTATGACTTTGAGAAAAAAAAAATGGAGACTCACAGTGTTCCAATTGCTAAAAGGCTTTGAATGTGATCAAAAGCTAAAATAGAAGCAGTAGAAGGGATCCCATAGTGAAGAGCAATCCGTGGATTTATATCTTTAGGTGTCAATACTCCCTTCGACACATTATCCTGCACCTGATTAAATTAGCATGCATAAACCGAGTCGTTAATTCCAATAATTAGCACTTATCCAATAAACTAAATAGCTTAAAAATTGAATTTGCGCACGAATTCCTATGATTATATGGATGACATTTCCTTTGATTAATTTGCTATATCAGAGCAGAATTTTGTTTCGCAACCGGATTTATTGTAAAAGTAAAAAAGAAATCAGTACCTCCGCGGGTGGTGGTGTTGGCGGTGGTTGTGGTTGTTGTTGTGGTTGCGGTTGCGGTTGCGGTGGTGGTTGTTGCTGAGGTGGAGGTGGTTGTTGTTGTGAGGTGTTTCTTTGAAAGAGTTTGGAAAACATGGTGGATCGACGAGGGAGGTGTTCTCTCTTCGTTTCGAATTCAAATTATCATGTACTAATATGACGATCAGAAGATTTTCATCGGTTTTTTTTTCCCCTACTACGATGAACGGTCACACGGAGCCGATGACTGGTTGGTCTGTTTGCTTCTTTCTTAGGCGAATTTTTGCCTCGTAGGAAAATGGAGGCCCACAGCTAAATGGCCTGATCCAGTGGTTAATTTGATAATTTCTCCGTGATTCACTGATTCCCATTTTGTCCTACATGGCATACATTATTTTGGAATTTTGCAAAAAAAAAAGTGGACGTCACAGCATAATCTTACTACAACTGATGAAAGTAGGTTTTTCTTATTTATTAAGATTGATGAGAGTAATTGATCGAAGACGGGTTGTAGCTCATCTGGATATTTCTAACTAATTGTATATGGCAGAGCTATAAGAGGATGTCACCAGAAAGAACAAGAATAATGTTATTTTAATTTTATTGGGTATAATCAGGTTCTGAGTTAGCTCTCTAGAGATCACCAGTTCGAATTCTAAAAACTTCACAGTCACTAAAAGCTTACATGATTATTAATTTTAGGGTCCGTAAAATTATTTGAAGTACACGCAATCTAGCTCGAATATTCATATTAATAACAGTAATAATAATAATAATAATAATAATATCTCGAGTCTTCGCGACTGAGAGTCCCAGTTATATTAGACTCAACCCTAGCCAATCCAATCTAATTTAGTATCCTCGAAACTCCCAGAACCATGCAAGAAACAGGAAGGATGGCGAGAGGAACATAGTATTGAGCATCACACACATAGATACATGCATGCATTTGAAAAGTTTTTATGTTTTGTTTGGGTTAAGATGATATCATATTATTTTTGGTTATAGAAAAATCACTCACACATAAATATGTGTTCCGTCCAAAGGAAAACAAGGGTGAAGGCTGCATCCTCTGGTCTCAGATTAGCTTGGGCTTTAGGAAAGTGGAGATAAATATGTGATTTGTACAATCTTTAGAGACTTTCTTTTATGCAACTCGCATCATCGCATTGCATGTGATATTTTATCTTCGCCAGGTCAGATGTCTTAGGGAGTGCCTTGGGCCTTTTAGCCTCTTAAAAAGAAAGGCCTGGTACAGTTAGGCTAGATCTGGGCCTTTACTGCAGCCTGTTTCCGGAGCCCAACTCATAATAGCTTATGAGACTGCGATGAAGTCATATTTTAAGGGTGTTCGGTTGAATTACAATTTTTGTAAATTTTTTATTTTTTAAAAACATTATTTTTTATTTTTGATCATTTCAATATATTAATATCAAGAATAAATTTTAAATA
>Ga0307515_10016243_pt1 | contig 13644 bp, 9 predicted proteins | sample 17_EM_MG_FD_194513 | JGI IMG/M metagenome (GOLD analysis project Ga0307515, IMG submission 194513) | Populus trichocarpa ectomycorrhiza microbial communities from riparian zone in the Pacific Northwest, United States - 17_EM | ecosystem: Host-associated > Plants > Roots > Unclassified | place... | reverse complement strand
CCCCGAGGCGCTGATCATGTGCCTGATCATCTTTCTGTGGACGCCGCCGCACTTCTGGGCGCTCGCGCTGTACCGCGTCGAGGACTATCGCAAGAGCGGCCTGCCGATGCTGCCGGTGACGCACGGCGCCGAGTTCACGCGGCTGCAGGTGTTTCTCTACACGCTGGTGCTGTTCGCCGGCACACTGCTGCCGTTCATCCAGGGCATGAGCGGCGTGATCTACCTCGCGGCCGCGGTGGCGCTGAACGCCGGCTTCGTCGGCTACGCGTTCAAGCTGTGGCGCAATTATTCGGATGCGCTCGCGCGCAAGACCTTCCGCTATTCGATCATCTACCTGTCGCTGCTGTTCGCGGCGCTGCTGGTGGATCACTACCTGAGACCTTTCCTGTGGCGACCTCTTTGAGAATCCTCGTTCTTGCCCTTGCGCTGTGCGCCGGGTTGGCCGGCTGCGACAAGCTTGGCTTGGCGCCGAAAACGGAAGTCGCGTTCCGCGGTGCCGACATCACCGGCGCCGACTATGCCAAGACGCTGTCGCTGCCCGATGCGAGCGGCCAGCCGCGCACGCTCGGCGACTTCAAGGGCAAGGTCACGGTCGTGTTCTTCGGCTACACCCAGTGCCCCGATGTCTGCCCGACGACGATGGCCGAGCTCGCGCAGGTCAAGAAGTCGCTGGGTGCCGATGGCGACAAGCTGCAGGCGGTCTTCGTCACGATCGACCCCGAGCGCGACACGCCCGAGATCCTGAAGTCGTACATGGCCAGCTTCGACCCGGCCTTTGTCGCGCTGCGCGGCACGCCCGAGCAGACGCAGGCCACGGCGAAGGAGTTCAAGGTGTACTTCGCGAAGGTCTCTGGCAAGGCCGAAGGCAGCTACACGATGGACCACTCGGCCGGCGCGTTCATCTTCGACACGAAGGGCAAGGTGCGGCTGTTCGAACGCTACGGCGCGGGGGCAGACGGCCTCACCGCAGATGTGAAGGCGCTGATCGCGCAGGGCTGAACAGCCAAAGAAAACGGCCCCGAAGGGCCGTTTTTCATGGGAGTCGAAGCGCGTCGTCTTCAGACGTTTTCGGCGAGCGCCTTGCGCATCTTCTTCATCGCCGCCACTTCGATCTGGCGGATGCGCTCGGCGCTGACACCGTACTCGGCGGCCGGGTCGTGCAGCGTCATGCCGCCCGAACTGTCGTCGTTGACCTTCAGCCAGCGTTCTTCGACGATCCGGCGGCTGCGCGCGTCCAGCGCGTCGAGCGCCATCGCGATGCCGTCGCCGGCCAGCCAGTCGCGGTTGCGCGCTTCGAGCACGCGCGTCGGCTCGCTGTTCTCGTCGGCCAGGTAGGCGATCGGCGCGAAGCTGGTTTCTTCGCTGTCGTCGGTCTGCGGCTCCAGGGCCACATCACCACCCGACAAGCGCGTTTCCATCTCCAGCACTTCTTCGCGCTTGACGTTCAGGTTGCGGGCGAGCGTGTCGACCTCGCCCTGGGTCAGCGTGCTGCGGTGCGTGTCGACATCCTGCGCGTCGTCCTTCAGGCTCTGCTTCATCGAGCGCAGGTTGAAGAACAGTTTGCGCTGCGCCTTGGTCGTCGCGACCTTGACCATGCGCCAGTTCTTCAGGATGTACTCGTGGATCTCGGCCTTGATCCAGTGCATTGCATAGCTGACGAGGCGCACACCCTGATCGGGGTCGAAGCGCTTCACGGCCTTCATCAGACCGACGTTGCCTTCTTGAATCAAATCGCCATGCGGCAGGCCATAGCCGAGGTACTTGCGCGAGATGGACACGACCAGACGCAGGTGCGAGAGCACGAGCTTTCCGGCGGAATCAAGGTCGCCGGTGGCGCGCAGCTTGGTCGCGAACGCGATCTCTTCTTCGTGCGTCAACAGCGGCACGCGGTTGGCGGCGGTGATGTAGGCGTCGAGGTTGCCGAGCGACGGCACCATCGCCCACGGGTTGCGGACGCTGAGGGCAGCGGTGGCAGGGGAGGTGTTCACAGGAAGGTTCATGGAGAGTTCAGACACGCCGACTCCTTTCAAGTTCCGCGCATATTAGCACTCGCCGATCGGGAGTGCTGATTGGGTAGTGCTATCACGGCGATTGCCGGGCGGGCAGATGTCACGCGACGCCGGGTAAAGTTTTGCAGGTTAGCGAGTGCTGACAATCGCGGCCATCGGCGAGGCCGCCCGCGCCGGTCTACAGTCTCGGGATGAATTCATTGCCCGACCCCGACCCGATCGAAACCGCCGAGTGGCGCGACGCCTTCGCCGCGCTGGTGCAAGCCCACGGCCCGCAGCGCGCCCGGCAAGTCCTCGACGGGCTCGCCGAACTGGCCCGCCAGCAGCGCATCGGCTGGACGCCCGAGCTCGCGACGCCCTACGTCAACACGATCGCGGTCGACGCGCAGCCGGCGTTCCCGGGCGACCTCGCCGTCGAGGAGCGCCTCGCTTCGCTGATGCGCTGGAACGCGCTCGCGATGGTGGTGCGCGCGAACCATTCCTACGGCGAGCTCGGCGGCCACATCGCCAGCTACGCGAGCGCGGCCGACCTGTTCGAGGCCGGGTTCAACCACTTCTTCCACGCCCGCACGGGTGCGCACGGCGGCGATCTGGTCTTTTTTCAGCCGCACAGCGCGCCGGGCGTGTACGCGCGTGCGTACCTGGAAGGGCGCTTGAGCGAAGACGACCTGACGCACTACAGGCAAGAGCTGAGCGCACCCGAAGGCACGCGCGGCCTGAGCAGCTACCCGCACCCGTACCTGATGCCCGATTTCTGGCAGTTCCCGACTGGCTCGATGGGCATCGGGCCGATCAGCTCGATCTACCACGCGCGCTTCATGCGGTATCTCACCGACCGCCGGCTGCTCGACTGCAACAGTCGAAAAGTCTGGGGCGTGTTCGGCGACGGCGAAATGGACGAGCCGGAGTCGATGAGCGCGCTTACGCTGGCGGCGCGCGAGAAGCTCGACAACCTGGTCTGGGTCGTCAACTGCAACCTGCAGCGCCTCGACGGCCCGGTGCGCGGCAACGGCCGCATCATCGACGAGCTTGAGAAACTCTTCTCCGGTGCCGGCTGGAACGTCATCAAGCTGGTCTGGGGCAGCGACTGGGACGGCCTCTTCGCCCGCGACACCACCGGCGCACTCGCCCGGGCGTTTGCGAACACGGTCGACGGCCAGATGCAGACTTTCGCCGCGAAAGACGGCCGCTTCAACCGCGACAACTTCTTCGGCCAGAACGACGAACTCAAGCGCCTCGCACAAGGCATGACCGACGAGCAGATCGACCGCCTGAAGCGCGGCGGCCACGACCTCGTGAAGATCCACGCGGCCTATGCGGCGGCCGCCGCGCACCGCGGCCAGCCGACCGTCGTGCTCGCGCACACGAAGAAGGGCTACGGCATGGGCAGCGCCGGCCAGGGGCGCATGACGACGCATTCGCAGAAGAAGTTCGAGAGCGTCGACCTGATCGAATTCCGCAATCGCTTCAACCTGCCGTTGACGGACGAGCAGGCGACCTCGCTCGCGTTCTATCGGCCGGCCGGCGACAGCGCCGAGATGCGCTACCTGAAGTCGCATCGCGAAGCGCTCGGCGGCTCGATGCCGCGCCGCGAGACGGCCTGCGCGCCGGTGCCCGTGCCTGCACTCGGGGCGTATGCCGAGTTCGCCGTCAACGCCGCCGGCAAGGAGATGAGCACGACGATGGCCTTCGTGCGCATGCTCGGCGGGCTGCTCAAGGCGCCGGAACTGGGCGAACGCGTCGTGCCCATCGTCGCCGACGAGGCGCGCACCTTCGGCATGGCGAATCTGTTCAAGCAAGTCGGCATCTATTCGAGCGTGGGCCAGCGCTACGCACCGGAAGACATCGGCTCGGTGCTGAGCTATCGCGAGGCGACCGACGGGCAGATTCTGGAAGAGGGCATCAGCGAAGCCGGCGCAATCGCGAGCTGGACGGCCGCGGCCACCAGCTACAGCGTGCACGGCCTGGCGATGCTGCCGTTCTACATCTACTACTCGATGTTCGGCTTTCAGCGTGTCGGCGATCAGATCTGGGCCGCGGCCGACCAGCGACCGCGCGGCTTCTTGCTCGGTGCGACATCGGGCCGCACGACGCTCGGCGGCGAGGGCCTTCAGCATCAGGACGGCACCAGCCACCTCGTGGCCGCGACGATCCCGAACTGCAAGGCCTACGACCCGGGTTTCGCGGGCGAGATGGCGGTGATCGTCGATGCCGGCATGCGCGAGATGCTGGTCGAGCAGCGCGACGTTTTCTACTACGTCACGCTGATGAACGAGAACTACGCGCAGCCGAGCCTGCCCGCCGATGCGCATGGCGATGTGCTGCGCGGCTGTTATCGCTACGACGGCTGGAAGGGCGATGCGGTGACGGCGGGCGGTCAGAAGCTCACGCTGCTGGGCTCGGGCGCGATCCTCACCGAAGTGGTCAAGGCCGCGCAGCAACTCGCCGGCGAAGGCTTCGAGGTCGAGGTGTTCAGCGTCACGAGCTGGAGCGAGCTCGCGCGCGATGGCCAGCGTTGCGAGGCCGCGGCCTTGCGTGGTGACGACGCGCCATTGGCGTTCGTCACCCAACAACTCGCGCGCAGCGGCGGGCCGGTGATCGCCGCGACAGACTACGTGCGCGCGGTGCCCGAGAGCGTGCGCGCGTTCATGCCCGCAGGCCGACGCTACCTCACGCTCGGCACCGATGGTTTCGGCCGCAGCGACACGCGTGCCGAGCTGCGCGCGTTTTTCGGTGTGGACGCTGCCACGATCGTCCGAACTGCGAAGGCCGCACTGCAGTAACTCTCCGTAAGGCGCCCACCATTGCGTGGACAATCGCGCCTCCGATGCCCGGCCTCGCGTTGCCGGGCGCATCAAGACAAGAGGAAACTTTGTTCAAGAACCTGACCGTGTACCGCGTCGGCCCGGGCTGGGCCGCCAACAGCGCCGAGCTCGAAGCCGGCCTCGAGAAGATGATCTTCGTGGAGTGCGGCGCGACCCAGCCCGTCTCCGCCGGCTGGGCGCCGCCGCGCGGTGTGAAGCACGCGCCGCTGGTCGAATCCATCGGTGGGCAGTGGCTGATGAAGCTGGTGATCGAGCAGCGCGTGCTGCCGTCGGCGGTGATCAAGCGCCGCGTCGACGAACGCGCCACGCAGATCGAGCAGACCACCGGCCGCAAGCCCGGCAAGAAGCAGCAGAAAGAGATCAAGGAAGAGGTCGTGCTCGACCTGCTGCCGCAAGCCTTCACGAAGCAGGCCGCAATCAAGGTCTGGCTGAACCCGAAAGACCGCCTGCTGATGATCGACGCGAGCAGCCCGGCCAAGGCCGACGAGGTCGTCACGCACCTCGTGAAGGCACTCGACGGCATCGTGCTGACACCGCTGCACACCGCGCAATCGCCGGCCGCGGCGATGTCGGAGTGGCTGACGACCGGTGAAGCGCCGTCGGGCTTCAGCGTCGACCGCGAATGCGAGTTGAAGTCGCCCGACGAGACCAAGTCGGCGGTGCGTTACGCACGCCACGCGCTCGACATCGAAGAGGTGCGCCAGCACATTGCCAACGGCAAGGTGCCGACCCAACTCGCGCTCACCTGGCAAGGCCGCGTCTCGCTGCTGCTGACCGAGGCGATGCAGGTCAAGAAGATCGCGTTCCTCGAAGGGGTGTTCGAGGGTGGCAACAAGCCGGCGAAGGACGAAGCCTTCGATGCCGACGCGGCGATCGCGACCGGCGAACTCGGCAAGCTGATCCCCGACCTGATCGAGGCGCTCGGCGGCGAGCACCAGCCGGGCGTGCCGGCGCTGGCCGCCTGAGTCTGGCTACCAGCCTGCCGCAAGTTCTCGCGTGAGTTGTGCCGCGGGAATCTCGCGGCAACCGCGCGCGTTCTGCCCCGACCACAGCGGTGAGAAGTCGCCGCTGCCGGCGCGTTCGGCGGCCGCGCGCAGCGGTGCGATGGCCGCGGTCGCGAGCGGGAACTCGGGCGCTGCGCTGCTGATCGAGCCGAGTTCGCGCATCAACCGATTCACGATGCCGCGCGCCGGTCGGCCGGTGAACAGGTTCGTCAGCGCGGTGTGTTCGGCGGCCTGGCTCTTCAACGCGGCGCGGTGCAACGCGCTTGTCGTCGCTTCCGGGCAGAGCATGTAGGCGGTGCCGATCTGCACCCCCGCCGCGCCGAGCGCGCGCGCCGCGGCGATGCCGGCCGCGTCGGCGATACCGCCTGCCGCGATCACCGGCACGCGCACCGCGGCCACGATCTGCGGCAGCAGCGCGAAGATGCCGAGCTGCGTCGTCAGGTCGTCGCCCAAGAAGATGCCGCGGTGGCCGCCGGCCTCCACGCCCTGCGCGATCACGGCATCGACGCCGCGCGCTTCGAGCCAGCGCGCCTCGTCGACCGTCGTCGCCGACGCCAGAACTTTCGCGCCCCACGCGCGGACGCGCGCGAGCAGCGCCGGCGGCGGCAGGCCGAAGTGAAAGCTGACGACCTTTGGCGCGAACGGCTCGATCAGTGCCGCCACCTCGTCGGTGAACGGCGCGCGACCGGGGCCGGCGGCGATCATGCCCGCATCGATGCCGAACTCGGCGAAGTAGGGCGCCAGCGCCTCGCGCCATGCCGCCTCGCGCTCGGCGACCGGTGTCGGCGGCACGTGACAGAAGAAGTTGACGTTGTAGGGTTTGGCGGTCTGCGCGCGGATCGCGTCGATCTCGCGGCGCAGCGCGTCGGGCGCGAGCATGGCGGCGGGCAGCGAGCCGAGCCCGCCGGCGTTGCTGACCGCGATTGCCATGGCGCTGGTCTGAATGCCGGCCATCGGCGCCTGGATGATCGGCAGCTCAATGCCGAAAAGGGATTGAATCGTGGTCATCGAGCGCTCCGGTTCGTCGGTGGACGACAGTTATAGCGAAGTCCGGAGAGCGCCCTCGGGCAAGTCCCGATTTGTTCATGCGCATACGCGCATACAGTGCTGCCCATGGACGCGATGAACGATGTCTTCGAGTCGGTGGCGCGCTACTTCGCGCTGCTCTCCGAGCCGACGCGGCTGCGCATCATGCACAGCATCTGCCAGGAAGAGAAGTCGGTGAACCGCATCGTCGAGGAGCTCGGCGCTTCGCAGACCAACGTGTCGCGCCACCTCGGGCTGATGTACCAGGCCGGCGTGCTCGGCCGCCGCAAGGACGGCAACCAGGTGCTCTACCGCGTCACCGACGCGGCGTTCACCGAGATCTGCCGCACCGTGTGCGTGCGCGTCGCCGCCGAGCTCGACGGTGACAAGTCGCTGAAGCGCAAGGTCAAGAGCCTGATCAACGAATTGAGCTGAGACGCATGCCGAACGATTCCCCGAGCGCGGCCCCGGGCCGCATCCTGAAGGCGCCCGAGGGCCAGCTCGACACGGCCCGGCTCATGGCCGCACGCACCGCGCGCCGCAGCTTCATGGGCAAGGCGCTCGCGATGGGCGCGGGCGCGACTGCGGGTGGCGCGAGCGCTGCCGACGGCGACCCGGCAATCCTCAATCTGCCCGAGCACAGCAAGGGGCTCGGCCAGGGCGTCGCGACGACCGGCTACGGCGCCCCGTCGAAGTACGAGGCCAACGTGCAGCGCCGCGAGAGCCCCGGCCTCACGCGCGTGCCGCAGGCTTCGGTCTCGTTCTGCCCATTGCAGGGCCTGTTCGGCATCATCACGCCGAACGGCTTGCATTTCGAGCGGCACCACCAGGGCTGGTGGGACGTCGACCCCGAGCAGCACCGATTGATGGTCAACGGCCTGGTGAAGCAGGAGCGCGTGTTCACGATGGACGACCTGATGCGCCTGCCTTCGGTTTCGCGCATCCACTTCATCGAGTGCGGCGCGAACACCGGCATCGAGTGGAACAAGGTCGCGCTGCCGAGCGTGCAGTACACGCACGGCATGCTGTCGTGCTGCGAGTACACGGGCGTAACGCTGTCGACCTTGCTCGACATGTGCGGCGCCGACTTGAAGGGCCAGCGCTACGTGCTCGCCGAAGGCGCCGATGGTTCGTCGATGACGCGCACGATCGCGATGAAGAACGCGCTCGATGACGTGATCGTCGCGTGGGGCATGAACGGCGAGATGCTGCGGCCCGAGAACGGCTACCCGCTGCGGCTCGTGGTGCCGGGCGTGCAGGGCGTCAGCTGGGTCAAGTACCTGCGCCGCATCGAGGTCGGCGACCAGCCCTACTTCACGAAGGACGAAGAGGTTCACTACGTCGACCTGATGCCCGATGGGCTGCACCGGCAGTTCACGTCGGTCCAGGAGTGCAAGTCGGTGATCACGACGCCGTCGGGCGGGCAGAAGCTGCTGGATCGCGGCTACCACAACGTCAGCGGCCTCGCGTGGTCGGGCCGCGGCAAGGTGAAGCGGGTCGACGTGAGCTTCAACGCCGGCCGCAGCTGGCGCACCGCGCGCATCGACGGCCCGGTGCTCAGCAAGGCGCTCACCCGCTTCAACATCGATTGGGTCTGGGACGGCTCGCCCGTCGTCATGCAATCCCGCGCGATCGACGAGACCGGCTACGTGCAGCCCCGCATCAACCAGTTGCGCGCGGTGCGCGGCACGCGCTCGATCTATCACAACAACGCGATCCAGTCGTGGCGCGTGGCCGAAAGTGGCACGGTCTACAACGTGCAGACGACATGAGAACGCAACGACCTTTTGTCGCCGCGCTGCTCGCGTTGTCGGCCTGTGCAGCGCTCGCGCAGGCGAAGCCCTGGAGCGCCATCGGCCGCGCCGCGACGCCGGCCGAAATCAAGGCCTGGGACATCGACGTGCGCGCCGACTTCAAAGGCCTGCCGCCCGGCAAGGGCTCGGTCGCGCAGGGCGAGTTGCTCTGGGAGGCGAAGTGCGCTTCGTGCCACGGCAGCTTCGGCGAATCGAACGAGGTCTTCACGCCGCTGGTTGGCGGTACGACAAGGGCTGACATCGAACGCGGCCGCGTCGCCTCGCTGACCGCCGCGGGCGTGCCGCACCGCACGACGCTGATGAAGGTCTCGAAGGTCTCGACGCTGTGGGACTACATCCACCGCGCGATGCCGTGGAACGCGCCGAAGTCTCTGAGCACTGACGAGGTCTACGCCGCGACCGCCTACCTGCTGTCGCTCGCCGACGTGGTGCCGGCCGACTTCACGCTGAGCGACAAGAACATTGCCGAGGTGCAGAAACGCCTGCCGAATCGCAACGGCAAGGTTTTCGGTCACGATCTGTGGGACGTCGCTGGCAAGGGCGATGTGAAGAACGCCGCGTGCATGGCGAAATGCCCGGTCGACGGCAAGGTCACGTCGGCCTTTCCCGACAGCGAGTGGGGCAGCAATGGCAATCTCGCCGATCAGAACCGGCTGGTAGGGCCGTTGCGCGGCGTGGTTGCGAACGGATCGAAATGAGTCTTCACCGACGGGAATTCCTGCAACTGCTGGCGCATGCCTCGGCGACGGGCCTGGCGCTCGACGCGCCTGGCGTGCTCGCCGCTGACACAGCCGCCGCGCAGCGCTTCTACGACCTGCCCAAATTCGGCAACGTCAGCCTGCTGCACTTCACCGACTGCCACGCGCAACTGCTGCCCGTGTACTTCCGCGAGCCGAGCGTGAACCTCGGCGTCGGTGAGGCCGCGGGCAAGCCGCCGCACCTCGTCGGCGAGCGGTTGTTGAAGGCGTTCGGCATCGCGTCGAACACCGCGCAAGCCCACGCCTTCACCGCGCTCGACTTCACGCAGGCCGCGCGCACCTACGGCAAGGTCGGCGGCTTCGCGCACATCGCGACGCTGGTGAAGCAGCTTCGTGCGTCGCGCCCGAACGCGCTGCTGCTCGATGGCGGCGACACCTGGCAAGGCTCGGCCACCGCGCTGTGGACCAAGGGCCAGGACATGGTCGACGCCTGCAAGCTGCTCGGTGTCGACATCATGAGTTCGCACTGGGAGCACACGCTCGGCGCCGATCGCGTGCAGCAGATCGTCGAGAAAGACCTCAAAGGCAAGATCGCGTTCGTCGCGCAGAACATCAAGACCGCAGACTTCGGCGACCCGGTGTTCGAACCTTACGTGATGCGCACGCTGGGCAGCGCGGGAGCGCAGGTGCCGGTCGCGGTCATTGGCCAGGCCTTCCCGTACACGCCGATCGCGAACCCGCGCTACTTCGTGCCCGACTGGACTTTCGGCATCCAGGAAGAGAACATGCAGAAGGTCGTCAACGAGGCGCGCGCGAAGGGCGCTCAACTCGTCGTGCTGCTCTCGCACAACGGCATGGACGTCGACCTGAAGATGGCGGGCCGCGTGACCGGCATCGACGCGATCCTCGGCGGTCACACGCACGACGGCATGCCGGCACCGACGATCGTCAAGAACGCATCCGGCCAGACGCTGGTGACCAACGCCGGCTCGAACGGCAAGTTTCTCGGCGTGCTCGACGTCGATGTGCGCGAAGGCCGCATGCGCGACTTCCGCTACCGGCTGCTGCCGGTGTTCGCGAACCTGCTGCCGGCCGATACCGCGATGCAAACGCACATCGATGCGGTGCGCGCGCCGTTCAAGGCGAAGCTCGATGAGCCGCTCGCGACGACCGAAGGCCTGCTCTACCGCCGCGGCAATTTCAACGGCAGCTGGGATCAGCTCATCATCGACGCGCTGATGCACGTGAAGGGCGCCGAGATCGCGTTCTCGCCCGGCTTCCGCTGGGGCACGACCTTGCTGCCCGGCCAGCCGATCACGCGCGAGCTGATGATGGACCAGCTCGCGATCACCTACCCGGCGAGCACCTTGACCGACATGTCGGGCGAGACGATCAAGACGATCCTCGAAGACGTGGCCGACAACCTGTTCAACCCCGACCCGTACTATCAGCAAGGCGGCGACATGGTGCGCGTCGGCGGGCTCGAATACACCTGCTCGCCGAACGAGAAGGCCGGCGCGCGCATCTCGAACATGCGCTTGAAGGGCCAGCCGATCGCAGCCGACAAGACCTACAAGGTCGCCGGCTGGGCACCGGTCGGCGAAGGGGCGAAGGGCGAGCCGATCTGGGACGTGGTCGAGACCTGGCTGCGCGACCAGAAGGTCGTCAAGTCGAAGCGGCCGACGCAGCCGGCGCTTGTTGGCATGCAGGGCAACGCGGGGCTGGACGCCTCGGCCTGAGCCTTCATCCGAAGCGCGTGTCCATGCGCTCCAGCAGGTCGTCGACGACCCCCAACAGCTCCGACACGCTGACCGGCTTCGTCAGGTAATGCGTCGCGCCGGCCTCGAACGCGGCTTCGATCTGCTGCGCGAGCGCATCGGCCGAGACCACGACGACGGGCACGCCGCCGATGTGCGGGTCCTGCTTGAAGTGCCGCAGCAGTTCCATGCCGCTGATGTCGGGCAGGTGCATGTCGAGCAGGATCAGGTCGGGCCGCCGTGCGCGGATCGCCGCCAGCCCGTCGAGCCCGGTGATCGAGACCTGCATCTCCACCTGCGGTCGCTGCGCGAGGATGCCGCGCATCACCTCGACGTTCGTCTCGTTGTCTTCGACGTAGTGCACGAGCCGCCGGTGGTACTCGGCCGGCGCGGGTGCCAGCGCGTCGAGGTCGGAGCGCACCGTGTCGGGGTCGACCGAGCACGGCAGCGTCAGGATGAACGCCGAGCCCTGGCCGGCCACGCTGTGCGCGCGCAACGAGCCGCCCATCAGCTCGGCCAGCCGCTGGCTGATCACCAGGCCGATGCCGGTGCCCTGTTGCACCGAGCGCTCGCGGCCGAGGCGGTTGAAGGGCTGGAACAGTTCGGCGAGCTGGTCGGAGGTCATGCCCAGGCCGGTGTCGGTCACGACCATCTCGACCGTGTCGGTGCCGACCAGCCGGCTGCCGATGTGAACGCGCCCGCCTTCGGTGTTGTATTTGACCGCGTTGCTCAGCAGATTCGTCAGGATCTGTTTCACCCGCGTCGAGTCACCGAGCGCGGTGGCGGTGCCGGGCGCGAACTCCTGTGTGATCACGATGCGGCGCTGCTGGGCTTCGCCGTCGACCATCGAGACGGTCGCGTCGAGCAGCTCCATCAGGTTCAGGGTCTCGACCTGCAAGCGCAGGTTGCCCGACTCGATGCGCGAGAGATCGAGCACGTCGTTGATCATCTCCAGCAGGTGCCAGCCGGCCTGCTGGATCTGCGTGACCCACGGGCGCTGCGCGTCGGTGAGCGGGTGGCGCGGGTCGAGCTCGAGCAGTTGCGCGAAGCCGAGCATGGCGTTCAGTGGCGTGCGCAACTCGTGGCTCATGCGCGAGAGGAATTCGCTCTTCGCGCGGTTCGAGGCCTCGGCCGCTTCGCGCGCGCGTTCGGCTTCTTCGAGCTTCAAATGCTCGGTGATGTCTTCGACCACGCCGACGATGCTGCGCGGCTTGGCGGCCGCATCGCGCAGCAGCGAGACGGTCGCCTGCACCCACACGGTCGCGCCGTGCTTGGCGATGTAGCGCTTGTGCCGTCGGTACATCGGGATCTCGCCGCGCACCAGCTGGGCCATCAGCTCCACGTCCTGCAGCATGTCCTCGGGGTGGGTGTAGTCGGCCAGACTCATGCGCAGCAGCTCGTCGGCGCTGTAGCCGGTGAGTTCGCAGAAGCGCGGGTTGGCCTGCTTCACGTTGCCGCGCAGGTCGGTGTAGATCACGCCGATCGGCACGTTGTTCAGGATGTTGCGAAAGCGCTGCTCGCTCTCGCGCAGCGCCGCCTCGGCGACCTCGCGCTCGCGCACCTCGGCCTGCAGCGCGGCCGTGCGTTCGCGCACGGCAGTTTCGATGCGCCGCGTGCGGCCGGTGACGGTGAGCAGAAAGCTGCCGAGCATCGCGGTGGAAAGCAGCCCGACGAGCGCGAACAGCCACACGTCGGCGCTGTGCACCTTGGGCTGCTGGCCGGGGGCCGGCGTGACGCGCACCTCCCATTGGCGGCCGGCATACGGCATCGCGCGCACCAGCATCAGCTTGGCCTTGCGCGTCTCGCACGCGGGTGCGCCGGCCAGGCGCTGCGGCGCGGCGCCCGGGCTCACGTCGACCAGGCACAGCGCCAGGTAGTCGGGCAGCTGCGGCGCGAGTGCCCGCAGCTGATCGTCCATGCGGATCACCACCGAGACGGTGCCGCGCAGCGCGACCGCACGTTGCGCGGCAGCCGGCACGCGCGGCGCGTAGACGGCCTGGTAGATCACGACGCCGAGCTGGTTCTCGGTCGCGGCCTGTTGCGTCAGCCGGAACCCGGCGCTGGCGGCGGGGCGACCGGAGTCGCGCGTGCGCTCGATCGCGCCGCGCGTGGCCGCGATCGACATCACGTTGACGCCGATCGCGCCGGTGTTGCCGGCCTGCGGCTCGATGTAGCGCACCACCAGCATGTCGTCGCCCGGCCAGCCGGGCGGTGGCGACGTTCCCGCCGCGTCCTTGCGGTCAAAGGCCTTGAAGCGCTCCATGCCGGGCTCGGCGCGCGCCTTGGCCTCGAACTCGGCCAGGTCTTCGCGCTGCACCCGCTCGGTCCAGGTCATCGCCTGCAGACGGCCGGGTGCGAGCCAGGAGCGCGTGGCCAGGCGCATCTCGTCGGCCGTGACGCTGTCGGAGGCGACGAACACGCCGTTCAGCGCCTCCAGCGCCTGCAACGGGTCGCGCAATTGCGCGCCGAGCGCCTGCACCGCGTTCGCGGCGTCGTGGTCGAAGGCGGTCC
>Ga0307515_10016242_pt1 | contig 13644 bp, 15 predicted proteins | sample 17_EM_MG_FD_194513 | JGI IMG/M metagenome (GOLD analysis project Ga0307515, IMG submission 194513) | Populus trichocarpa ectomycorrhiza microbial communities from riparian zone in the Pacific Northwest, United States - 17_EM | ecosystem: Host-associated > Plants > Roots > Unclassified | place... | reverse complement strand
ACCATATTGCCGGCGATCTGGCGGACGATCCGGTCAAGACGCTCCTGCGGCTCCAGCGGCTCCGCCATCAACTCGCGCAGCCGCCTGAGCAGCACGCGCGGACCGCCGGAAAGGTCTCTCATGGCGTCTCAAGCTCCCGAAACAACGCACTTAGTCCCGGCGGGCCGGCCTCATCTCCTCAACCTGAAGGGGCAGGCCGCCCGCTGGGAATCAATTCTTATCCAGACCGTAGCAGGAATGCAAAGTCCTGACAGCGAGTTCTGCATAGGGACCGTCGATCAGGATGGAAATCTTGATCTCGGAGGTCGTGATCGCCTTGATGTTGATGCCTTTTTCGGCAAGTGCACGAAACGCAGTCGCAGCAACGCCCGCATGGCTGCGCATGCCGATGCCGATGACCGATACTTTCACCAGCCCCGATTCGTTCTGCACGACATCGTAGCCGATCTTCTCCTTATGGTCGCCGAGCACCTTGATCGCCTTCTCGACGTCGCCCGACGGGACGGTGAACGTCATGTCGGTCTTCGATCCATCCTCGGAGATATTCTGGACGATCATGTCGACATTGATATGGGATTCGGCGAGCGGCCCGAAAATGGCGGCAGAAACGCCCGGCCGGTCGGCAAGACGGCGAAGCGAGATCTGAGCCTCATCCTTGGCATAGGCGATGCCGGTGACTACTTCCTGTTCCACGATTTCTTCCTCGTCACAAATCAGCGTTCCGGGCGGGTTCAACAGATCGCCCATGCCCGGAGCATCGGGATCTTCGAAAGACGAACGCACGAAGGTACGCACCTTGTGCACCATGGCAAGCTCGACCGAGCGCACCTGCAGCACCTTGGCGCCGAGCGAGGCCATTTCCAGCATTTCCTCGAAGGCGATCTTCTTCAGCCTGCGCGCCTTCGGCACGATGCGCGGATCGGTCGTATAAACACCATCGACATCGGTATAGATATCGCAGCGATCCGCCTTGACAGCTGCCGCGATGGCAACAGCCGAAGTATCCGATCCGCCGCGACCGAGCGTCGCCAGGCGATTGTCAGGTCCCAGTCCCTGGAAGCCGGCGATGACGGCGACCTGGCCTTCGCCCATCCGCTTGATGATGTCGGAGCCGTCGATCTCCATGATCCGCGCCGCGCCATGCGCATTGTCGGTGCGGATCGGGATCTGCCATCCCTGCCAGGAACGCGCATTGATATCCATCGCCTGCAAGGCGATCGCCAGCAACCCTGAGGTTACCTGCTCGCCGGAGGCGACCACGGCATCATATTCCCGCGCATCGTAAAACGGAGAATTTGCGCCGATCACCTTCGGCATGCCCTGCACCCAGCCGACCAGCTCATTGGTCTTGCCGGACATGGCCGACACCACCACCGCCACCTCGTGCCCGGCATCGACTTCACGTTTCACATGGCGGGCAACGTTCTTGATGCGGTCCAGATCAGCGACGGACGTCCCGCCGAATTTCATTACGATGCGTGCCATAAGCCTCTACCACGACTGGCGCCGGGAGACGAAGGTCAGCCCCGGCATCACGAAACCTCTGGGGCAGACCAAACGGCGAAAGAGCCGGATTCGCAAGTTCTGGAACCGCTCTAAAAGCCCAGGCCCCCAAGGCCCCAAGTTGCGGCGTCTCTTAGCGAGTTTGATGGGGGGAGGCAAGGTGAAGGTCGCTCCATACCATGACTACGAACTTAAATGCTTGTACTCCGATCTTCATTGAAATTTTTTTGTCATGAAGGGCCTTGGCGATCTCTTCGTGCAGCGACGCCTCGGCCGAGCCGCCGAACTTCGCGGCAACATCGCATCGACGGCATTCTCAAGCCCCGACACCGCGTTCCGCGCATAACCTCTTGGGGTTATGTTCGATCCGCCCGCCCTCGTTCATGATTTCTTCACAATAACAAAATGCGGGCGAAGACCTGCGTGGAACAGCTATATCGAACCCTGCCTGCGCAGCTTTCGCCATGAAGATAATGATAACTCTTCGCGGAGGCGGAACATGACTGACACTGTGAAACTCGACCGCGCGCTCGGACTCTGGTCCGTCGTGCTTTTTGGCCTCGCCTACATGACGCCGATGATCGTCTTCGGCACCTTCGGGGCGCTTGCCGCGGCAAGCCAGGGCACCACGGCCATGGCCTATCTCGTCGCGGCAGCGGCGATCCTGCTCACCGCCATCAGCTACGGCGTGATGGCCCGCGTCTATCCGGTCGCGGGATCTGCCTACACCTATGCCCGCCGGTCGATCAATCCGAGCGTCGGCTTTCTCGTCGGCTGGGCCGTGCTGCTCGATTACTTCTTCCTGCCCATGGTGATCTGGCTGATCGGCGCTGCCTATCTGACCTCCGCCTTCCCAGGCATACCTGCCTGGTTCTGGATCGTCGGCTTCATCGCTCTGACGACGATCGTCAACGTCGTCGGCATTGCCTTTGCCAATCGCGTCAATTTCATCCTCATGGTCGTGCAGCTCGTCGTGCTTATCGCCTTCATCCTGCTTGCGGCCCGTTATGTGATGGCGCTGAACGGCCCGGGCGGCCTTGTCTCGGTCACGCCCTTCTTCAAGGCGGATGTGCCTTTCTCGGCCTCGATCGCGGGTGCGGCAATCGCCGCCTATTCCTTCCTCGGCTTCGACGCCGTCTCGACGCTGACCGAAGAAACGAGGGACGCCAAGCGCACCATGCCGAAGGCGATCCTCATCACCGCGCTTGCCGGCGGCCTGATCTTCGTCGTCTCGGCCTACGTGACCCAGCTTGCCCATCCCGGCATGGATTTCGTCTCCGTCGATGCCGCCGCAAGCGAGATCGCCAAGACCATCGGCGGCGATTTCTTCGTGACGATCTTCCTCACGACGCTGGTCATTGCCCAGTTCACCTCGGGCCTTGCCGCCCAGGCAAGCGTCGGCCGCCTGCTCTACGCGATGGGCCGCGACAGCGTGCTGCCGACGTCTTTCTTCGGCAATCTGCATCCGAAGTGGCATACGCCGATCCTGAACCTCATTCTCGTCGGTGTCGTCGGCCTGCTGGCGCTGACGATGGACGTCACCACCTCGACCTCCTTTATCAACTTCGGCGCCTTCCTCGCCTTCACCGCCGTCAATGTCTCGGTGATCGCGCTCTATCTGAAGGGTAACGCAGAGGTCAAACCGCTGGGTGCGCTGGTTGGCCTCGTCATTCCGGCGGTCGCCGCCGTCTGCGATCTCTTCCTGCTCTGGAACCTCGACAGCCACGCCAAGATCCTCGGCCTCGTCTGGCTGGTGATCGGCATCGGCTATCTCGCCTATCTCACCCGCTTCTTCCAGTCGGCCCCTCCCGAAATGGATTTCGCGGAATAAAGCCTGCTAGAGCATGATGCCGAAAAGTGTAAGCGGTTTTCGGGCGACATCATGCTCTAACTATTTAATTTAGAACAGGATTCAGATTTTAGGCCGACCGGCCTAAATCATCCTGTTCTAAGGGGTTCGGCCGCACGGCCGGACCTCATGCCAGGAACAACCGGAAGAGTTCGGCCTGGCTTGATATGGTGAGTTTGGAATAGATCTGCCGGCGGTGAACCTTCACGGTGTTCGGCGATAGCGAAAGCACCGCGGCGAGCGAGAGGTTGGAATGTCCCTTCAGGATCAGGGTAACGATCTCGAGTTCGCGCCGGGTCAGGAGCGGATGCTCGATCCGAACAGGCGCCGCATTCTCGATCTTCAGCGAAAGTCCGGGAACATGAAACCAGTGCCGCTCGCCGAAAGCACAGATGACGGGTGCCGCCGCCTTCAGGCGCTGCAGATCGTCCTTGGAAAACAGCGGTGCAGTGCCGATACGCGACAGCGACAGGATGCCGATGAAGCCGGCCTCCAGCCGCATCACGAAGCCGATCTCGTCAACGATCCGGGTCGTCGCGTAATGCAGCCGGTAATATTCGGTCTGCTGGAAATCATCAGGCGCGATGTCGCGCATCACGATCATCCGCTCGCTGTCATCATCACGCACGGCATCGTAGAACGGGTCGAGCACGAAAGCGCCGGCAAGATAGCGATCGACGATCACCGAGCGCTCTGCGACGATCTTCTCGTTGTAGAGATCGAAAGCATGCCCATCCCTGGAATAGAGGAAGCCGTTCATCATCTGAAATGGCGCCAACAGCTTCAGCGCTCCCGCCAGCGCATCCGGAAATTCGCGCGTCCCGATCGCGACTGCCGCCGAAGCAAGGCTCGCATTCCAGACGTCGAAGGACGGCGTCGGGACGATCGGTTGCGGGGCAGAGTTCATCGAAGCGGTGGGCCTTCCCAGGCAGGCATGAAAATCGTGCGGTCTATCAAGCAAGCACCCTTTCCATTGGAAATGCAATGACCTCGAAAAACGGAAGCACCGCCATGAACAAGCCGCTGGAGACCATGTCAGAGCACCATCCGCTGGATCTCCCCGCAACCGGGATCGCGGACGGCATCCGTGCCGGCCGGTTCACGGCCGAAACGGTCGTCGCCGAATCGATCCGCCGCGCCAGGGCGGTCAGCCCACTGTTGAACCCTTTCGCCGTCATCCGCGAGGAGCAGGCGCTCGACGCCGCTCGCAAGGCGGACCAGGCCGTCTCGCGTGGCGAGGCGACCGGGCCGCTGCACGGCGTGCCCTTCGCGGCCAAGGACCTGACGCCGACCAAGGGTGATCTGACGACGCTCGGCTCCTGGACCAGGGAAAACTGGATTCCCTCTGCAACGGCGCTCTGCATTCGCCGCCTCGAAGAGGCCGGCGCCATCCTGATGGGCAAGACCACTTCGCCGGAATTCGCCTTTTCGAGCTTCACCAACAGTCCACGATGGGGCATCACCCGTAATCCGTGGAACCCGGAACGCACCTCCGGCGGCTCTTCCGGCGGCTCGGCCGTTGCGGTTGCAACCGGTGTCGTGCCCTTTGCGGAAGGCACCGACATGGGAGGCTCGGTGCGCATCCCCTCTGCCTTCTGCGGCACGGTCGGTCTGAAGCCAAGCCTCGGCCGCATCCCGATGACGATCCTGCCGAGTGTCTTCGACAATATCTCGCATTTCGGCCCGCTCGCCCGCACGGTCGGCGACGCCATCGCCTTCATGGAGGCCACCTGCGGGCCGAGCGACGAGGACATTTCTTCGCTGCCCGTCCGCTTCGTCTCGCCGGTGGCCCGCAGCAGTGGCCTCGAAGGCAAGCGTTTCGCCTTCTCGATGGATCTCGGTTATTACCACGTCGAACCGCATGTGCGGCAGGTCATCCGCGACGCTGTTGCCGAACTGCGCCTCGCCGGTGCAACCGTCGACGAGGTGCCGATGCACTGGACCCGCGCCGTCAATGACGAATGGTTCGATCTTTGGTGCGTCTTCATGTCGGCCTTCTTCGGCGAGACGATCGAAAGATACCGCGAGCATATGGATGCGGCCGTCGTTGCGATGATCGAGCGCGGCCTGGTGATGAACGCCACCGCCTACAAGCGAGTGGAGCTGCTGCGCACGGCAATGTGGCGCGACATGGCCAAGCTCTTCGAGAGCTACGACGCCCTGCTCTGCCCGACCTGCGCCATCACCGCCCCGCCTGTGCAGGAAACCGACGACGATTATGTCGCCACACTTGCCGACGGCCGGTTCAAGGGCCTTGACCTGACCTGTCCCTTCAACATGCTGCCGCAGCTTCCGGCCCTGTCGCTACCGGTCGGCCTTGCCGCCGATGGCCTGCCTGTCGGGCTGCAGATCGTCGGCCGCCGTTTTGGCGATGAACATGTGCTTTCCTACAGTGCGGCCCTGGAGGCGCGCCTGATCGCCGCTCGCATCAACGTCACGCGCCTGCCGACGCCCTGAACCGTGCCCCTTGACTTATGCCCCCGATCGTCCGACTTCACGTCTAGCGAATGAAGGAGAGGACGATGACGGAAACCGCCAGAAGCACGATCGACCAGGGCGAAGTGGACCGCTTCTCGGCGATGGCGGCGGAGTGGTGGAGCCCAACAGGCAAGTTCAGGCCACTGCACAAGTTCAATCCCGTCCGCCTCACCTATATAAGAGATAAGGCCTGCGAGAATTTCGGCCGTGATCCGAAAGGCGCTCGCCCGCTCGAAGGCTTGCGCGTGCTCGATATCGGCTGCGGCGGCGGCCTCTTGTCGGAACCCGTCGCCCGCATGGGCGCTTCCGTCATCGGCGCCGATCCTTCCGAAAAGAATATCGGCATCGCCTCGACCCACGCGAAAGCTTCCGGCGTTTCGGTCGACTACCGCGCTGTCACCGCCGAGGAACTCGCCGACGCCAGCGAGACCTTCGATATCGTGCTGAACATGGAAGTGGTGGAACATGTCGCCGACGTCGAGTTCTTCATGGCGACCTGCGCGAAAATGGTCCGCCCCGGCGGCCTGATCTTCGTCGCCACCATCAACCGCACGATGAAGGCGGCAGCCCTTGCGATCTTCGCCGCCGAAAACATCCTGCGCTGGCTACCGCGCGGCACCCATCAATATGAAAAGCTGGTGCGCCCGGAAGAGCTGGAAAAGCCGCTCGCCGCAGACGGCCTTGAGATCACTGACCGCACCGGCGTCTTCTTCAATCCGCTGTCGAACCAGTGGAACCTGTCGAGGGATATGGACGTGAACTACATGCTGGTGGCAAAGCGGCCAGAATAATTTCCACGCTCAATGAGCCGCGTCAGTTGACGTCCTCAGGCAAAACGGGAATGGCGGCGATCTCGATACCCTCTTCCAGAAGCGCCTGCGCCTCGTCGAATGTCGCCTGGCCGATGATGCCTCGGGCATCCGCTTCGCCATAATGAATCTTGCGGGCTTCCTCGGGAAATTGCGTTCCGACATCCTCGGAATTGGCTTTGACCGCAGCAACGGCTTCCTTGAGCTTTTCCAGGGCTTCGCGGCGCATGGCATCCATCGCCAGCGTCTGCATCTCGTCCTTCTTGCGCGCGGTCGACACCGAGGGCGCCATCAGGAGCTTGGAAACGGCGGCGGAATGACAGACCGGGCAGGTCAGCAAACCGGTCGCGACCTGGCGGTCAAAATCCGCGCCTTCCGAAAACCAGCCTTCGAATTCATGGGCATTGTCACAGGTGAGGGAATAGCGGATCAAGCGGCGACGCCTCCGGCGGCTGCCCCCGCAACCCTCTCGACTGAAAACTCCCGGCCGTTCTTCAGGTTCGGGATCTTGCTGTGCGCAGCCTTGACCGCGCCGGGATCGATCTCGGCAAGGATGATCGCTTCCCCTGTCGCGCCGGCTGATGCCAGCACCGTACCCCAGGGATCGATGATCATCGAATGACCGAAGGTCTCGCGGCCATCCTCATGCCGGCCGGCTTGTGCTGCGGCAATGACGAAGACGCCGTTCTCGATTGCACGCGCCCTGAGCAGAATCTCCCAATGCGCCTCGCCGGTCTGCCTGGTGAAGGCGGCGGGAACGGTCATCACCTCGGCGCCGGCGATGGCCTGGGCGCGAAAGAGCGCCGGGAAACGCACGTCATAGCAGATGGTGAAGCCCATTTCGGCAAAGGGCAGCGACAGCACGCGCGCCTCCGAACCGGCGGTATAGGCCGCACTTTCACGCCAGCTCTCGCCATTATCGAGGTCGACGTCGAACATGTGGATCTTGTCGTAGCGGTTGAGGATCTTGCCGTCGGGACCGAAGAGGAAACCGCGATTGGCGATCTTGCCGTCGGCAAGCGCAATCGCCGTCGAGCCGACATGCATGTGGATACCGAGTTCGACCGCGAGTTCCGAACCGGTCCTGACGATGATGTCGTGCGCCTCGTCGGCAAGCACGGCGCGCGCCGCCGCGCGGTCGCGCTGCAGCATGCCGGTCATCTCCGGCGTCTGCACATAGGTGGCGCCCTGGGCAGCGGCCTCGCGCACCAGGCGCGCCATGGCGGCGGCGTTCTTTACGGGGTCAACCCCGGAGCACATCTGGACGGCGGCGGCCTTGAAGCTCATCGGTTCTTCCTCAGGCGGCAAGCATCGGATCGAGCTTGCCGGCTCGATCGAGTGCAAAGAGATCGTCGCAACCGCCGACATGGTCGGTGCCGATGAAGATCTGCGGGAAGGTGGCGCGCCCGTTCGACTTGCCGATCATCTCCTGGCGAAGGTCCGGCGAGAAGGTGGCGTCATGCTCGACATATTCGACGCCCTTTTCTTCGAGAAGGGATTTGGCGCGGGCGCAATAGCCGCAGAACTGCCGTGTATAGATAGTGACGGGTACCATGATATCTCCAGACGGATGCCTGTTATATCTGTCATATAGGCTCGGGGAGAGCCCTTGCAAAGGTCAAAACCGTTATATCCTGAGCCCCTGCCTTGCGCAGCACGCGGGTTGCGGCGGCGACGGTCGCCCCTGTTGTATAGACGTCGTCGACGAGCACGATGCGCTTGCCGAAAACGTCGCTTTCACCACCTTTGGCAATCGCGAAAGCACCCCTGACATTGTCCTCGCGCGCCTTTGCGCCGAGGCCGACCTGCTGGCTGGTGCGCTTGACACGGACAAGCGTGGCGGTCAGCAGCGGCTTGCCCGAGAGCTTTGCCAAATGGCGGGCAAGCTCGGCTGCCTGGTTGAACTTGCGCGACAGCATGCGGGTGCGGTGCAGCGGCACCGGGATCAGCGCATCGCAGCTTTCGACGGTCCCGTCGGAGGCGCGCAGCATCCAGGCGGCCATCATCGGCGCGAGATCGGTGCGATCGCGATATTTAAGCCCATGGACGAGATCGCGGACCGCATGGTCGTGTGTCGCCGCCGATCTGAGCCGGTCGAAGGGTGGCGGATGGGCGATCGCCTCGGCGCTGAGGATGCCTGCGCCGAGATCGTGTGAGAAGGGAATGCCGAGCACCTCGCAATAGGGCCGTTCGATGAAACGGATGCCGGACCAGCATTTCGCACAGAGCCCGCGATGGCCGCCAGTCGAAATCCCGCAGACGGAACAGGCAGGCGGATAGAGAAAATCGACAAGCGCCGAGAACGGCCGCAGAAGATGCGCCCGCAGGAATCCTGCCGGTCTTTCGAAATGGATCGGTCCCATGCTCACGAGACTAGCGCATAACCCCGAAAATCGGAATCGATTTTCGGAAGGGATTATGCGCAGATTCAAAGTGATAGAGCGTCCTTGGCGCGTCCTGTGGACGCGCGGCGCTCTAACGTTCTCCTCGAAAGGAAAATCGTCTTGCCGCGTTGGCGGCGCAGGACTAAGGACATCGCCATGGACACGATCTTCGACAGAGCCCTGATCGCCGCGCGCCGCCATCGCGCGCTTGCAAACAACGATCCGAAAGCCGCCTTCCTGCTCGACATCGCCGCCGAGGAAATGGCCGAGAGGCTTGCCGTCGTCGAGCGCACGTTCGAAACCGCCGTCGAACTGCATGGCACAACCGGCGCTGCCGCCCGCGCCGCAATGGCGACGGGCAAGATCGGCACGATGATCCGGATCGAGAGCGAAAGGGCCTATGCGGAGCCGGGCGAGACCTTGATTGAGGCGCCGCTCGAGGACGTGCCCCTCCAGCCGCAATCGGCCAACCTCGTCCTCGCGCCGCTCAGCCTGCATCTGACCAACGATACGCCTGGTGTCTTCATCCAGATCCGCCGCGCCCTGAAGCCGGACGGCCTGTTCCTGGCCGCGATCCCCGGCGCGGGCACGCTTCAGGAACTGCGCGAGGTGCTGCTCGCTGCCGAGGTCGAGATGACGGGTGGTGCTAGCCCGCGCGTCATCCCCTTCGCCGATGTGCGCGATGTCGGCAGCCTCATGCAGCGTGCCGGCTTCACGTTACCGGTGATCGACACGGAAAATTACACCGTGCGTTATGATTCGCTTTTTCCGCTGATGCGAGACCTCCGGGCGATGGGCATGAGCAATCCGCTCGCAGCCCGCGGCCGCGTGCCGTTGACGCGCGCCTTCTTCCTGCGCGCGGCGGAGATCTATGCCGAACGCTATTCCGATCCCGACGGACGCATCCGCGCGACCTTCTCGATCATCTATGTCTCGGGATGGGCGCCGCACGAGAGCCAGCAGCAGCCGCTCAAACCGGGTTCAGCCAAGGCACGCCTTGCCGATGCGCTGAAGGTGGACGAGCACAAGCTCCGGCAATAACCGCCGAGCACGTCTTCAATTTGCGGGAAGATTGTTGCCAATCAAGTCAAAGACGTCTCGTAGGCTGCCGGTGAAAATTCCGAGAGCGGAGACGAGCGCGCCACCAATGAGGGCGGCGACGAGGCCGTATTCGATCGCCGTCGCACCCCTGTTATCTGCAAGAAACGCTTTCAAAAGACGCATCAATCCCCAACCTTCTGCGCGAACCGGCAATAAACAACCTATTTAACGGCCATCGGGCGATGGCGGGCATTTTTCAGCAACCGGCGCCGACGCCGTAGCCCTGAACGACGCAGACCGAACCGGGCGTATCCTGGAGGATGCTGCGGCGTATCGTATAACGCTTGCCGCCTTCGTCCTTGGGGATCGATCCTGTTGTGATCGTGTCGAAATCCACCGGCGCACTGGCAAAGACGCTCTTCTTCGAGGAATCTGCAAGCATCGGCGTCAGGATGAGCGTCAGAGCGACCACTGCCGTACCGAACAGAAGGGCGATATTGAGCGCCCCCGTCCTGCGCGAGGCAGACGAAGCCCGTTCTTTTTCCCGGACAGCTTTCCAGAAATCATCGTCCATGACGTCAAGCCTTTTAATACACGCACGCCAGATGCTTGATTGAGGCCGATCTTTGGCAGAAGGTGTTAAACGATCCATTAATATCCACAGCCGAAAACGGCGTGGCACAATAATAAACAGATAACGCTAAAGTAAATCCTGCAGCATGGGGATGAGCGGCTCGTCGGCCGGCGGCATCGGATAATCGCGCAGCGCCTGCGGGCGCACCCATTTCAGAGCCTGGCCCTCGCGGCCCTGAGGAATGCCTTCGTAGCGCCGGCAGATATAAAGCGGCATCAGCAAGTGGAAGGTCTCGTAGGTATGGCTTGCGAAGGTCAGCGGTGCCAGGCAGGCAATCTTGGTCTTGATGCCGAGCTCTTCCTCGAGTTCCCGCACCAGCGTTTCCTCCGGCGTCTCGCCGGGTTCGACCTTGCCGCCCGGAAACTCCCAGAGCCCGGCGAGCGATTTTCCCTCGGGGCGCTGTGCCAGGAGGATACGCCCGTCGGCATCGATCAGCGCACAGGCAGCGACCAGCAATATCTTCCGGCCTGCATCGCTCATCGCGGCTCCTGCTGCCAGTAGCAATAATGATAGGCGTCGCGAAAGCCGAGGCGCTCATAAAGCGCGATGGCCGGACGGTTGGAAAGCTTCACCTGCAGCCAGGCCGAGCGGGCGCTGCGCATGCGCGCCCACCGCAGCGCCGAGGTCAGGATCTCGGTGCCGAGCCCCTCGCGCCGCCGCACCTCGGAAACCGAAAGCGACATGATGCCGGCAAGATCGTTGTCCTGGACGCAGAGCACGGTCGCAAGCGGGCCGTCATCCGCATTTTCGATCAGGAACAGGCCCGATGGGGGCTTGATCGCCGAAATGATCTCGGCAAGTGCCGGCTTCAACGTCAGCGGCGTCCGCTCGACGGCAAGGTTGGCATCGACGAAACGGCCGACATCATGGGTCGGCAGGTGATCGAGCGTATCCGGCAATTCCGCCTCGGCAAGATCACAGGTCATCACCACAGTCTCGTCGAACCGCGTCCAGTTCTGCGTGCGCAGAAGCTCGATCAGCACCGGCGAAGCGAGCGGCGTCTGGCGAACCACGGCGGCGCGGCCATAGGCCTCGAACTTGCGGCTCGCCTTTTCCAGGCGGATTTCGACGTCGCGATGATCCGAGGGGTCGAGCGGCACGATCGAATTCAGGCGGTTGGACGGGTGGCCCGCCGTCAGCCGCACCTGCCAGCTGCCGTCATATTGCACCGATGCCGCCGGCCAGGCACGAAAGCCGACGGCTTCGAGCCTGCGGACCAGCGGCAGATTTTGTGAGGAAGTGGATGCCTGCGCCAATGAACGATCAGCTCCGATAGTCGCCATTGATCGCAACATATTCCTTGGTGAGGTCGCAGGTCCAGACGGTTGCCGTGCCGGTGCCGAGCCCGATATCAACTTTGACGGGGATATCCTGTGCTTTCATGACGTTCGAGGCAGCCTCTTCGGAATAATCAGGATCACGCTCACCATTGACGGCGACCCTGATGTCGCCGAACCAGATGGCGAGCCGGTCGCGGTCGGCCATCTCGCCGGACTTGCCGACGGCCATGACGATACGGCCCCAATTGGCGTCTTCGCCGGCTGCCGCCGTCTTGACCAGCGGTGAATTGGCAATCGACAGCGCGATGCGCTTGGCGGCAGCATCGCTCTCGGCCCCTGTCACGGTGATTTCGAGCATCTTGGTCGCACCCTCGCCGTCGCGCACCACCTGCAGCGAAAGATCCTTCAGCACTTCGTTGAGGGCTGCCCGGAAGGCGGCAAGGCGCGGATCGTCGGCGCGCTCGATGCGGGCCTGGCCGTCCTCGGCCGCGGCGCCCGTCGCAAACAGCATCAGCGTATCGGAGGTGGAAGTGTCGCTGTCAACAGTCATGGAATTGAAGGTCGGGCCGACACCGTCGGAAAGAAGCACCTGCAGCGCAGTCGGCGCAATATCGGCATCGGTGACGACGAAGGAGAGCATCGTCGCCATGTCGGGCGCGATCATGCCGGCGCCCTTGGCGATGCCGTTGATCGTCACGACCACGCCACCAATCTCGGCGCTGCGGGTCGAAACCTTCGGATAGGTGTCGGTCGTCATGATCGCCTTGGCGGCCTCGAACCAGAAATCGCCGGTCGCGTCCACCTGCATCCTGTCAAGAACGCCCGAGAATTTGGTGGCGTCGAGCGGCTCGCCGATGACGCCGGTCGAAGCGAGATAAACCTCGTTTTCGCCGCAGCCGACGGCCGCAGCCGCAGACTTCGCCGTCAACGCGGTCGCCTGGCGGCCCTTCATCCCGGTGAATGCGTTGGCATTGCCTGAGTTGACAACGACTGCGCGCGCACTGCCATGCGGAAGGTTCGCCCGGCAGAAATCGACCGGCGCCGACGGGCACTTCGAGCGGGTGAAGACGCCCGCGACCGCCGCCGGCTTGTCGAAGACCATCATCAGCACGTCGGTGCGGTTCTTGTACTTGATGCCGGCGGAAGCCGTCGCCATGCGCACACCACGGAGCGGCGGCACGGAGACGAAGGATTTCGGAGCGAGCGGAGAGACGGAACCGGACATGATGCGACCTGCCAATGAGCATTTCCAGGCGAAATGGAAACCGGCTCGCCGTCCGGAAATGCGACAACAAACGAGCCAGGGCATGATGCCGAAAAGTGTCAGCGGTTTTCGGACGACATCATGCTCTATTTATTTGATTTAGATCCGGATTCAGAATTTAGACCGATCAGGCCTAAAATCATCCGGCTCTAATGAAGGGCCCGGAAAACCGGGCCCTGATGCGGATATTACTGCTGCGGCGCCGGCGCGACGGGCTCGCTGCCCGGCTCCGGCTGCTTGTTGGCCTGGTCGTAACCCTTGCGCAGCGTCTCGTCCGTGATCTCGATCTTGGCGGAGGCCTTCGCCTTGTTCAGGAGCTCAAGATACTTGTCGCGCATGACGAGCTGACGAACCTGATCCTGCACCTGCTCGAAGGGCGGCGGCGGGGCGTCGCGCTTGTCC
>Ga0307515_10016241_pt1 | contig 13644 bp, 12 predicted proteins | sample 17_EM_MG_FD_194513 | JGI IMG/M metagenome (GOLD analysis project Ga0307515, IMG submission 194513) | Populus trichocarpa ectomycorrhiza microbial communities from riparian zone in the Pacific Northwest, United States - 17_EM | ecosystem: Host-associated > Plants > Roots > Unclassified | place... | reverse complement strand
GGCGGCGTGGTCGATGTCGGCGCCGAGGCAGCGACGCGCGTCGAGAGCGAGCGCATGGCGATCCTCGCGAACGATGCGGCCGCTGATGGCGTGCGCCTCACGGCCGTGCAGCCGGCGCGCGTGCTGCTCGTCGCCGGTGCGCCGCTGAACGAGCCGATCGCGCAGTACGGCCCGTTCGTGATGAACACGACCGCGCAGATCCACGAAGCGGTGGCGGACTTTCAACGCGGCGTGTTGGCGAGCTGATGGAATAGCGACCCGGCGGCGGCCTGCGCTACGCTAGCGCCTTTGCGCAGAGGACGCCCATGCCCCGCCGAACGCTAGAAGAAGCCCAGCTGCATCCGGCCATCCGCGACAAGGTCGCCAACCTGCACGTGGACATCGTTCACAACGTGCAGTCCGCCGCCGCGTCGAACCCGGTGCTGGTGGTCGGCATGATGGGCAACCCATTCTGCCGCAAGGTGCGACGCCTGCTCGGCGATGCGGGCATCGCCTTCAAGTACCTCGAGTACGGCAGCTACCTGAGCCAATGGCGCCAGCGCAGCGCGCTGAAGATGTGGACCGGTTGGCCGACGCTGCCGATGGTGTTCGTCAGAGGCACGCTGGTGGGCGGCGCCGAGGACACCGAGAAGCTGATCAATAGCGGCGAACTCAAGCGCCTGCTGGGCGAATGACGCGCGTGTGGCGGTCGCTTGTCGTGGTCGCTGCCGCCGCGCTGGCGGCCGGCGCCGCGCACGCGCAGGCACTGACCGCGTGCCGCGTGCCCGGCCTGCGCAACAGCGTGCAGTGCGGCGAGCTGCAGCGCGCGCTCGACCCGTCTCGGCCCGATGGCCCGAAGATCGCCGTGCACTACGTCGTCGTCCCGGCGATGGCGCGGCGCAAGTTGCCGGACCCGGTGTTCCTGCTCGCGGGCGGCCCCGGCCAGAGCGCGATCGATGTCGGCCCGCAGGCCTTCGCGCTGTTCAGCCGGCTCAACAACCGGCGCGACATCGTCTTCGTCGACCAGCGCGGCACCGGCCGGTCCGCGCCGTTGACATGCGATGACGCGCGGCACGAGGCGCTCGCCGAGCAGGCCGACCCCGAGCGGCAGCTCAAGCAGCTGATGCAATGCAAGACGGCATTGCTCAAGCTGCCTTACATCAAGAGCGAGAGCGACCTCGGCTTCTTCACGACGACGCTCGCGATGCAGGACCTGGACGCGGTGCGCGCACAACTCGGTGTGCCACGGATCAACCTGGTCGGCATCTCGTACGGCACGCGCGCCGCGCTCGAGTACATGCGCCAGTTCCCGAGCCACGTGCGGCGCAGCGTGCTCGATTCGGTGGCACCGCCCGACATGGTGCTGCCGGCGAGCTTCTCGACCGACAGCCAGGCCGCGTTCGACGCGATGCTGCGCGCCTGCGAGCAGCAGCCGGCGTGCGCAAAGACCTACCCGCGATTGCGCGCCGACTGGGCCACGCTGCTCGCCGGCCTGCCCCAGGCCGTGACGGCGGCCCAGCCGCTCACCGGCAAGACGGAGCACTTCACGCTGACGCGCGACATGGTGCTGAGTGCGGTCCGCGGCGCGCTGTACTCGCCATCGGCCACCGCCGCGCTGCCGGCCGCGATCACCGAAGCCGCTGCCGGCCGCGTCGACGCGCTGGTGGGCGTGGGTGCGCTGTTGTCGTCGCGCAAGGGCATTCAGCTCGCGACGGGCATGCACTTCTCGGTCGTGTGCGCCGAAGACGCGCCGCGCCTGAACGATGCCGGCGACAAGCCGGGCGCCGACTTCGGCAGCGACCATGCCACGCTGTACCGGCGCGTGTGCGCGCAGTGGCCGCGCGGCGCAGTACCGGCCGACTTCTACAAGGTCCCCGCGAGCCCGGTGCCGACGCTGCTGTTCAGCGGTGGCGCCGACCCGGCCACGCCACCACGTCATGGCGCGCGCATCGCGGCCGCATTGGGCCCGACGGCACAGCACGTGGTCGTGCCCAACGCCGGCCACAGCGTGCTGGGCGTCGGCTGCGCGCGCGACCTGCTGTTCCGTTTCATCGACGAGGCCGACGACAAGGCGGCCAGCGCCCTCGACGCGAGCTGCGTGAAGGCGATCCCGCGGCCGGGCGTGTTCGTCCCGATGAGCACCACTACCGAGGCGTCGACAAAGTGATCCACATCGAACACCTCGCCAAGCAATTCAACGTGCCCGCTGCAGGTCGCTTCGGCATCGGCTTCAAGCGTGCGGCCGCGCCGCGCATCGTACAGGCCGTGCGCGACGTGAACCTGCACGCACCCGACGGCCGAATCACCGGCCTGCTCGGCCCGAACGGCGCCGGCAAGACGACGACCTTGCGCATGCTCGCCGGGCTGATCTCGCCCGACGCCGGACGCATGGCGGTCGACGGCATCGACGTCGCCGCGGACACGCGCAAGGCACTCGCGCGCATGGGCGTGCTGTCGGACGCGCGCGGCCTGTACCCGCGCCTGAGCGCGCGCGAGAACATCGTCTACTACGGCCGGCTACACGGCATGAGCGCGGAAGCCGCAAACGCCCGCGCCGAATCGCTCGCGCAGATGTTCGACATGAGCGCCCTGCTCGATCGCCGCACCGAGGGCTTCAGCCAGGGCGAGCGCATGAAGACCGCGCTCGCGCGCGCGCTCGTGCACGACCCGGCCAACATCGTGCTCGACGAACCGACCAACGGACTCGACGTCCTCGCGACCCGCGCGCTGCGCGACAGCCTGCGCTGGCTGCGCTCGCCCGCCGGCGGTGCGAAGTGCATCGTGTTCTCGACCCACATCATGCAAGAGGTCGAGCGGCTGTGCGACAGCGTCGTCGTCGTCGCGCACGGCCGTACTGTTGCCACCGGCAGCGTGTCGGAACTGCTGGTGCAGACCTGCGAGCAGGACTTCGAAGAGGCCTTCGTGAAACTGGCATTCGCCGAAGAAGAAGGAGCGGCGGCATGACGAAGAACTGGCAGACCGTCGTGACGATCTTTCGCAAGGAGATCGTCGATGCGCTGCGCGACCGGCGCACGCTGCTCACGGTGCTGGCCTCGTCGGTGCTGATGGGGCCGCTGGTGCTGCTGGCGATCTCGGGCCTGGTGGCCTCGCTCGAATCGAACGCCGAGCAGCGCGAGGTCGTCGTCGCCGGGCTCGGCTTCGCGCCCACGCTGAAGAACTATTTCGAGCGCCAGACCTTTACGGTCCGCGACGCGCCGGCCGACTTCGAAGCGAAGTTGCGCAGCGCGACACTGACGGATGCGGTCGTCGTCGTGCCCAAGGACTTCGAGGCGGCGTTGCAACGCGGCGATGCGCCTATCGTCGAGATCGTCGCCGACAGCGCGAACCAACGCTCGCAGGCGAGCAGCGGCCGCACCGCGCGCCTGCTCGGTGGCTTCAGCCGCGAGCGCGCGACCTTGAACCTGGCGATGCGCGGCGTGTCGCCCGACGTGCTGGAGCCGGTGCGGGTCGAGGAGCGTGACCTCGCGAGCACGCAGACACGGGCAACGCAGATCACCGGCATGCTGCCGTTCTTCGTGCTGATGGCGGTGCTCACCGGTGCGCTCAACGCCGCGCTCGACACCACCGCCGGCGAGCGCGAGCGCGGCTCGCTGGAGCCGCTGTTGATGAGCCCGACCGAGCGCTGGGCGCTGGTGCTCGGCAAGTGGGGCGCGGTGGCCAGCGTCGGCATGCTGATCGCGGTGCTGAGCTGCTTCAGCTTCCTGCCCGGCCAGTGGCTGCTGCGCAGCGACACGCTGGCCGCGATGTTCCAGTACGGGCTGCGCGAGGCGCTGCTGTTCCTCGTCGTGCTGCTGCCCTTCGCGGCCGCGGCCTCGGCATTGCTGATGGCGGTGGCGATCCGCTGCAAGACCTTCAAGGAGGCGCAGGCCAGCACCACGGTCGTGATGCTGGCGGCCTCGCTGCTGCCGCTGATCAACGTGTTCAGCCTGGGCCAGGAAGCGCCGTGGTACCTGTGGGTCCCGGCGCTGGCGCAGAACCTGTTGATGACAAGGGTGCTGAAAGGTGACGCCCTCGGCATCGAGCAAGTCGCCGCGCCGCTGATCGTCTGCGCGCTGATCGCCACGGTCGCGGTGTGGTTCGTGGCGCGCACCTTGCGCAGTGCGGCGGTGCGATGACGACCGCTGCTGCTCATGCGTCGCTGACCTGGCGCTGGTGCCGGTTCGACGAGCTCAGCGTGTTCGAGCTGGACGCGATCTACCGGGCGCGCCAGCAGGTGTTCTCGATCGAGCAGCAATGCATCTATCTCGATGCCGATGGCTTCGACGAAGCCTCGTGGCATCTGGCCGCATGGTCGATGGCGCACAAGCTGCCGCTGGCCTACGCGCGCGTCGTGCACCCGGGCCTGAAGTACGCCGAGCCGTCGATCGGCCGGGTGATCACGACCGCGGCGGCGCGCGGCACCGGGCTGGGTCGCGAGCTGGTGGTGCGTGCCGTTGCACACTGCCGCGCGGCCTTCCCCGGTCAGGGCATTCGGATTTCTGCGCAAACTCGTCTGGAGCGCTTTTACGCCGAGGTCGGCTTCGTGGCCGTCGGCGCGCCGTACATCGAGGACGGCATACCGCACACGGAGATGCTGCTCAAACCCTTGGCGTGACGCGACGGCGCCCAATCTCTACAATCCCGGCTTGCTCAAAAAATAGGCAGGCGTGATGTTGTTCCCGAAGGAATTCGATGTGATCGTGGTCGGCGGTGGCCATGCCGGCACCGAGGCGGCGCTGGCCGCCGCGCGCATGGGCGCGGCCACTTTGCTGCTCACGCACAACATCGAGACGCTGGGCCAGATGAGCTGCAACCCGTCGATCGGCGGCATCGGCAAGGGCCACCTGGTCAAGGAAATCGACGCGCTCGGCGGTGCGATGGCCGCGGCCACCGACGAAGCCGGCATTCAATTCCGCATCCTGAACGGCTCCAAGGGCCCGGCGGTGCGTGCAACGCGCGCGCAAGCGGATCGCATTCTGTACAGGGCGGCGATCCGTCGTCGTCTCGAGAACCAGCCCAACTTGTGGCTGTTTCAGGGCGCCTGCGACGATTTGATGCTGGAAGGTGACCGTATCGCCGGTGCCATCACGCAAGTGGGCATTCGCTTCAAATCGCGTGCGGTGGTGCTGACGGCGGGTACTTTCCTCGACGGGAAGATCCACGTCGGGCTGCAAAGCCACAGCGCGGGGCGGGCCGGTGACCCGCCGGCCATTGCGCTGTCGGCGCGGCTGAAAGAGCTCAAGCTGCCGCAGGGCCGGCTCAAGACCGGGACCCCGCCGCGGATCGACGGCCGCAGCATCGACTTCAGCGTGCTGACCGAACAGCCCGGCGACCTCGACCCGGTCCCGGTGTTCAGCTTCATGGGCAACGCCGCGCAGCACCCGCAGCAAGTGCCCTGCTGGATCACGCACACGAACGCGCGCACGCACGAGATCATCCGCGCCGGCTTCGACCGCAGCCCGATGTTCACCGGGCTGATCGACGGCGTCGGCCCGCGCTACTGCCCGAGCATCGAAGACAAGGTCAATCGCTTCGCCGACAAGGATTCGCACCAGATCTTTCTGGAGCCGGAGGGCCTCACGACGCACGAGTTCTACCCGAACGGCATCTCGACGTCGCTGCCCTTCGACGTGCAGCTCGCCGCCGTGCACAGCATGGTCGGGCTTGAGAACGCGCACATCCTCCGCCCCGGTTACGCGATCGAGTACGACTATTTCGACCCGCGGGCGCTGAAGGCGAGCTTCGAGACCAAGGCGATCGAAGGCCTGTTCTTTGCCGGTCAGATCAACGGGACGACCGGTTATGAAGAGGCCGCGGCCCAAGGTTTGTTTGCCGGGCTGAACGCAGCGCTGCAAGTTCGTGGCGCCCAGCCCTGGCTGCCCGGCCGCGACCAGGCCTACCTCGGGGTGCTCGTCGACGATCTGATCGCCAAGGGCGTGACGGAACCGTATCGCATGTTCACGAGCCGCGCCGAGTTCCGCTTGCAGCTGCGCGAAGACAACGCGGATCTGCGCCTGACCGACATCGGCCGCGAACTCGGTTTGGTGGACGACGCACGCTGGGCTGCGTTCAATCGCAAGCGCGACGCGGTCGCCCTCGAAACCGAGCGCATGAAAACCACATGGGTTCGGCCCGACACCTTGCCCGCAGCCGATGGCGAACGCTTGCTTGGCAAAGCCATCGAGCATGAATATCGGTTCGCGGACCTGCTGCGCCGCCCCGGCGTGGGCTTCGACACGCTGACGGAAGTGGCGGTGATCGCCGGCATCGCGCCCGTTGTTTCACGTGAAACACTGCGCGCCGAGCTGGGTGGGCCGCTGGCTGATGCGGTGATCGAGCAGGTCGAGATCAGCATCAAATACTCCGGCTACATCGACAAGCAGATTGACGATGTGGCCCGCTCGGCCCACTTCGAAAACCTGCGCCTGCCCGATGAACTCGATTACGGTCGGGTGGGGGCACTCAGCCACGAGGTGCGTCAGAAACTTGCGAAGCACCGCCCCGAAACGCTGGGCCAGGCCTCGCGCATCTCGGGCATGACGCCAGCCGCGATGTCGCTGTTGCTGATCCACCTGAAGAAGGGGCGGTTCAAAGGGTTTGCGGCGAACGATCGAACGACGACGGATGCGGCGGCTTGATCTCCGCGCGGCCGCGCCCGCGTCGGCGATAACACCGTCATGATGGAATCAACCGACCCTCGCCGGGCGCGATTGCTCGAAGTCGCCCAACGCCTCGAATTGACGCTGAGCGACGCCCATGCCGACCAACTGCTCGCCTACCTCGATCTGCTCCAGCGGTGGAACGGCACCTACAACCTCACGGCGGTGCGTGACCCGGAACGGATGCTGACGCAGCACGTGGCGGATTGCCTGGCGGTGATCGCGCCGCTGCGCCGCCATTTGGACACCGACGAACCGCGCCGTCTGCTCGATGTGGGCAGTGGCGGCGGATTGCCGGGCATCGTGATCGCGATCCTGAACCCGACCATCGATGTCACCTGCGCGGACACGGTCGGCAAGAAGGCGGCGTTCATTCAACAGGTCGCGGCGAGCTTGCGGCTGCGCAATCTGCATTCGCAACATGCGCGGGTGGAGCAGATGAAGGCGGCGCCGTTCGACGTCGTTGGGTCGCGTGCCTTTGCGTCCCTGCCCGACTTCGTCGGCTTGACCCGGCAGCATCTCGCCGCAGACGGCGTCTGGCTCGCGATGAAAGGCAAAGACCCGACGGACGAACGTGCCGAGCTGCCGGCCGACATCGATGTGTTTCACGTGGAACAACTGAATGTGCCGGGTCTGGATGCAGAGCGCTGCCTGATCTGGATGCGCAGTAAGCCCTCTCTATAATCGCACCCATCCCCGCCGACTGGCGCCCCTAGCGCGCATCAACCGAATCGCCCATGGCCAGAATTTTCTGCATTGCCAACCAAAAGGGCGGCGTCGGCAAAACCACCACCACTGTCAATCTCGCAGCCGGCCTGAGCCAGATCGGCAAACGTGTGCTGGTCGTCGACCTCGATCCGCAAGGGAATGCGACGATGGGCTCGGGCGTGGACAAACGTGCGCTCGACCTCACTGTTTACGACGTGCTGCTCGAAAATGCCTCGGTCGCCGAAGCGCGCCAGTCCAGCCTGAAAGCCGGCTACGACGTGCTCGGTGCGAACCGCGAACTGGCCGGCGCCGAGGTCGAGCTGGTCGAGCTGGAGCGGCGCGACAAGCGGCTCAAGGGCGCGCTGCAGGCCGTGGACGCCGAGTACGATTTCGTGCTGATCGACTGCCCGCCTTCGCTCAGCCTGCTGACGCTGAACGGCCTGTGCAGCGCCCACGGCGTGGTCGTGCCGATGCAGTGCGAGTACTTCGCGCTCGAAGGCCTCAGCGACCTCGTCAACACCATCAAGCAGGTGCATGCCAACCTGAACCCGGCGCTCGAGATCATCGGCTTGCTGCGCGTGATGTTCGACCCGCGCATCACGCTGCAGCACCAAGTCAGCGAGCAACTCAAGTCGCACTTTGGCGACAAGGTGTTCAACACCGTGATCCCGCGCAACGTGCGACTGGCAGAAGCGCCGAGCTATGGCTTGCCCGGCGTGGTGTTCGACCCGGCCTCGAAAGGCGCGCAGGCGTTCGTCGAATTCGCCCGGGAAATGTCGGACCGGCTCGGCGTTCCCGCCGTTTCCGCTGCCCCCGCCTGACGCCAGCCTACAAGCCGCGCGCCTCGTCCAGCCCGAGGTGGACGTTCATCGACTGGACGGCCGCGCCGCTGGCACCTTTGCCCAGGTTGTCGAGCCGCGACATCAGGATCGTCTGCGTCTCGTTGGCGAAGACGAAGATGTCCACCTGGTTTGTGTCGTTGCTCGCCTGAACATCGAAGTACCCCTCGGCCAACGCGGCCGGGTCGCGTAGCGGCATCACGCAAATGAAGCGCTCACCTTCGTACCGATGCCTGAGCACAGAATGCACAGCCTCGGGCGTCGTGCCATCCTTCAATTGTGAAAGGTGTAAGGGCACACTCACGGAGAGACCCTGGTAGAACTTGCCAACGATGGGCATGAACACCGGCGGCACGGATAGTCCGGTGTGCGCCATCATCTCTGGCACGTGCTTGTGCGAGAGCGTCAGCCCGTAAGGCCGCGGCGCATCGAGGCGAGCGTCGCCACCGGCCTCGTACTGCTCGATCATCTTCTTGCCACCGCCCGAGTAACCTGTGATCGAACTGGCCGTGATGGGCAACGCGGCGCTCACGAGGCCGGCATCGACCAGCGGCCGTAACAGCAGGATGAAGGCCGATGCATGGCAACCCGGGTTCGAGATGCGCTTGGCCTGTCGCAGCAGCTCACGCTGGCCCGGTGCAAGTTCGGGCAAGCCATAGACCCAGCCCGCCGCGGTGCGGTGCGCGGTGCTCGCGTCGATCAGGCAGGTCTTGGGGTTCGTGACGAGCGCAGCGGCTTCGCGCGCGGCCACATCGGGCAGGCACAAGAACGCCACGTCGGCGGCATTGAGCAGGCGCGCACGCTCCGCAGCATCCTTGCGCTTGTCGGCGTCGATGCGCAGCACCTCGATATCGTCGCGCTGCGCGAGATACTCGTGGATGCGCAGGCCGGTCGTGCCCTCTTGGCCATCAACGAACGCACGGTATTTCATCACCTCACCCATTCTTCACGATGTCAGACCCTAAGGATAAACCAGCGCATGAATGACGCGCTGCGCATTCTGCTGGTGCCGGGCTGGCTCGATTCCGGGCCGGCCCACTGGCAAAGCCACTGGGAAGCACTGCACGGCTGCGAACGCGTGCAACAAAACGACTGGGTCTGGCCACGCCGCGGCGATTGGATGGCGCGGCTGGACGACGTGTTGCAGGCAGACCCGCGCCCTGCCGTGCTGATCGCGCACAGCCTGGGCTGCCAGCTCACCGCGGCCTGGGCCGCCCATTCTCGCCACACAGCACAGGTGCGCGCCGCGCTGCTCGTTGCGCCGCCCGATACCGAGCGCGAGGACATGCCACCCAACCTGTTCAACTGGCGGCCCATCGTGCGCGCACGGTTGCCATTCACGAGCACCGTGGTCGTCAGCAGCGACGACCCGTACTGCACGCCGGATCGGGCCGCGGGCATGGCGCGCGACTGGGGCAGCGCGACCACCGGCATCGGCCCGCGCGGGCACATCAATGGCGATTCGGGCCTGGGCGACTGGCCCGAAGGCTGGGGCCTGCTTCAATCCATCAGCATTTGATCGCTCACAATCCCCCACCATGGTGACCAAGAAACCCAAGGGCCTCGGCCTCGGCCTCGAAGCATTGCTCGGCCCACGCGTCAAAGAGGCCGGCGATGCCGCCACTCCAGACTCCGACACCACGCCTCACGTGCTCAAGCTCGTGCAGTTGCAACCTGGCAAGTACCAGCCGCGCACGCGCATGGACGAAGGCTCACTTTATGAGCTGGCCGAGAGCATCAAAGCGCAGGGCGTGATGCAGCCGGTGCTGGTGCGGCCCTTGAGCGATGGGCGATACGAGATCATCGCCGGCGAGCGTCGCACGCGTGCCGCCAAGCTGGCCGGGCTCGACGAAATACCGGTGCTCGTCAAGGACGTGCCGGATGAATCCGCCGCCGCGATGGCACTGATCGAGAACATCCAGCGCGAGGACCTCAATCCGCTCGAAGAGGCCCAAGGCCTGAAGCGATTGACCGACGAGTTCGGCTTGACACACGAGATGGCCGCGAAGGCCGTCGGGCGCTCGCGCAGCGCAGCGAGCAACTTGTTGCGCCTGCTTCATCTCACCGAGCCGGTGCAACAGATGTTGATGGCCGGTGACATCGACATGGGCCATGCACGCGCACTGCTGCCGCTCGACGGCGCACAGCAGATCCTGAGCGCCACCGAAATCGTGTCGAAGAAGCTCTCGGTGCGCGAGGCAGAGAAACTCGTCGCGCGCGCGAGTGCCAGCGCGGGCCGGCAGACGCCGCTGCTGCGCACCAAGCACGACAAGCCACGCGACCTGCAGCGCATCGAACACGAACTGTCGGACGCACTGACGGCAACTGTCGAGATCCGTGTCAAGAAGCGCACCAAGCATGGCGAACAAGGTGAGGTGGCCATCGGTTTCGGTTCGCTCGATGAGCTCAACGGCTTGCTTGGCAAGCTCGGGCTCGGCCAGCGCTGAGTGATGATCGCGTGGCACTTGCGGAACTTCGTGCATGCTTGCACGCTCTTCTACACGTGCGAGTCAACGAGAGTTTCTGCGGCACGTTGTTTGCTAATCGCATCATGTTTGAATCGATCACCGAAATGAGTGGTCTTGAACCTTGTACTCGAGCGATCAGCTGGCGCAGAATGACCGAAGCTTGATGCACATTGTTTGCTGATGAACGGAAAGCTCTGATGGCGCCCACGGGGTGTCATCAGAACTTCCCCAGGCGTTGAGGGGCGGAGTTTCACACCGCCGTCAACGTCTCCTTGTCGCACAGGAGATCAGCATGGATGTGATCAGCAATTTCGCCGCTCGCTTCGAGCGCAGCCGCGAAGAAGAGCTCTCGATCGAGGACTACCTCGCCGAGTGCAAGCGCAACCCCGTTGCCTACGCGACCGCCGCGGAGCGCATGCTCCAGGCGATCGGCGAGCCGAAGTTTGTCGACACGCGCAACGACCCGCGCATGTCGCGCCTGTTCGCGAACAAGGTCATCAAGATCTACCCCGCGTTCGCCGAGTTCTATGGCATGGAAGACGCCATCGAGCAGGTCGTCTCGTACTTCCGGCATGCGGCTCAGGGCCTCGAAGAAAAGAAGCAGATCCTCTATTTGCTCGGCCCGGTCGGCGGCGGCAAGAGTTCGATCGCCGAGCGCTTGAAGCTGCTGATGGAGCACGTACCGTTCTACGCGATCAAGGGCTCGCCGGTCAACGAGTCGCCGCTGGGCCTGTTCGACCCGCTCGAAGACGGGCCGCTGCTGCAGAAGGAATACGGCATCCCGACGCGCTACCTGAATCGCATCATGAGCCCCTGGGCGGTGAAGCGGCTGGAAGAATTCGGCGGCGACATCCGCAAGTTCAAGATCGTCAAGCGCAGCCCCAGTGTGCTCAAGCAGATCGGCGTGTCCAAGACCGAACCGGGCGACGAGAACAACCAGGATATCTCGGCACTCGTCGGCAAGGTCGATATCCGCAAGCTCGAGACCTTCGCGCAAGACGATCCGGATGCGTACAGCTTCTCCGGCGGGCTGTGCCTGGCGAACCAGGGCCTGCTCGAGTTCGTCGAGATGTTCAAGGCGCCGATCAAGGTGCTGCACCCGCTGCTGACCGCCACGCAAGAAGGCAACTTCAAGGGCACCGAAGGCTTCGGCGCGATCCCGTTCGACGGCATCGTGCTCGCGCACAGCAACGAGAGCGAGTGGAAGACCTTCCGCAACAACAAGAACAACGAGGCCTTCCTCGACCGCATCTACATCGTCAAGGTGCCGTATTGCCTGCGCGTCAGCGAAGAGGTCAAGATCTACGAAAAGCTGCTGCGAAACTCGTCGCTGGTCGACGCCAAGTGCGCGCCGGGCACGCTCAGAATGATGAGCCAGTTCGCGATGCTCACGCGCCTGAAGGAGCCCGAGAACTCATCGCTGTACTCGAAGATGCAGATCTACGACGGCGAGAACCTGAAGGACACCGACCCGCGCGCGAAGAGTTACCAGGAGTACCGCGATTACGCCGGTGTCGACGAGGGCATGAGCGGCGTCTCGACGCGCTTCGCGTTCAAGATCCTGTCCAAGGTCTTCAACTTCGACCCCGCCGAAGTCGCCGCGAATCCGGTGCACCTGATGTATGTGCTCGAGCAACAGATCGAGCGCGAGCAGTTCCCGGCCGAGACCGAGCAGAAGTACCTCGGCTTCATCAAGGAGCACCTGTCGGCGCGCTATGCCGAGTTCATCGGCAAGGAGATCCAGACCGCCTACCTCGAGAGCTACAGCGAGTATGGCCAGAACATCTTCGACCGCTACGTGACCTACGCCGACTACTGGATCCAGGACCAGGAGTACCGCGACACCGACACCGGCGAAGTCTTCGACCGTGCCTCGCTGAACGCCGAGCTCGAGAAGATCGAGAAGCCGGCCGGCATCAGCAACCCGAAGGACTTCCGCAACGAGATCGTCAACTTCGTGCTGCGCGCGCGCGCCAACAACGCCGGCAACAACCCGGTGTGGTCGAGCTACGAGAAGCTGCGCACGGTGATCGAGAAGAAGATGTTCTCCAACACCGAAGAGCTGCTGCCGGTGATCAGCTTCAATGCCAAGGCGAGCGCCGACGAGGCGAAGAAGCACGAGAACTTCGTGAACCGCATGGTCGACAAGGGATACACCGCCAAGCAGGTACGGCTGTTGTGCGAGTGGTACTTGAGGGTCCGCAAGAGCAGCTGACCCGGCGCGCGACCCCGAGAAGGAACCTCATGCTTCAGCAGATCATCGATCGCAGACTCGCGGGCAAGAACAAGTCCATCGGCAACCGTGAGCGCTTCCTGCGCCGCCATCAAGACCAGGTGCGCGACGCAGTGCGTCGTGCCGTCGACGGCCGCGGCATTCGCGACATGGAGCGTGGCGAGGACATCCACATCCCCAAGCGCGACATCAGCGAGCCGGCCTTCGGCCACGGCAGCGGCGGCAAGCGCGAGATGGTGCACCCCGGCAACCAGGAGTACGTCGCCGGCGACAAGATCGAGCGGCCCAAGGGCGGTGGCGGCAAAGGCAGCGGCAAGGGTGAGGCCGGCGACTCCGGCGAAGGCGAGGACGATTTCGTCTTTCACCTCACCAAAGAAGAGTTCATGCAGATCTTCTTCGACGACCTCGCGTTGCCGCGCATGACGCAGACGCAGCTCGCCGAAACGCCCGAATGGAAGAGCCACCGTGCCGGCTTCGTCAGCGACGGCACGCCGAGCAACCTCAGCGTGGTGCGCTCGATGCGCGGCGCAATTGGCCGGCGCCTGGCCATCGGGGCGGGCTCGCGCAACGAGTTGCGCGAGCTCGAAGAACAACTCGCGCTCGTGCTCGCGCGCCCGGTCGACATCCGCCGCGAAGCCGAACGCCTCGATCTCGAAGAGCGCATCTCCGCGCTGAAGAACCGACTCGCGCGCATCCCCTACCTCGATCCGATCGACCTGCGCTTTCGCAGCCGCGTGCGTGTGCCGGTGCCGACCACC